>OHBJ01003144.1_pt1 | contig 10947 bp, 9 predicted proteins | sample 1577241 | NCBI WGS metagenome assembly OHBJ01 (sample SAMEA3541594, study PRJEB24748) | human gut metagenome | biome: human gut; feature: human-associated habitat; material: faeces | place: China | collected 2012
TATGGTAATGCTGAGGTAGTGCTTGATTATATTGTCCGTCGTCCGGAAACGGGGGCTAATGGTGCAGGAAAATCTACATTAGGCAATGTTATCATGGGTAATTCTCAATATAAAGTAGACCGTGGAAGTATATTTTTCGAAGATGAAGATATTACTTCTGCTAGAACTGATGAACGTGCTCAAAAAGGATTATTCTTATCTTTCCAAAGCCCTATAGAAATCCCTGGTGTTTCTATCTCTCAATTTATCCGCACTGCTATGGAAACAAAAGAAAAAATCCGCCTAAAAGCTTTTCGTGATAAATTAAAAACTGTTACTAAGACACTCGGTATCAATGAACAATGGATCAATCGTGAATTAAATGTAGGATTTTCTGGTGGCGAACGCAAAAAAATTGAAATGCTTCAATTATTAATGCTAAATCCTAAATTAGCTATCTTAGATGAAACAGACTCTGGTCTTGATGTTGATGCTGTAAAAACTGTTTCTCGCGGTATACAGACATTCCAACAAGATGACCAAAAATCTTTATTAATCATCACTCACAATAGCAAAATCCTTGAATATCTCCATATTGATTATGTTCATATCTTAATCAATGGAAAAATCATCAAAACAGGAGATGCTTCTTTAATAAAAATCATTAATGAAGAAGGCTATGAACCTTTTATCACTGGACAAGGAGAATAAAATCATGAATGAAGCAGAAAAAAGACAAAATGAATATATAAATCAAACTGCTGAACGTGTAGAAAATCGTTATGATTTTAAAAAAGCAGAAAAAGATGCTTATCGTCTCAAAAAAGGTCTCACGCCAAAAATCGTAGAAGAATTATCTGCTAAAAAAAATGACCCTGAATGGATGCGTGAATTTCGCTTGCGTTCTTTAGAAATCTACCACAGCTTAGATGTACCACCATGGGGGCCATCTATTGATGATTTAAATATCGACAATATCGTAACTTATGTAAAACCAAATACTGATATGCAAGGTTCATGGAACAATGTACCTGAAGATATCAAAGATACTTTCGATAAATTAGGTATTCCTCAAGCTGAACAAAAATCCCTAGCTGGTGTCGGTGCCCAATACGACTCTGAAGTCGTTTATCACAATCTCAAAGAAGAAGTTGCCAAACTAGGTGTAATTTATACAGATATCGAAACTGCTCTCAAAGGCCCTTATGAACCTATGATACGTGAACATTTCATGAAACTTGTTACACCTCGCGATCATAAATTTGCAGCCTTACATGGTGCAGTTTGGTCTGGTGGCTCTTTCGTATATGTACCACCTGAAGTAAAAGTGGACATTCCACTTCAATCTTATTTCCGCCTAAATGCAGCAGGTGCAGGGCAATTTGAACATACTTTGATTATCGTAGATAAAGGAGCTGACCTTCACTTCATCGAAGGCTGTTCTGCTCCTAAATATAATGTAGCTAATTTACATGCTGGCTGTGTAGAATTATTCGTCGCTGATGATGCAAAATTGCGTTATTCCACAATCGAAAACTGGTCAAAAAATATGTATAATCTCAATACAAAAAGAGCAAAAGTAGGCAAAAATGCTACTATGGAATGGATTTCTGGCTCATTCGGCTCTCATATCTCTTACCTTTATCCAATGACAATTCTTGCAGGTGAAAATGCCAAAGCAGAATTTACAGGAATTACATTTGCAGGTAAAGGACAAAACCTCGATACAGGAGCTAAGATGGTGCATAATGCCCCTCATACATCTTCTTTAATCAACACAAAATCCATTTCTAAAGATGGTGGTGCTAGTACATTTAGAAGTTCTGTCATTGTAGCCAAACAAGCACAGCACAGTAAAGCCCTAGTTTCTTGCCAATCTTTAATGCTCGATAATATTTCTCGTTCAGATACAATTCCAGCAATGGACGTGCGTACAAATAAAGCTAGTGTCGGACACGAAGCCATGCTCAATATCGTTGCTTGCCAGGATAGCCAGCTCGATGGCGCATGTATTTTATCTCATGAGTAGAGGTCTAAGTGAAGCCGCTGCTCGTGCTATGATTGTAAATGGATTTGCTAATCCAATATCCAAAGAATTACCAGTAGAATATGCTGTAGAAATGAATCATTTAATTCAATTAGAAATGGAAGGCGCCATTGGCTAAAAGGAGATATGACTATGAATATAAAAATTGAACATGCAAATAGTTTACCAATGCCAACATGGCGTTGGTTAAAATTAAATGATACAACTATATCTTATGATAATATAGATAAATTAACTCCCCTCAAACCTCAAATCATCAATTCCACGGAAAATATTTCCCTATCTTCACAAAAAGATATAACTTTTGCCGACTTTCCTCACATCACTACTGGTATCGACTCAGATGCTGATGATTTTGTAGTAAATAACGCTAGTAACAAAAACTATTTCACTATCAAAGCAAATACAATTACCCAAAAACCTTTAATTTTCATTTATGATTTAACCGATAATCTTGATTTAATTGATGATAATTATATTTACGCTCAAGAAAATAGCCAAGCTACTATAATTATCGTTTACAATTCTCCTTATCATAATCAAGGTTTTCATGCGAGCAGTACAAAGATTTTCGCTGAAAAAAATGCTCAAGTTAAAATAATTCAACTCCAAACACTCGGCAAAGACTATTTTAACTTTGATGATATCGGCACACTTGCTCAAGAAAATGTTCGTATATCCATTCAACAAATTGCTTTAGGTGCAAATAAAAATTATCTAGGTGCAAATATAGATTTACTACAAAATAATGCACAACTAGATTTCCAAACAGATTATTTAACTACTAAAAATCAAATGCTCGATATGAACTATATTGTCAATATCCACGGTCAAAAGACTAAAACTAATTTAACGACAAATGGTATCTTAATGCATAACGCTCAAAAAACACATCGTGCAACTTTAGATTTTAAACAAGGTTGCAAAGGTTCTATAGGTACAGAAGCAGAAAATGTATTATTACTTGATGAAGATATCCACAATAAATCAATTCCTCTAATTCTCTGTGGTGAAGATGATATCGAAGGCAATCACTCCGCTGCTATCGGTGAAATGGATAAGGAGCAATTATTTTACCTGCAAACTCGTGGCTTAAATGAAAGACAAATTCGCCAAATGCAAATTGACTCCAAACTTCAATTAATCACAACAAATTTACCTGAAGAACTTCACGCTTATATTTCCACTTATCAACAGGAGGCTTTCTATCATGAAAACTAATTTTCGCCAAGATTTCCCTATATTAAATGATGAAGCAAACCCTGTCGTTTATTTAGATAGTGCTGCTACTACGCAAAAACCACTAAGTGTGATAAAATCTCTAGAAAATTATTACACATCTCAAAACGCAAATCCCCTTCGTGGTCTTTATAAATTGAGTGCTACTGCTACAAGTGAATACGAACAAGCTCGCCACAGCGTAGCACAATTCATCAATGCTAATGAAGATTGTGAGATTATCTTCACTAGAAATACTACTGAATCCTTAAACCTCATCGCCTACACTTACGGCATGGAAAATATCCAAGAAGGCGATGAAATCGTAATCTCCATTCTTGAACATCATAGCAATATACTGCCATGGCAAATGATAGCAAAATTAAAAAAAGCTACATTAAAATATATGTATATAAATGATGAAGGCATTATTTCTGATGAAGAAATTCAAACAAAAATCACACCTAAAACAAAAATAGTTTCTATCACTCAAGTTTCAAATGTCTTAGGCGTTGCCACTCCTTTAAAAGCTATAATAAAAAAAGCTCATGAAGTAGGTGCTATCGCCATTGTTGATGGTGCTCAAGGTGCTCCTCATATGGCAACAGACGTCCAAGATTTAGATTGTGATTTTTACGCATTCTCCGGTCATAAAATATTAGCACCTATGGGAATTGGCGTCTTATATGGAAAAAAATCCATACTTGAACAAATGCCTCCATTCTTACGCGGTGGCGAAATGATCGAAACAGTATCCGAACAAGATGCTACATTTGCCCCACTTCCAGAAAAATTTGAAGCTGGTACACCTAACGTATCTGGAGCAATAGCATTAAAAGCCGCTATCGAATATATAAAGCAAGTAGGATTTTCCTATATTGAACAACAAGAAGAAAAATTAATGAAAATCGCCATGGAAGAATTATCTAAATTGCCTTATATCACCATTTATGGCTCACCAGATTATAAAAAGCATAAAGGTGTATTGAGCTTTAATATTCAAGATATTCACCCTCATGACGTATCTTCACTTGTCGATTATCATGGAAATATAGCCCTTCGTGCAGGCAATCATTGTGCTCATCCATTATTAAAATATCTAAATGCACAATCAACAAATCGCATAAGCTTTTATTTCTATAATACAAAAGAAGATGTTTATCAATTCATTGAACAAATAAAAAAAGTAAGGAGTTATTTAGGATACGATGTTTAATCTCTACAATGAAATCTTAACTGAACACAACCTTCACCCTAATAATAAATGTTCACTAGCAGATGCTACACATCACCAACACGGTATCAATCCTAATTGCGGTGATGAAATCACGCTCTCCTTAAAACTCAATAACAATATTATTGAAGATGCTAGTTTCCAAGGTTCAGGTTGTGCTATTTCCCAAGCTTCCACAGATATCATGATTGATTTAATGCTTGATCAACCAGTCGATAAAGCTAAAGAATTATGTCGTTTATTCATTGGCATGGTTCAAGGCACAATCACTGATGAAAAAGAGCTTGCCCCTTTAGATGAAGCTCTTACCTTTAAAAATATATCCAAAATGCCAGCTCGTGTAAAATGTGCCGTACTCAGTTGGCATACTATGGAAACAATCCTAGACAAAGCCCTCCAAAACTCTCAATAAATAAAAAGTATCATCTTGATTTAAATAGTTCAAAACTAAAATTAAGATGATACCTTTTTTTATCTAAAAATTTACCAGCCAAAATTAAGAAAAATCCTGTTAATCCTTGATAAATAAGCTTTTTCACTAAATCCCTTCAAATCTCATTATTGCTGGTGAAAAATAACTAAAATCCTTGTTTATCAATACTTTTAATAGTATAATAAAAACTATAAGGATTAATTTTTCTAGCATTTAACTTTAACAAATGTTGTATTTGAATTTACAAGAATTAGAGGAGATGTTTAAAAAAGAAAATATTTAACTTTAACAAATGTTGTATTTGAATTCAACTTCATCTTCGCCTATATCATCTACTATTACAATTTAACTTTAACAAATGTTGTATTTGAATGCCATATATAAATCTTTTTGTAGTTGATTTAATTCTATTTAACTTTAACAAATGTTGTATTTGAATAATGGATTTTGTTTTGCGGTAGTTACAATTTGGGATATTTAACTTTAACAAATGTTGTATTTGAATATCAGTTAATGAAACATATTTACCTAACAAGACAAAATTTAACTTTAACAAATGTTGTATTTGAATACACAGTATAGGGATTGGTCTTAACAGTGATGGACAATTTAACTTTAACAAATGTTGTATTTGAATAAACAGACAAATTGTCTAAGTCAAGAAAACTTTTAAATTTAACTTTAACAAATGTTGTATTTGAATTGGTTTAACTTTTTTAATTTCTGGCCATATAGTTTTATTTAACTTTAACAAATGTTGTATTTGAATAAAAATAAGGAGTAAAATATGTATATTCATAAGCAATTTAACTTTAACAAATGTTGTATTTGAATAATTCGACCAGTTAATTACAAAATATATTATTTTTGATTTAACTTTAACAAATGTTGTATTTGAATAGAAAAAGCTAATAAAGTATTAGAAAAGATAAATTCATTTAACTTTAACAAATGTTGTATTTGAATCCGATTTTATAATTTCTATCATTTTTCCTTACTTCAATTTAACTTTAACAAGTGTTGTATTTGAATTGGCTTTTCGTACTTCACAAAGTTGTGCATCATCATTATTTAACTTTAACAAGAGTTGTATTTGAATACTTGCCCATTCGCTCATATTGCTAATGGTTATGTAATTTAACTTTAACAAATGTTGTATTTTTATTAACTCTCTAGCGTAATAATGTAAAAAAGCCTTAGGAACTGACCATTCCTAAGGCTTTTTTGTGTCATCATGAGTTTGATTTCGTCTATAGTTAGTATAATATATTACATAGATTTTGCAATACAAAACTTATTATTATCGTGCAAATTAGAAAAATAAACTTATATCTTTAATTCTTCTATATCAGCTAAAAGCTTATCTAATTTTTCTACTATACGCTTTTGTTCTGCTAATGATGGCAATGGTATTAATATAGTATCCCAAATACCTCTATTAATAATAGGGGTAGCTGTACCTCCAGCTTTATTTCTCATTCTTATTATAAAATATGCTGATTGCATTACCATAAAAACATATCTACTTATACAAAATATTGGATAAATACTATTTATTTGTTGATTAAAAGCAACTTCTCTATTTACTATATTAGTTTTTCCTATAGAACCACCAATACATACTTGTAAAATAGTATCTTTATTACATATTCTAGCAACTGTTTTTCCCAATTCTGATAAACCTTGATTATTATATATTATTCCTTTATCTGATATATCCTTAGGTGTTATGAATGGTATATCATTACCAATATATTCAGAATGTAATCTCGAAGGAGTATTTCCTGTTTGAGTTATTCCTATTTCGCCTAATCTTACCCACTTCCAATTTTCAGGTATAGCAAATGGTATTTCTTCTTCTGTTATTTCTGGCAATGGTTTTTGTTTTTTTATCTTCTTCTCTTTGATTAAGCGTTCTTTTTCTTCTTTTATCGCTTGTAATAAATCTTCTACTTTATCATCTGTAGCTAATTGCTCTGTCAATTTACCTTGTATAGCTGATTGTAATACTGATTTTCTTAATTTATCTGCTAACATAATTTTACCCCTAAAATATTTTCTATTTCTTGGAGCTTCTTATCTATCTTGGCATTCAAAGTAGCTCTTTTTTCTTTATACTCTAAAATAGTTTCTTCTGGAGATAAGACTTCTTCTTCCACTGTAGGATAACCGCATAAATCTATATCATAATTACGATTTACGATTTCTTCTAATGTATAAACTTTAGCCTTATAAGTATCAGTATCCTGATCTTGAATATCGCATCTATCATTCCACCATTTTATACAATCAGCAAAATGTTCTAATTTCATTGGTTTTGTCTTAGAAAAATGTTTATATTCTTCTGGCATATCCAAACGATAAAAATAAGTTTCTTTCGTAGTTCCTGTATTATCAAAAAAGATAATATTTGTAGTAATAGATGTATATGGAGCAAACACAGAAGCAGGCAGGCGAATAATCGTATGCACATTAAATTTACTAAATAATTTTTTCTTGATAGCCACTTTGGCATTATCTAAACCAAACAAAAATCCATCTGGTATGATAACTGCTGCTCTACCATTTTCTTTCAAACGATACATAATTAAAGATATGAATAAATCTGCTGTTTCACTACTGCGTAAATCTGCTGGGAAATTGTTTTTTATCTGCTCTCCTTCAGCTCCGCCATAAGGCGGGTTCATCAAAATAACTTCAAATTTTTCATTATCTTTATATTCTCTTACATTACGTTCTAAAGAATTAGCATTATAAATAGCAGGATTATCTATATCATGCACTAACATATTTGTTACACATAATAAATGCGGTAAAGGCTTTTTCTCTATACCATAGATAGCATTATTATACTGTGTCCTATCTTCTGTATTTTTCATATTTTTTTCTAAATGATTTAATGTAGAAGTCAAAAATCCACCTGTTCCACAAGCAAAATCAGCTACAGTTTCGCCAAGCTTTGGATTTACCATTTCTACGATAAAATCAGTTACTGCCCTAGGTGTATAAAATTCCCCTGCATTTCCTGCACTTTGCAAACTTTTCAAGATAGTTTCATAAATTTCGCCAAAAGCGTGCAATTCTTTGATATTATCAAAATCTATTTTATTGATTTCATTGATTAATTGACGTAGTAAAACACCATCTTTCATATATTGATTGGTGCTTACAAATACATCTCTTAAAATCTTATGCTTCATAGGAGCATCTGCTGACAATTTTATTTCTTTTAACTGTTTAAATAACTTTTCGTTGACAAATTCTAATAACTTATCTCCTGTTAAAGACTTACCATCTGCATCATCTACTGCCCAGTTTTCCCATTTACATTCTTCTGGCAATATAGATTTATAATTCTCATCAAAAAGTTCCCAGTCTTCTTCCTTCTTGGCATAAATTTTTAAAAATAATAGCCATGTTAATTGCTCGATACGCTGTGCATCACCATTTACACCGCTATCCCCACGCATTATATTTTGAATGTTTTTTACAAATGCTCCTAAACTCATAGTTTAATTCATGTACTCCTTTTATAGATTATATATATTATTTCCTTGATTTGCGGATATTTCATTATTATAGATTAAACTTGTGAGTTCATCTACTGCCTGAAAATATTTTTCTTTACCGCCAAACATTTTTACAATTTTTGGTGCAGTTCCCCATTTAGCAAAATTTTTATTGCGTAAAACTTGAAGATTTTGTATTTCTCTTATGCCTTCATTCTTATATTGTTCCATCAAAGCATCTAATACTTCTCTACAAACTGGCGAATACTTAGCAAAATAATCTCTTTTTTTCACATTATTAATACGTTCTTTTCTCGTCAAAGGTTTTTGATCATAAACAATATGCAAAATTAAATCAAATTCATCTATATCATTTTTACCTGTAGCCTTATATAGTTCATCTATAGAAACATTATGCTTTGCTAATTCTTCAAGAATAACTTGCTTTTTCGCTGTACTGCTCCAAGCATTGATAAATTCATCTAAAGAAGCATATTCCTTGCGAACATTTTTCTTAGTGAAATCAACGACGCTTTCTGTTATTAATTTTCCATTAGCATCAAGATATTGTACACGTTCATTTACTATATTTACATCTACATTATCTACATGATATTTTACTTTGCCTTCATGCACCATTGGTGGCGTAAATATATCACCATCTTCACTTGCTATATCTTCGCCTGTTTCTTCTGTAGTATTCGTACTTGTATTTTCATCTTTTCCATCATCTTCAATAATAACTATAGGATCGCCATCAAAATTAGGATCTGCAAATAATCTCGTTACTCCCCTAAAATCCATGATAGTAAAATAATTTTTATCATAATCTGGATTTAAGCGAGTGCCACGTCCAATAATTTGTTTAAACTCAATAATAGAATTTATATTATTTTCTAATACAATTAATTTACAAGTCTTAGCATCTACACCTGTAGTCATTAACTTTGATGTAGTAACTATTGTCGGATATTTTTCACTAGGATCAATGAAATAATCTAACATAGCTTTTCCTTCTTTTTTATCACCTGTTATTTGCATAATATATTTAGGATTAACCTTCATGATATCGCTATTTTCATTTATAAGTGCTTGCCTCATTCTTTCAGCATGTTCTATATCCACACAAAAAACAATAGTTTTACTATATCTGCCATTTTCTTTTAACCATTTTGTAATACGCTTTGCTACTTCTTGGGTACGTTCATCAATAATTAAATTTTTATCAAAATCTTTTCCTAAATATAATTTATCCTCGATTTGCAGACCATTTTTATCGAATTGTCCTTTATACGGTCTCCAGCCTTCACTATCTCTATCTATATTCACACGAATAACTTTATATGGTGCTAAAAAGCCATCAGCTATACCTTGTTTTAAACTATAAGTATATATAGGTTCACCAAAATAAGCTATATTACTTACTTCTTTTGTTTCCTTCGGTGTCGCTGTAAGACCTATTTGTACTGCACTATTAAAATATTCCAAAATAGTTCGCCACTGTGAATCTTCTTTGGCACTACCACGATGACATTCATCTACAATTATTAAATCAAAAAATTCTGGTTTAAATGCACGAAAAATTTCTTCACCATTTTCACCAATAAATTGATGATATAAACTCATATAAATTTCATAGGAACTATCTAAATATCTATTTTCTATTTTCGTTATGACTTTTTCAAATGGTTTAAAATCTTGTACAATAGTCTGATCTATCAAGATATTTCTATCAGCCAAATAAAGTACACGATTTACCTTTTTCGCTTTAGTAAGTCTATATACAATCTGAAATGCTGTATATGTTTTTCCCGTGCCTGTTGCCATCACTAATAAAATACGTTTTTGATTTTTAGCAACAGCTTCAACAGTTCTATCAATAGCTACTTGTTGATAATATCTAGGCTTTTTATTTGCCAGTGGATCAACATAATATGCTTCTTGTACAACGCTGAGCATATCTTTATCCAATTTTTCACCCTCAATATAACGCTTCCATAATTGTTCAGGTGTTGGAAATTCTTCTAATTTTATCTCTCTTGTTTTCCCTGTGAAAAAATCATATTCAATAAAACCCTTTCCATTTGAAGAATAAGCAAATTTTACATCTAACATTTGAGCATACTCCATAGCTTGTGGCATACCATGCCCTATAGAATAATTCATTTTCTTCGCTTCTATAATCGCCAATGGTTTTTTATTCACACCATAAGTCAGTACATAATCTGCTTTTTTGCGTTTTCCTCGTGTTACCTTATCACCTCGTACTTGCACAGCTCCATTTGTTATATAGTATTCATAAAATACATTATCTTTATCCCAACCAACATTTTCTATTGCTGGTGTTATATATTTAAATTTTATATCTTCCTCTGTCAATTCAACTATCATAAAATACACTCCCATATAAAAATTAGCGTATTACTATACTTATAATAAAGTTTACAACATTAATATTTTATTATCAATTAATCTAAATGTATATTATCCCTTTGAAACTACATAATCCTTATAAATTAAGCATTGA
>OHBJ01003146.1_pt1 | contig 10945 bp, 6 predicted proteins | sample 1577241 | NCBI WGS metagenome assembly OHBJ01 (sample SAMEA3541594, study PRJEB24748) | human gut metagenome | biome: human gut; feature: human-associated habitat; material: faeces | place: China | collected 2012
TCGTACTGCCACTTTCCTTGTAACTGCCGGTGACGAAACAAAAGAAATTCATATTACCCAACTAGCTAAGCCCTCACTGGCAACAGAACCTGCAAACATCGCCCCTATTAGTAATAATGCAGGAGACTATCAGGTAAAAGTATTATGTAAAGGAACCTGGCAAGCAACAGTCAATCGAGAAGCAGCCTCCTGGTGTACTTTAAAAAATGATACAGGAGAAGGCGTAGGAAATATTACCATTCACTTGTCAGAAGTATCTGATAATGAAATGCGAATGGCTACTATTACGGTCAGTTCAGGTAACCTGTCTTCAGACATAACCATACAACAAGGATTCGGAATTGAAATTAATGGTCTGATCTGGGCGAAAAGCGATGTTGCTCAACCTGGATATTTTGCAGCATCTCCCGACACCAAAGGATTATTGTATCAATATGACTCAGCTATCGGCTATCCCAACACCAGTCCGAAAGAAGACAATAATAAACCTAATGGTTTCAGAACGGGAGCATACGACGACGGAATTCCAAGCTGGAGAGCTGAAAAGAATCCTTGTCCGGAAGGCTGGAGAATTCCCGAATATGAAGAAATACAAAGATTGACTGGAAACTCAGGGAACCCTTATTTCATTTGGGCAGAACCAACAAACAGTCATTTCCTCGTACCCGGAGCCATTGTAGGTATCCCGAGAGAAGAAGCTACTCTTGCAAACAAAGACAATATGAGAGGTGCTATTTTCTGGCCGCAGTCTGGTTTCCGTGACAGAGATTCCGGTGCACAAATCATCTGGTGGCCGGCCAATATCACAAGTATCACACGCCCCGGACAGACCTGGGACCGATACATTTGTTGGATAGGCGCAGACAACAGTATAAGCAACAACGAATTTGCCGGAAATGCAGCAGCTTACCCAGTACGCTGCGTAGCAAATAAAAAATAAAACGAAAACATGAGAAAATTCTAATTTATACATATTAAATCGATAAATTATGAAAGACTATTCAAAACATTATTTCAGACTTTTGCAAGGAATGGCTTTGTCGGTATCTGATTACATCAGAAATCAGAAGCCAATCGTAATCATAGTTTTCTTGCTAGTGCATTCTATCAGTATATATGCACAAGACAATACAATCTCCGGACTTGTAAAAGACAACGAAGGAGAACCATTGCCAGGAGTTTCTGTTGCCGTAAAAGCAGGAGAGTCAATATCCGGAGTAGTGACAGATATAAATGGTAAATATCAGATTGTTGATGTGGCATCTAATACTACCTTGATTTTTAGTTATATAGGTATGCGTGAGCAGGAGATTGCCGTAAATGGGCGTTCAACTATCAATGTGAAGATGGAAGAGGACAGCCAGCTCATTGATGAGGTGGTTGTAGTTGGTTATGGTAGTGCCAAGAAACGCGACTTGACCGGTTCTATCGTTACTGTGAAAGCGGATGAGATTGCTTCTAAGCCTTCTACCAATCCACTGGCATCCATACAGGGTAAGGTTGCCGGTGTACAGGTGGTGAATACGGGCCGTGCAGGACAAGACCCTGAAATCCGTGTTCGCGGTACGAACTCCATTAACGGTTTCAAACCTCTTTATGTGGTAGATGGACTGTTTACGGACAATATCAATTATCTGAACACTGCGGATATTGAATCTATGGAAATCTTGAAAGACCCTTCTTCTTTGGCTATTTTCGGTGTGCGTGGTGCCAATGGTGTAATCATCATTACTACTAAAAGGGCAAAAATAGGGAAGACGATGGTCAACATCAACTCTTCAGTGGGTTGGAAGGTTATTTATGACCGTGTAGGTGTGACGAATGCCGAAGAGTTTAAGATGCTGTACAACGAGCAGTTGATATCTCAAGGAAGCGACCCTTATGATTATACTCAATGGGCTGGTAATACTGATTGGCAGGATGAGATATTCCAGACAGGTTTTCTGACCAATAACAATGTGAGTATTACGGGTGCAACGGATAAGAGCAAGTTTTATTTGGGTTTGGGTTACGTCATGGAAGAAGGTTCCATTAAAACGGAAAAGCTCAATAAGTTTACCGTAAACTTGAACAGTGAATATAGCGTAACCGATTTCCTGCGTTTTGGTTTTCAGCTTAATGGAGTTCGTGCTAAGTATCCTGATGCAAAGGGTGTGGATGGTGCTTTGAAGGCTGCTCCTATTGCTCCTACTCATGACCTTGAATCGGGACTGATACATACGCTGCCCGACTTCCAGCGTGCACAAGTGTGGAATCCTCTTATTGAAACAGAGCTGCGCGGTGCTCACAACAAGTCTGAAAACTATCGCGTGGCAGGTAATGTGTTCGGAGAGATAGATATTCTGAAGAACCTTACGTTCAAAGCAACTTTCTCTATGGACTATGCTTCCAGCCAGGGACGTTCATATTCTCCGCTGATTTATGTTTATAATCCCGATGTGGAGGGGGGGAAAGAACGGTTGACTGAAAGAGAAAGTGTGAACCAAAGCAAGTCTACCTCTCTTGCTGCACAGTCTGACTATGTGTTGACTTATCTCGGACAGTTTGGCAATCATGGATTGACATTGACTGCCGGTCTTACCACCAATTACAATGAGTCTTCCAGTTTGAGTGGTGGACGCAGCCAGCTTGCAGGCTATGGCATTTTGGTGGGCGATGACCCGGACAGATGGTGGCTCTCTACTATCGACGATATATCTACGGCAACTAATGGTGGTTCTCAGAGTGACAGATTTACCATGTCTTATTTGTTCAGAGCATTGTATAACTACAAGAATCGTTATTTACTTAATGCTTCTTTCCGTAGGGACGGCTCATCTGTTTTCTATAAGACAGGTAATACTTGGGACAACTTTTACTCTTTCGGTGCCGGTTGGGTAATGACCGAAGAGAAGTTTATGCAGAACCAGAATGTAATTAACTTCTTGAAGTTGAAAGGCTCTTGGGGTGTGTTGGGCAGCCAGAATACCGGTTCCAGTTATCCAGCATACGCCACCATTGTTAGTTCGGGATCAGCTGTATTCGGTGACAATATCATTGCGGGTAAGGGCCCCAACAAACTGATTTCACCTACTTTGGGATGGGAACGTAATTATTCATGGGAAGTGGGTTTTGACATGCACATGTTCAATGATCGTTTGCAGCTTTCTCCGGTTTATTATAACAAAACAACAAAAGATATGTTGACTTCCATTCCGGGTATTGCAGGCACTGTTCCCGGATTACAGAATGTGGGTGAGATTCGCAATCGCGGTTTTGAACTTAGTGCTTCTTGGAACGACAAGATTGGGGAAGATTGGAGATATGGATTAGGTGCTAATTTGAGCACTATTGATAACAAGGTGCTTTCACTGGTAAACAAAGACTATAATATTATCAGTGGTCCCTCACGTGTTTCCGAAGGTTATCCGATTGGCTATTTCTATGGTTACAAGGTTGAGGGTGTATATCAGAACGAAGACGACATCCGTTTCTCTCCGATTAACTCGGTTGGCTCGGTAACACCGGGTGACTTGAAATTCGCTGATGTTGACGGTAATGGCAAAATTACTGATAATGACCGTACAATGATAGGTAACCCTACTCCTGATTTTACTTACGGTTTTAATGTTAATTTGGGTTGGAAGAATCTGGACCTGACTGTTGACATGATGGGTGTTTATGGAAATGAAATTTACCGTAATTGGGGAAGCAGTAGCTATGCACAACTGAATTATCGCACAGAGCAATTGAATCGTTGGCATGGAGAGGGCACTTCCAATTGGGAGCCCTTGCTCGACCCTTCACACAAAATAAATCAGGAGGCTTCCACGTATTTCATCGAAGATGGCAGTTTCTTCAGAATCCGTAATATCGAACTGGGATATAACTTTGACAAACGACTGTTGAATCGTATCAAGGTACAGTCACTGCGTCTTTATACCAATGTGCAGAATCCCAAGACTTGGAGCCGTAACGGCGGATATACGCCGGAAGTGGGCGGAAGCGCTATTTCGTTTGGTATTGATGGTGGGGGCTATCCTATGCCTACAGTTTATACGATTGGTTTTAATTTGACTTTCTAAAATTATATAAAGACAGACTATGAAGAAGATATTTTATTATATAGCATTTTTAGCAGTAAGCTTTGCACTAACTTCGTGTGAGGATATGTTTGATAGAAAACCGCTTGGACAGCAGACAGAGGATGATTTGACTGGTGGTACTTATGAAACGCAGGTGTTTAATATGTATGCCAAGTTGCGCGGTTTTCATTTGACAAGCGGCAATACTGCATTGGCAATCCACGGTATGCGTTCTGAGGACGCAGAGAAAGGAAGCACATTGTCCGATGGAGCAGCCACCGGCAAGATGTTCGATGACTTTGAATATTTGGCAAGTAATGGGATGATTAAGAGCTACTGGAATGAAAACTATTCATTGATACATAAGGTAAACGATTTGCTTGATGAAATGAGCCAAAACCCGTCATTGACAGAAGGTGACCTTGTCAATAAAGGTGAAGCATTGTTTGTACGTGCCTTCTGTTATTTCAACCTTGTACGCGCTTTTGGTGAAGTGCCTTTGATTGACTTTAAAGTTTATGATGCAGCTGAGGCAAATGTTCCGAAATCTTCTGTGGCAAAGATATATGAATTAATAGATTCTGACCTTACGGAAGCCGAAAACAGTCTGCCCAGAACATGGGAGAAACTTTATATAGGCCGTCTCACTTGGGGAGCTGCCCGTTCTCTTCATGCACGTACATACATGATGCGTAACGACTGGGGGAATATGAAGGCGGCTGCTGAAGAAGTGATTAACTCTGGTTTGTATAATCTGAAAACACCTTATGAAGACATATTCCGGGAAAAAGGTGAAAACTGTAGTGAGTCCGTTTTTGAATTGCAATGTACGGCAACAGAATCACAACCGGGTTCCAATGATATAGGAAGCCAGTTTGCTTCCGTTCAGGGTGTGCGTGGCGCAGGCGAATGGAATCTTGGTTGGGGGCAACACACCGCCACTCAAGAATTGGCAGATGCTTTTGAAGAAGGTGATCCGAGAAAAGACGAAACCCTGCTTTATTTTATACGCAACGGCAAGGACGATCCGGAGTCCATACCTGCTAACAAGCCTTATGGTGAGAAACCAATTTCGAATGCTGATGTCATAGCTAAATACTTTAACAAAAAAGTATATACAGACCCGGCGATGCGTTTGAAATTCACAAAAGGAGGATATTGGGTAAATATCCGTTTGATACGTTATGCTGATGTGGTATTAATGGCTTCCGAAGCTGCTTGTGAATTGGGTGATTTATCTTCTGCCCGTAACTATTTGGAGATGGTGCGTGCTCGTGCCCGCGGCAATAATATTGGAATCTTACCGGAAGTGACGACCAACAACCAGAATGAACTGCGTGAGGCCATTCGTCATGAAAGACGTGTTGAGTTGGGTATGGAATTTGACCGCTTCTACGACTTGGTTCGTTGGGGTATTGCTAAAGAGGTACTTCATGATGCAGGCAAGACCGGTTATCAAGACAGACATGCTTTGTTGCCCATCCCGCAAGACGAAATTGACAAGTCGAATGGTGTATTGGTTCAAAATCCCAATTATTAATCTATAAATGTACTAACTACTTATGAAAAAATATATAGTATCTGTGGCTTCTTGCCTGTTTGCATTGTGTATGCAGTCTTGTTTTCAGGATATGGATCATCCTGCTTTCGACTATCCTGAGAGTACAGGTGAAATACCTACTACCCCCTTGAAGATGTATCTTCCTTTTGATGAAGAGGACATTCGGGATAAAGGTGAATGGGGATTTTTGGTAGCAGACAACGGGAATGCCAAGTTTGCGGAAGACGGAATCGCTGGCATGGCCTATCAGGGTGCTGAAAATGCCTATATTTTGGCCAAGACTCCTTCTATATTGGTAGATAATATACCCACTATCGGTGATTTGACCGTAGCTTTTTGGATGAGAACCACTAAGAATACTTCTGCGCAAGGTTTGTTCTCTATCCCTAACTCTATTAAATTCTGGGGCAACTTCGACATCTTCTTGGAGAATAATAATAGCGAGACTCAGGCATTTTTCAAGGTTCATATCTTCAATCAGACAGCAAAAGAGAATGATGAAAGATGGGTTGAGGCAAAAATAGATGATATTTTTGGTAGCGAATGGGTGCATCTGGCTTTTGTGTATGATGGCAATACTTCTACCATTACTGTTTATCGTAATGGTGAGGGGGTCTTTACCAAAGAATTGCCTGATTGTGGAAAATTGAAGTTTAATAATGTAGGCGCTTCTTTGGCTGTTGGTGCATTTCAGTTCAGCACTACTCCGAGTCTTACTTCGGGTGCAGGAGCACAAACCTGGGCAAAGAACTTTCCCGGTCAGCTTGATCAGTTCCGCTTATATGACAAGGTGTTGACAGCAACCGAAATTCAGAGTATTTACTCTGGAAAAGAATGAAGCTACACTTTAATCTGATGATAGGATGAAAGTATTATATTTCATAGTATGTCTTTTGTTGGTTGCGTGCGGTGGTGATAATCAACCTGAGGTGAATCAGCCTTTCGAGTTGAAGAATATCATTGTGGGTGACCAACAAAACCAACAGACATTTGAGAATGTTGCTCCCAATGTAGCCATTGTTTTGGAGTTCTCGGATGCTGTAGATGAGGCTTCAGCCCGTAACAATATTGCTTTGAAACATGAGGAGCTTCCTATAAGCTGCGATTATGAGTTCCTGCAAGAGAAAAAAGTATCGGTGACTCCTAAGGAGGGGTTTAAAATCTTGTCATCGTATAAATTGATTGTCAATCCGGGGGTGAAGTCCACCTCCGGGGTACTGCTTTCCAATGGCAAGGTTTGTATGATTAAGACAGGAATGGATGATACTGATAAGTTTGAGCGTATTTCTGATGAGGACTTGTTGACATTGGTACAGAAGCAGACCTTCAAGTACTTCTGGGACTTTGGGCATGAATATTCCGGAATGGCGCGCGAACGTACTACTTCGGGCGATGTCGTTACTACCGGTGGTACCGGCTTTGGCGTGATGGCCATGCTGGTAGCTGCTGAACGGGGTTTTATTACCCGTCAGCAAGCTGTTGAACGGGTGCAGAAGATAGTTACTTTTCTTGATAAGGAATGTACGGCTTATCATGGTGCTTATGCACATTGGATAAATGGCGCAACGGGAGCAACCAAACCTTTCAGTGAGAAAGACAACGGTGCCGATTTGGTTGAAACCTCCTTGTTATTTCAAGGTTTGCTTGCCGCTCGAGCCTATTTCAAGGAAAATACGGAAGTAGAAAGCAGGTTGCGTGCCGACATAACCCGTCTTTGGGAAGCTATTGACTGGACTTGGTTCCGGAAAAATGGTGAAGATGTACTATATTGGCATTGGAGTCCCGATTACGGTTTTGAGAAGAACCTGGCAATAAGAGGATGGAATGAATGTCTGATTACTTATATACTTGCAGCTTCGTCTCCAACACATGCTATCAATAAAGTTGTATATGAAGCGGGATGGGCTAAAAATGGAGGAATCAGGAATGGAAAATCTTATTATGGCATCACTCTTCCTTTAGGTTCGGATAAAGGGGGACCGCTGTTCTTATCTCAATATTCTTTTCTGGGCATTAACCCGCAAGGACTGGAAGACCAATATGCCGATTACTGGATGCAAAATCGCAATCATACATTGATTAATTACAATTATTGTAAGGAAAATCCTAAAGGATATACGGGCTATAGCGCTTCTTGTTGGGGGTTGACGGCAAGTGACGGTAATACGGGATATTCAGCTCATTCACCTACTAATGATAAAGGGGTAATTGCTCCAACAGCCGCTTTGTCTGCATTTCCTTATACTCCGGAGGAGTCAATGGAAGCGCTGCATTTTTTCTATTATAAGATGGGAGACAAACTTTGGAAGGATTATGGTTTTATAGATGCCTTTAATTTGACGGCAGATTGGTACGATACTCAGTACATAGCCATTGACCAAGGGCCGATAATCTGTATGATAGAGAATTATAGAACAGGTCTCCTTTGGAATTTATTTATGTCTATACCGGAAATCCAACAAGGACTGAAGAAGCTTGGCTTTCAGAGTCCGTGCTTAAACTAAAAGAATGATTATGATGAGAATATTAATATATTTGATACTTTTGCTATACCCTTTTAATTTGATTTCGGGACAGAAAACGCAGAAGCAGCTTTCTGACGACGAACTTATGACCCTCGTCCAGAAGCAAACTTTCCGTTACTTTTGGGATTTTGCCCATCCTGAATCCGGATTGGCGCATGAACGGAGTAACGGTGGTGCCGAGACAGCTACCATTGGTGGGTCGGGATTCGGAGTGATGGCTATCATTGTCGGCATAGAACGTGGGTTTATCACCCGTGAACAAGGTGCTGAACGTATACTGAAGATTGTTCGTTTCTTGAGCGACAAGAATACCGACAGTTATCACGGCATGTGGGCACATTGGATGAACGGTAAAACCGGTAAGACCATTCCTTTCAGCCGTAAGGACGATGGAGCGGATATTGTAGAATCCGCTTTCATGTTCGAAGGCTTGTTGGCTGCCCATCAGTATTTTATAAAGGATAATCCGACGGAAAACCGTATCAGGGGAATGATTAATAATCTGTGGCGCCAAGCAGAGTGGAATTTTTTCACTCAGGGGCAGGATGTGATGTACTGGCATTGGTCACCCAATAACGGATGGGCGATGAATCATCAGATTAAAGGTCATAATGAGTGCCACATTGTGTATATCTTGGGTGCGTCTTCTCCTACTTATCCGATTGCCGGGAGCGTTTACCATAAAGGCTGGGCCAGTGCGAATACTTTTCTGAACGGTTGGGAATATTATGGCATCAGGCTTCCTCTCGGGGACAATAACGGCAAGGGCGGTCCTTTGTTCTTTACTCATTACTCCTACATGGGGCTTGATCCGCATGGTTTGAAGGACCGCTATGCCGATTACGAGGAACAAATGAAGGCCCATACCTTGATTAACCGTGCCTATTGTATCGACAATCCGAAGGGATATAAGGGTTACGGTGAGAAATGCTGGGGATTGACAGCCAGTGACGGTGATAAAGGCTATTCTGCCCATAGTCCCGGAAATGATCGCGGCGTGATTACGCCTACTGCGGCCCTTTCATCCATCCCTTATGCACCGGGATATTCTTTGGAGGCCATGCGCTATTTCTATGAAGAATTGGGTGACCGTCTTTGGGGTGAATATGGTTTCAAGGATGCATTTAATCTGACTGAGGATTGGTTTGCGCCTTCGTATCTTGCCATTGACCAGGGACCGATTATCGTGATGATAGAGAACTATCGCACCGGTTTGATTTGGAAGCTTTTCATGAGCCATCCCGATGTACAGAAGGGGTTGAAGAGATTAGGCTTTACGTCTCCTTATTTGAATAAGGCTGATTAGGTTTGGCAGGATTTGATTTTGGTAAGATTTTATATAGATTAAAAAGGATTATAACCATGAAAAACGTGCTTTTCAATAGTGTATTGGTTGCTTTCGTATTGCTTGTCGCCTCGTGCGGCAAGCAACCGGAAGCTAAGGTGGAGGTGATGTCGTTTAATATCCGTCTGGATCATGTAGCGGACAGTATGAATAACTGGAAATACCGTAAGGATAATGCAGCACAGATGATTGCTTATTATGCTCCGGACATTGTGGGCATGCAGGAGGTGGTAAAGAATCAACTCAATGACTTGAAGGAGCGTCTTCCTCAATATACTGCCCTTGGCGTAGGTCGTGCAGATGGAAAAGAGAAAGGCGAATATTGCTCCCTTTTTTATAAGACAGATCGTTTTGAGCTTTTAAAGAACGGAGATTTCGGACTGAGTGAGACTCCCGATTCCATCGGAAAGAAAGGCTGGGATGCGGCATGCGAACGTATCGTGACTTGGGCTGTGTTGAAAGATAAGGTGAGTGGCAGGAAAGTAGCTGCTTTCAACACCCACTTTGACCATGTAGGTGAGGTGGCACGTCGAGAAAGCGCTAAGTTAATACTCGAGAAGATAAAGCAAATAGCGGGAGAGCTTCCGGTAATTATCACTGGAGACTTTAATGGAACGGTAGACTCCGAGCCGGTCACTATATTGACGGAAGGTGGAATGAGGAACGCTTGTTCCACGGCAAAGGTCGTTTACGGACCGACATGGAGCTTTCATGACTTCGGACGTATTCCGGTGGAGAAGCGCAGGCTGATAGATTTTATATTCGTAAATGCTTCTGTAGAGGTGGAGCGTTACCGCACAGTTGGCGATAAGCCGGACAATGGCTATCTTTCCGACCATGCTCCCGTATTGGTGCTCGACCGTTTGGGATGGGATCTCGACCTGCCGCTCACTCACGACCCATTTCGTCAGGTCGCTGCGGCTGTGCGGAAGATTCTGGTTCGGCGTGCCCGTACAGGCACACAGCAGCAATGCCGCCGCAAGCACCCACACGAAAAGTTTTGTCCGCTTCATGGAAACACCTCCTATTCCATCGTTCACTATCAGAATATCATTTCAATCTCATCAACGTCAATAGTTTTTTCAAGTTTTTCTCCATGTTCCTTGTCGGAACGCTCAATTTATCTCAAAAAAATTTAAGATTTCACACTTTTGTAAAGTATTTTTCCTTGCATTTTTCGTCATTTTCGGTATAATAGTTACTCGTGAGCAACTTTCAGACGAAGTTGTCCCATGAAGGAACTTTTCACATTGAACAAGGAGAATCTATCACTATGAAACTGAAAAATGCTGCTGTCGTCGCTGCTGCTCTGGCACTGGCCGTCGGCATGACCGCCTGCGGTTCTTCCTCTTCCTCTACCGCTGCTTCTTCCACCGCCTCTTCCGTGGCTTCCTCTGTTGCGGCTTCTTCCGAGGCTGCAAGCTCTGAGGCTGCTGTCGAGCCCGCTGAG
>OHBJ01003153.1_pt1 | contig 10920 bp, 5 predicted proteins | sample 1577241 | NCBI WGS metagenome assembly OHBJ01 (sample SAMEA3541594, study PRJEB24748) | human gut metagenome | biome: human gut; feature: human-associated habitat; material: faeces | place: China | collected 2012
AAAAACCGAACGGAAGGGTGGCAGAGCACCCCAAGACTGTCCCCAACGACTAGTCACTGGGGACGTTCCTGAATGACTAGGTATGGCTGCCAGGTTTAGGCTGTTAGGTCGAGTTCGTAGAGGAAGCTTTCGCGCGGCATGTCGTGACGGCGCTCTTCGCGGTTGGCGCGGTGCGTGGCCGTGCGCTTAAAGCCGTGCAGCTCGTAGAACTTCCACGAGCAGTTGGAGTCGGTGTACAGGTGCGCCCTCGTCGCTCCAAGTGAGGACAGGTGCGAGACCGCGGCATCGAGCAGAACCGTGCCAACGCCCAGGCCATGGACATCGCGATCCACGGCAAGCAGCGTGACCTCGTTGTCGTGCGGCAACGGGCTGCTCTCGAGCAGGCGGTTGTTGGTTCGGATGGTTGCGCGCACAAACGAGAGATACTCGGCGCAGGCATCAGGCTCTAGCTCACGCATCTGCGATAGCAGCGCGCGTTCGGTATCCATCCAATGCTCGTTGATAGTGACGCCGGAGTTCTGTCCTGCACGTGCAAGTGCAATGCCGCGCGCCTCGCCGTCAATCACCGCAACCTGTGAAAACGTCGACGACGAAAGGCAGTAGGCGAGGTCGCACGCGGCCTCAAGGCGGTTGTACTCATCGTTATCCGAATTGTTATGCCAAAGCTGCTGCAGAATCAGCGCGATGGCGTCGAAGTCTTCGGTATCAAACGGTCGGTAGAGAACCCGCGAGACCATGGTGCCTCTTTCTTTTGCGGATGCATATCGAGCACAGTTCTACCACGCCATTGGCATCTAATTATGGTGCCCCTGTGTTCCATGAACTCACCGTGCCCGGTGCCGTGCCCATCCCCTCCGCTCGCAAACTTTTTCTGCACATGCGCCCGTTGCGGGGTGCATCGATGCGCTCGATGCGCTACATTAAATCAGTATTTTCAATGCCGCTGCGCGAGCGCTGCAGATCGACGTATCACCGACTCACAGAGCACGGCGGCGTACCAGACAGGAGGACTGCATGGGATCTGATGTGAAGATCGCACGCGCGTTGATCTCGGTTACCGATAAGACGGGCGTCGTCGATTTCGCACGGACGCTGGTCGATGACTTTGGCGTCGAGATCATCTCTACGGGCGGCACGGCTCGTGCCATTGAGGACGCGGGCGTTCCCGTAACCCCCATCGAGGAGTTCACGGGCTATCCCGAGATGATGGACGGCCGCGTTAAGACCCTGCACCCCAAGGTTCATGGCGCGCTGCTGGCCCGCCGCGATTCCGAGCAGCACATGCAGGAGGCCGCTCAGCACGGCATTAAGCTGATCGACCTGGTCGTCGTCAACCTGTACGAGTTCGAGAAGACCGTCGCCAATCCCGAGGTCACCTTCGCGGATGCCATCGAGCACATCGACATCGGCGGTCCCTCCATGCTGCGCTCTGCTGCCAAGAACGCCACGAGCGTTACCGTCATTTCCGACCCGGCCGACTATGATGCCGTCCTGGCCGAGATGCACGAGACCGGTGGCTGCACCACGCTTTCCACCCGTCGTCGCCTGCAGGTGAAGGTCTACCAGACCACCGCCGCCTACGACACGGCTATCTCCCGTTGGCTTGCCGCCCAGGCAAGCGACGTGGCGGACACCTCTGCCAAGCTCGAGATCTCGCTGGAGAAGGTCGACGACCTGCGCTATGGCGAGAATCCTCAGCAGAAGGCTACGGTCTACCGCTTTGCCGAGGGCTGTGAGAACACCGCGAGCTCGCAGTTCCCGCTCGTTGGCTCCGAGCAGATCCAGGGCAAGCCGCTCAGCTACAACAACTATCTGGATGCCGATGCCGCTTGGAACCTGGTCCGCGAGTTCGACGAGCCGGCCTGCGTGATCCTCAAGCACCAGAACCCCTGCGGTTCTGCCGTTGCCGAGGACATCACGGCTGCCTACGACCGCGCCTTCGCCTGCGATCCCAAGAGCGCCTTTGGCGGCATCATCGCCTGCAACCGCGAGGTTCCCTTTGATCTGGTTGAGCACTTTGCCGATCAGAACAAGCAGTTCGTCGAGGTTATCATCGCCCCGAGCTACACTGCCGAGGCGCTCGAGCGCACTTTTGCATAAGATATGGAATAGCTCAAAAGTGATAGACATTGTCTATCGTTACGAAAGTGTCGTCACTTCCATAGATTGTTTTAGTCTTGTCTGTCCATACCGGTCGTATTCCTGTTACTTCAACCTGTAAGGTATAATTTGCCTTCGACATTTTCGGTGTTATAATTCGAATTGCTTTTTCCGGATACTTGCTGTAGAAATCTACCAATGAAGAATATACAGTATCTTTCTCGGCATTTAATACACTTACTTTGGCATATCCGCCATGAGGGTTTGTTTCTCCAACAATAGCGGCATGAGTTCCTTTGAACGCTATCTCCAACACGTCTCCTTTTTGATTGGACTTCCATGCCCCGTACAACTTTTTCCCTTTGTTCAGAGCGTCTGCCGGTTTTAGCTTCCTGATGTCCCATGCCTGCCAATATTCAGGGATGGATATTTTTGTTCCATCCACTTGTAAAGGCATCCATACATATGTGGCGGCTGAGGCCTGATGCGGATAAGACCAACGATCCCCCATAAACATAGGTATGGTATCGTTACCGCATTTCAACGGGAATACAAATGTACTTTGCGAATTGTAGGTCAGCTTGCCTTCCGGGCAGAACAGTCCTTGTTTCGTCCAAGGACCTTCTATCTGGGGAGCCGTAAAATAGAAGTTGTCATTTTTCTCCCAACTGGTCAGGTTTGAGGTAAGCATAAAATAGACACCATTCTTTTTGAACATGGCCGGTGATTCGCCCATGCCTTTAATGTGGGCCACTTCAGCCTCTATCGAACGGTAATCATCGCTTAACCGATAAATAGGGCCATGATGAATCAGTAAATATCCTTTTCCATCGGTGTCCTGAAAGGTTCCCATATCCCAGCGTTTTACAGGTTGTCCCTTATAGAGCAACGGTCCCTGCAACTGATAGTCACCTGCAATCGTTTTGCAGGTGGCTAAACCGATATAAGGGTCCTTGTATCCCATATCATCGGCATGCATCAGCATGATATACTCGCCCGTCTTAGGGCATTTCATCACTTTTACACGCTCACCTACGCGATTGGGACCGAGGATGCCTTCGGGTTGGACTCTAAGGACAATGTTCTCGAATTTCCAGTTTACAAGATCATCCGAAGAATAACATGAGAAGCCGGGGAAAGCGTTACTTTTGTCCGATTTCCATTCTCCGAAAAGATAATATCTTCCATTTTCTTCCACAATACAAGCGCCATGTGCATTGACAATATTTCCCTTGTCATCAAACCATGGAATACCGTTGACTACTAAATTGTTTTGAGCTGTAGCTGCTCCTGCTTTCAATAAGAGGAACAACAAGAATAGTAAATATTTCATCATGTTCTTATTGTATATTCATATTTTATTTATTCAATAATGCACTAATGTTCTATCTTGAACATTAATATAAAAATTATAGGTTGGAATCTTTACGCTATCTATTTTTATTATTATGCAAAGATCGTAATATCAAAATAGAGAACAAATGGATTTTGATTTCAATTCCTGTGTTTTTGTACAAAAAACCATATCTTCAATCTGTTTGTTTATAAGTGATAAATAGAAAAAGAGATATTCATAATTTTTTTGAGGATCATTGTGTTTTTGGAAAAACAAATAGTTGGTCAAGAATGACTCCTTTATCTATTGCTTTTACTTGAAGACAATGTTTCTCATTTTGGGAAAGTGGGAGGGTGAAATGTAAGATTGCTTTGTTTCTTAATACATTTTCTTTCCATATTTCACTTCGCCCATATGTTTCGTAATTACTTGCAGGAATCTGCTGCCCGTCAAGTGAAAGCGCAATGCGAATTGACTTTCCTTCAATAGGATGACAAGGAAGTAAATGTACTTCAATCTCTACAGAATCAGTATTTATTGCGTCAAATGTATAGTTTACACTCTTATTTTTCGGGATGGCTATGGCTTTTTCTTCATAACCGAGGCCTTCACAGGGGGAGTAATCCCCATTTGTGCAGTCTGCTCCATTCCATTTGGCAATGTACTTGCGTTCTTTTATTATAGGAGAAGTCGCAGCTTTATGATCTACAGGTTCAAATACTGGTAAACGCCTAGGTTGAAAATCCATCATTCTATGCCATTTACTATTATTATGGAAACCTATATTATAGATACGTGTTAGTGAAGCAATACTATCAAATGCTGCATCACTTTTTGACCATGATTCCAGCCCGTGGCGAGCTTTTTGAGCATAAAGTATTTTTTTATTCATTTCCGCTGATGCCTGCAAAGGGTATTTGACTAATTGGAAATAGGCGTCTTGACGTTCCGGAATAACTTTATTAAAGCAAGTTTCTACCTCATCTTCCAATTTTTGATAGGCCGCTAAACGTGTGTCAATATATTTTTCGCTCCATGGCATATCTTTTATAATACGATAATCGTTGGTGTGATACTCTTCTTCACGAGTATTTCCCATGAATTCCGGCTTGCGGATATATGCTAATCGATAATGTTCTTTCATCAGAGGTAAAAGACGTTTGCCCAACTGGTTACCGAATTCTCTTTGTAGGAAATGGCTGAGATGCTTTGTGATACCCTGTTTTCTGACGGAGTGAATGTCCCAAGCCATATCCATGAATAATTCTATCTGATATTCAGCAGGCTTGATGTCACCTACATTCAATACCCATAATTTTTGTATGCCACTATCATAGGCGGTCGTCATTTGTTGATAGAGTAGTGCGGGTGAGAAAGTACCCAACCATAGATAATCATGTGGGCGTCCCCAATAAGATATGTGGTAATACACACCGTTTCCTCCTTTCCGCTGACGTTCTTCATCCGTAGGAAAATGATGAATATATCCATAGTTGTCATCGCACCACATCAAGCATACATCTTCAGGAACTTCAAGTCCTGCGTCATATATATCCATAACTTCTTTATAAGGAATAAAGACTTGTGGAACTTTTGTTACGTCTTGGTTAACATATTGTTGTAGTAAATGACGTTGGTCAGCAAATACATGTTGCAACACGGCTTTCTGTTCCTTTATCGTTTTTGCACCATTCATAGCTCCGTCGTGTACTCCACGCATACCTATAGTATAAAGTATGGGTTGGTTTGCCACTTCCTTTACTCTTTGTTCCCAAAATTCATAAACATTTTTGCTGTTGTTCACATAATCGTATTCTCCTTTTCCTCGTTTTCTCCATTCACCGGCTGTGCTTGAAGCCATTGGTTCGCAGTGTGAACCTCCAATGTAGATACCGTATTGTTCAGCTACTTCACGATTTCCTTGTGTTAAGAAAAAAGGTTGCGTACATTCATGCATGGCAGGCCAATAGGTATTTGCACGTAAGCGTAACATTAATTCGAAAATGCGCGCATTGGTCTTGGGACCAATACGACCGGGTTTGTGCCAAGGTTCGTAGTGTAGGCTTGACCATGGCATTAATCCCCAATCTTCATCATTGATAAAGATACCGCGAAATTCTACGGAAGGAGCTTGCAGATTTACGTAGCCGTTTGCAAGCGAAAAGGATGATCGTTTTAGAGGCATAACATCAGCCCACCATTCCCAAGGTGACACGCCTATCAGCCGGGAAATTTCCAGTATTCCATATGCGACGCCATGTGCATCACTTCCCGTTACATAAAGTTGGTCATCCGAAACTTTAAGTTGGAAAGCTTCTTTACGTTTATCTAACAGGGTGGTGTCTTTATTAATAATAATATTACCTTCTTTTCCTATACAGACATCCGATGACAATACTGCTTGGAAATCATTTACTAGCATTTTAAGTGCTGATTTTACTACCGGTTCCATTTCTGTTGTATCACAAGCTATATGAATTGTGTGCCCACTTTTCAGTTCAAAACCGTTGGCCTTTACTACTATCATTAATAATAATAGATGTATGATTGTATGTCGCATATTCTGTTTTAAATTATTAATTTTCCAACAACAACTTTCCTTGATTGGTCTTTTTCTGATACTTAAAAAGGGCATATCAAAAATATTGTATGCTCTGAAATTTTATCAATATGTTTTGATATGCCTTTTGTGTATAAATTTATTTATTAATAATCCTATCAATAGCCTGCATTTTGCTCTATTCCTTCCGAATCTTGATCAATAACAGTTTGTGGAATTGGTCTTAATAAAATATGGTTATCCATTTTGTTTGTTTTCTTTGCTAGATTATTATGTTTTAATGTACGTTCAATAAGTGTATTGGTACGTTTTAAATCAGGCCAACGCTTGTATTCACCAGCTAGTTCACGTGCACGTTCATCCAGAATCGTATTTATATCAATATCTACTTCATTTATGATCATATCTTTTTCGTGACCGGGGATGGCAGCTCTTTTGCGTACAGCGTTAAGGCGTTCGGCAGCTTTTGATTTATCACCTGCCTGCAAATAGGCTTCTGAAGCAATCAAATACGTTTCTGCTAGCCGGAATAGGAAGATGTCCCGTGTGCCTGAATAGGATTGATTGTTGGATGGCCAAGGAGCTGTTGAATCAAAAAACTTCCATATCATGGGGAAAATTCCGCTACCACCTATATTTTCAATATCCTGTTTCCAAAGTTCTTTGGTTATGATGATAGCATTGGGATGTTCAGCCATGATGGCTAAAGAATCGTTCACTGTAAATTCTTTGTCATAATGTGGAAAATAGACTCTTAAATCGCCAGCTTTTACTTTTCCATCATCTTTTGTTGCATAATATTCACTTAAAAAAGTAACATCATAGCGTGAGTCAGAGTCTGTATTGTAGAGTGAATAGAGAAATTGTGTGGGCGTAAATTGCGGTTTATGCCAGTTATAGGTTGTATTGTATATTTCGAAACCACTAGGAATTTTGCTCCATAGTTCCCATCCGAACATCGCATTCTGACCGCTTCCATTATTAATATCTCCACCTAAAGATTTGGCATCATATTGAACTGAAAAGATAATTTCGTCATTTATTTCATTACCTTCTTTGAATACTTCCTGGAAGGAAGGGAGAAGACGATATTCTCCACTATTGATTACTTCGTCCGCTAGTGATGCAGCTTTAGTGAAATCATCGGAATCAGCATAGCTTTTATAACCTCGAGTTAAATAAACCAGGCTTAATAAGTTTTTGCATGCTCCTTGAGTGGCACGGCCAAACTCAGCAGCTTTAATCGGAAGCTTACTGACTACTACACTTAGCTCATTGATGATGTATTTATATATATCAGCCTCGGGAATGCGGTCAAAGTGTGTAATGGCTGATGTAATTTCATCCTCAACCAAAGGTACGTCACCGAACTGTTCAACTAAAAGAAAATAATAATAAGCACGAAGGAATCTTACTTCGGCATTTGATTGAACTATTTCTGTTTCTGAAATTCCGTTTACTGCGTTTGCTCGGGCTAGAGCTGTATTACATGCTTGTATGGAATAATATAAGTCTGCATAATGGTCTTTTACACAAGGGTTTTCGGCATCCAATTCTGCATATTCGTTCAGTTGGCGGCTTTGGGTGTCTCGTCCTCCGTAACTACCTCCAATTAATTCACTTTCACCGCGAGTAAATATATCTGTACCTAGACAATACAACCAAGGCTCGTCTCCCCAAACTGTTCTTAAAGTAGAATAAGCAGCGTTTACTAAAGAACGGTATCCGTCAGCTGTTACGAAATAATTTTCTGCAGTTATATTGCTCTGGTTCTTTTCTTCTAGAAAGTTGTCACAAGATACAGTTATAGAAGCGATGAATAGTAGAGCAGATAATTTTATTTTTGTTTTCATATTGTTGTTTTTTTAGAATGCAAGTTTTACACCAAATAAAAAAGTTCTTGTACTTGTAGCTTCTCCCCACGTATTTTGAGTTGCCCATTCTGGATCAAATCCTTTGAAAGAAGTGAAAAGGAATGGATTGTTGGCTGTAGCATATAATTTCAGCCTTTTAATTCCTATAGGTTTCAGCAGCGACATGGGGAAAGTATATCCTAGTGTGATATATCCTACTCTTACGAAAGATACATCTTGATAGCACATGGAAGAAAAATATTTTCCTTTATTTCCTGGTTGAGGGTATTTATTTGTCGGATTGGTTTCAGTCCAATAATCAACTTTAGCTTGGTTGTAATTACCATCATATGCCATAAACGAAGAAACAAATGTACTGTTTAACTGGGCACCTTGACGGGTATATACATTGAAAGCCAAATCCCAGTTTTTATAAGTAAATGTATTGGTGATACTTCCTGTCCATTTGGGTAGCTGTTGCCCTAGAATCACTTTATCTTTTGCATCAATGACATTATCATGATTTTGATCTTTCACCTTTACTTGTCCCGGTGTCTGGCCATATATGGCTGCTTTATCGGCTTCGGATGTCTGCCATATTCCATCAAATTCATAGTCATAATTTACATTGATAGCCTCTCCAATAAACCATTTGTTACCGATATCATCTTTTTTCCCTCCGTACAATTCAAGGATTTCATTTTTATTGGTATCAAAAATTATATTTGTCTGCCAGGAAAAATCACTTGTTTGGACATTTATTGTATTTATAGATAACTCAAGCCCTGTATTTCTCACCTTTCCAATATTGTCCCAAACAGAAGTCCATCCTGTGGTGCTAGGTAACTGGCGTTCCATAATCAGATCTTTAGAGGTGCGTTGATATACGTCCAATGAACCATTAATACGGTTTCTGAAGAAACCAAAATCTAAACCGATGTTGAATTCCTGTGTCCGTTCCCAAGTTAATTTACTATTAGCAAGACCGTTTTTATAATAAGAAGTTGAAACATCACCTCCAAAATCGTAATTCCTATTTGACACATTAGACTGTGTCCCATAAATACTAACAGCATCGTTGCCCGTAACACCATAGCTAAGACGCAACTTTAAACTACTGATGAAATCCACTTTCTTTATAAATTCCTCTTCACCCAACATCCATGCAAATGCGGCTGAGGGGAAAAATGCCCATTTATTACCATCGGCCAATCTGGATGAGCCGTCATAACGTCCCGAAACAGTGAAAAGATATTTATCCATAAATGAATATTGAATACGACCTAAAAATGAGGCAAGACTAGTCTGCTGATAGTCTGTTTGTGATGCTTGAATATCGGTTGATGCAACTGCGTCCAAGTTATACCACTTACTATTATAAGGTAAGTTTCTTGCTTTTTGATAAGAGGATTCCCATTGTTGGTATTGAATGCTTTGGACAAGGTTTACATTCAGACTATGTTTTCCGAAACGTTTGTCATAAGTCGCTTGATTGTCCCATACATATCCCCAATGGTTGTTGGTTTCATATACGGCACTTGTATTGTCGGTTTTTCCAGCTCCTCCATTCTTGCACCACATACCATAATATTCTCCATTGCGTTTGTTCAACATTTGTGGCGAGAATTGAGTGCGGAAGTTCAATCCTTTGATGGGTTCGAATTTCAGGTAGATATTACCGAAAGCGCGGAATCGTTTTTTTTCACGCCATTCACCATCTTCTGTACTTTCATAAAGGGGATTAGTTACGGCATCATTACGGAATACGCGAAATAACATGTTTCCTTCGTCATCGTATGGAGCCGCTACGGAAGGTAACCGGAAGGCGGAACGCAATGTTTCATAACTCCCTTCATTTTGAATGCTGTAAGTGAAATACAAACTTCCTCCTGCTTCCCATTTATCTGTAAATTTCCGGTTGATATTCAGATGCATATTATATCGATCATAATCCTGCCCTTCAATTGTTCCGTTTTCTTTTAATTGTCCCAAACCGATAGAGAAAGTTCCTTTATCATCGCCGCCTGAAGCTGTAATGGTATTGCTGGTTTGGAAGCCTTTACGTAATACTAAATCAACCCAGTCTGTATAAATACCATGATCTATTCTGTTCCATTCTTCCGGAGTAAAGAATTCAGCATTGCTACGATCCGTGCTCCGGCCTAACTGATGGTATAAATCGGTACGAAATTTTACGTATTCATCTCCTTCCATCATCTCAGGTAAATGACTGGCTTCTTTAAAACCTACATTTCCTTCATACTGAATGGATACTTTGCCTTTTTCTCCTCTCTTGGTTGTTACAATTACTACACCATTAGCGCCACGGGAACCATATATAGCCGTAGCTGAAGCATCTTTCAATACATCTATAGTTTCAATATCACTGGGGTTTAAGTCGTTCATTCCTTCAGAAGTAGGAATACCATCAATGACATATAAAGGACCACTATTTTTATTCTTAATGGAACTGACACCTCTGATCTGAATACTATAACTCCCTCCCGGACGTCCGGCATTCTTCTGGATGTTTACACCAGCTATTCTACCCTGTAAAGCATCGGCTGCGGATGGAGTAGATCCAGCAGTGAGGACGGAAGTATTGACGGAGCTGACAGATCCTGTAATGTCTCTTTTTTTCATCGTACCATAGCCTACTACCACCACTTCGTCAAGAGTTTCTGTATCTTCTTTCAATATTATATTAAGTTCTTTCTTTCCGGAAACTTTCACTTCTTGAGAAACATACCCGATATAAGTAATCTGTAAAATGGCATCTTTTGGAGTATCCAGAACGAACCGCCCGTCTATATCTGTGATTGTACCTGTTGACTGGCCTTTTACGATGACATTGGCACCGATTATCGGTTCGCCATTCGCATCTTTTACAATACCTGTCACCTTAATTTGTCCTTGCTGTATTCCTTGCACAATCTCAGTAGAAAGAATAATTTTCTTTTCAAGCACTGAATACTTCACATTCGTCCCTGCGAAAATCTGGTCTAGTATCTTGAATATATTATTGTTGTTTGCCGAAACTGATACAATACGTTTCAGATCTACGTGTTTAT
>OHBJ01003155.1_pt1 | contig 10917 bp, 5 predicted proteins | sample 1577241 | NCBI WGS metagenome assembly OHBJ01 (sample SAMEA3541594, study PRJEB24748) | human gut metagenome | biome: human gut; feature: human-associated habitat; material: faeces | place: China | collected 2012
CGCACCGTAAACGATCTTCTGTGCAACGCCCTTCTTGCCGTCCAGCATGATATTGTTGATGAGACGGGTGACCAGCTTGGAATTATAAAGCGGATCAGGCAGAACGTCGCGTCTTGCGATATTACCTCTTCTTGGCACTTCGCTTCCCTCCTTCATAATAAAATGAGATCTTCGGTACTCGAAAGTAAGTCCCCACTCCCGCCGGCGCCAATCCATAGGCTATATAAAAGCCATCTTTCTTGGCACTGTTCATACGGGTGTGATTACTTCTTCGCGGCACCAGCCTTCTTAGGCCGTTTGGCACCGTACTTACTACGGGCCTGGTTACGGTTCTGGACGCCCTGGGTATCCAAGGTACCACGGATAATGTGGTAACGAACACCGGGAAGGTCCTTTACACGACCGCCACGGATCAGCACTACGCTGTGCTCCTGCAGGTTATGACCGATACCGGGAATGTAAGCGGTAGCCTCGATGCCGTTGGAAAGCCGTACTCTTGCTACCTTACGCAGCGCGGAGTTGGGCTTCTTGGGGGTAGAGGTACGGATCGCGGTGCAAACACCACGCTTTTGGGGAGAATTCTGATCGGTCATGACGCGCTTCTTGGCATTCCAGCCCTTCAGCAGCGCAGGAGCGGTCGCCTTCTTCTCAACGGTTTCTCTTCCCTTGCGAACCAATTGGTTAAAGGTTGGCATGGTTGTCCTCCTTTCATCAAAAAATATTTATTCATGCGCACAAACCCGGTGGTGTTCCGGGTTGTGTTTACATGACCTGTTGGTGCGGTGGGTGAATACCCACCCAGTTAAATATTTTACCAAATTCCCCACGGGATTGTCAAGCGATGATTTGGATATTTTTCACCATCTTTGCAATCCCGTTTTGGGGAATTTGCCCTTTTACGGAAAGATCACATCACAATGGCGTTCGAGCGTGCCATCAGCGCCTCCAGATTGACTTCGTCCGCCTGTTCCTCGGCTTTTTCCTCCTCGGTATAGGTCACCAGACCCGTACCGGCAGGAATCAGCTTACCGATGATGACGTTCTCCTTCAGACCCTGCAGCGGGTCTACCTTGCCCTTGATTGCAGCCTCGGTCAGTACGCGGGTGGTCTCCTGGAAGGAAGCCGCGGACATAAAGCTGTCGGTGGCAAGGGAAGCCTTGGTAATACCCTGCAGAATCGCTGTGTAGGTCGCCTTCTGGCGGCTGCCGCCGTCCTCGGCATTCTCACGGTCGATCTGCTCGTTGAGGTGCAGCACCTCGGCGCGGTCAGCCATCATGCCGCGGATATACTCGGTATCACCCGGCTCCTCGATCCGCACCTTCTTCATCATCTGACGAACGATGACCTCAATGTGCTTATCGTTGATATCTACGCCCTGCGTCCGGTAAACCATCTGCACCTCACGGATCAGGTATTCCTGAACCGCCAGCTCGCCGTTGACCAGCAGTACCTCGCTGGGGTCGGCGCTGCCTTCGGTGATCATGGTACCCTTCTCGATGAGGTCGCCCTCATGCACACGCACCTTGCTGCCGAAAACGATCTGATGCTCGAAGTGGTCGCCGGTCTGGGGATCATCTACCTTTACCACATCTACGCCCTTGTTGTCCTTATCAAAGCTGACAAGGCCGCCGTTGTGGGCGATAACGGCAACGCTCTTGGGCTTGCGCGCCTCAAACAGCTCCTCTACGCGGGGCAGACCCTGCGTAATATCGCTGGCGGAGGCGATACCGCCGGTGTGGAAGGTTCTCATGGTCAACTGGGTACCCGGTTCACCGATGGACTGTGCTGCGATGATGCCCACGGCTTCACCGATGGCGACAGGGGCATTGTTGGAAAGGTTGGCGCCGTAGCAGCGGCTGCATGCGCCGTTCTTGGCACGGCAGTTGATGACGCTGCGGATCTTCAGGCTGGTAATGCCGGCGCCTACGATCTCCTCAGCGGTCTTGTAGGTGATCATCTCCTCACGGCTTGCCAATAGCTCGCCGGTCTGGGGATTCACCACGTCCTCGCAGGGATAACGACCGGTCAGGCGCTCCGCCAGCTCCTCAATGACGCGGTTGCCGTCGGTGATGGCTTCCACATCAATGCCCTCATGGGTGCCGCAGTCCTCCTCGCGGATAATGACCTCCTGCGATACATCGACCAAGCGGCGGGTCAGGTAACCGGAGTCTGCGGTACGCAGTGCGGTATCCGCCAATCCCTTACGGGCGCCGCGGCTGGACTGGAAGTATTCCAGAATGTTAAGTCCCTCGCGGTAATTCGCACGAATGGGGATTTCGATGGTCTGACCGGAGGTATTGGCAATGTTGCCGCGCATACCGGCAAGCTGGTTGATCTGATCCATCGAACCACGGGCGCCGGAATCCGCCATCATGTAGATGGGATTCAGCTTACCGAAGTTCTCCTTCAGCGAGGATTTTACCTCGTTGGTGGCGTCACGCCAGATGGCAATGGTCTGCTGGTAGCGGTCGTCCTCTGAGATATAGCCGCGGTCAAACTTCTTGCGGATCTTGGCAACCTTCTCCTCTGCGTCCGCCAGAATATCCTTCTTGTTGGGCGGAATGGTGGCATCGCAGACGGCAACGGTCAGTGCGGCACGGGTGGAATACTTGTAGCCCTGGCTCTTAATGGCGTCCAGAACCTCACTGGTATCGGTGGTGCCGTGTTTCTTTATGCTCTTGTCAATGATCTTGGAAAGCTGCTTCTTGCCCACCTGGAAGTCGACCTCGGGACGCAGCGCATTTTCGGGGATCGTGCGGTCAACAAAGCCCAGATCCTGCGGAATGGGATTATTGAAGATATTGATGCCCACGGTGGTGTGGATACTGCCGGTCACGGTCTTACCGTTCACCACCTTGGTGGTACGCACCAGCACCGGCTCATGCAGCGACAGTGCGCCGGTCTGATATGCCATCAGCGCCTCATCGGGGCTGCGATAGATCTTCAGCTCGTGGGGGTTCTCGGCATATGCCTTTTCCCATTCGGAAATGGAGGTAAATACGCCGGGGTTGCGGATCTCATCGGTAGCATAGTTCTTATCAATAATGGTGGTCAGATAGTAGGAACCCAGCACCATATCCTGCGAGGGCACTGCCACAGGGCGGCCATCGGAGAGCTTCAGCAGGTTATTGGCAGCCAGCATCAGGAAGCGAGCTTCTGCCTGCGCCTCGGCGGAGAGCGGTACGTGTACCGCCATCTGGTCGCCGTCAAAGTCGGCATTGAATGCCGTACAAACCAGCGGGTGCAGCTTCAGGGCGCGTCCCTCTACCAAAATCGGCTCGAAAGCCTGAATGCCCAAGCGGTGCAGCGTAGGCGCACGGTTCATCAACACGGGGTGACCCTTGATGACCACCTCCAGTGCGTCCCAAACCTCCTTGGGAGATCCGCGGTCCACCATCTTACGCGCCTTGCGGATATTCTCGGCAACCTTCAGGTCAACCAGCCGCTTCATTACAAAGGGCTTGAACAGCTCCAGCGCCATTTCCTTGGGCAGACCGCACTGGTACATCTTCAGCTCGGGACCTACCACGATTACGGAACGGCCGGAGTAGTCTACGCGCTTACCCAAAAGGTTCTGGCGGAAGCGTCCCTGCTTACCCTTCAGCATATCGCTCAGGGACTTGAGAGCGCGGTTGTTGGGACCGGTCACGGGGCGTCCGCGGCGGCCGTTATCGATCAGGGCGTCTACCGCCTCCTGCAGCATACGCTTTTCATTCCGGACGATGATATCCGGTGCGTCCAGCTCCAGCAGCTTTTTCAGGCGGTTATTGCGGTTGATCACGCGGCGGTACAGGTCGTTCAGGTCACTGGTGGCAAAGCGTCCGCCGTCTAGCTGTACCATGGGGCGGATATCAGGCGGAATGACAGGCAGCACGTCCAGGATCATCCACTCCGGCTTGTTTCCGCTCTGGCGGAATGCCTCTACTACATCAAGCCGCTTAAGGAGCTTCGCCTTCTTTTGTCCGGTGGCTTTCTCCAGCTCCTCCTTGATCTCGGCGGAAAGCGCCTCGATATCCAGCTGCTGCAGGAGCTTTTTCACTGCCTCGGCGCCCATGCCGGCGTCGAATTCGTCCTCATACGCCTCACGGTATTCGTTGTACTCCCGCTCGCTCAGCAGGGCGTACTTTTTCAGCTTGGTGTTGCCGGGGTCAATCACGATATAGGAGGCGAAATACAGCACCTTTTCCAGCACGCGGGGACTCAGGTTCAGCAGCAGTCCCATACGGCTGCTGGTACCCTTAAAGTACCAGATGTGGCTCACCGGCGCCGCCAGCTCGATATGACCCATTCTTTCGCGGCGCACCTTGGCGCGGGTCACTTCCACGCCGCAGCGCTCACAGATCTTGCCCTTGAAGCGGATCCGCTTATACTTGCCGCAGTAGCATTCCCAGTCCTTGGTCGGTCCGAAAATGCGCTCGCAGAACAGGCCGTCGCGCTCCGGCTTCAGGGTACGGTAGTTGATGGTCTCAGGCTTTTTTACTTCGCCGTAGCTCCAGGAGCGAATGGCATCGGGGGAAGCCAGCCCGATCTTGATCGATTCAAAAGATTTGTTATCCAAATTTCTTCCCCTCCATTATCAAAAATCAAATCCGTCGTCGTCCTCATCGTCGCTGCCGTCAAAGTCGGCATCGTCAAAGGGATCGCTGTCCTCATCGGGATTTTCCATAGTGTAGTTGTCCTCGATCTCGGAATCCACAGCAACATCGGTCTCATCATAGTAGTCAGAGCCGTTCGGCATATTGTCGTCCTCATCGTAGGTCTGCTTGATGTCGATCTCCTCGTTATCCTTGTCAAGGATCTTGACGTCCAGACCAAGGGACTGCAGCTCCTTCACCATGACGCGGAACGCTTCGGGGATACCGGGAGCCGGAATGTTCTGTCCCTTCACGATGGATTCAAACGCCTTCACACGGCCTACCACGTCGTCGGATTTCACCGTCAGGATCTCCTGCAGGGTGTAGGCTGCGCCGTAAGCCTCCAGCGCCCAAACCTCCATCTCGCCGAAGCGCTGACCGCCGAACTGTGCCTTACCGCCCAAAGGCTGCTGGGTTACAAGGCTGTACGGGCCAACGGAACGGGCATGGATCTTATCATCGACCAGATGATGCAGCTTGAGGTAGTACATATAGCCGACGGTAACGCGGTTATCAAACTTTTCACCGGTTCTGCCGTCATAAACAACGCTCTTGCCGTCCTCCGGCAGGTCTGCCATGCGGAAGCACTCCCGAATGTCGTCCTCATGGGCGCCGTCGAATACGGGGGTCATTACATGCCAGCCCAGGCGGCTTGCCGCCATGCCCAGATGCACCTCCAGTACCTGACCGATATTCATTCGGGAGGGAACGCCCAGCGGGTTCAGTACGATATCCAGAGGGGTACCGTCCTCCAGGAAGGGCATATCCTCCGGCGGCAGAATACGGGAAACAACACCCTTGTTGCCGTGGCGTCCTGCCATCTTATCGCCGACCGAGATCTTACGCTTCTGGGCGATGTAAACTCTTACCACCTCATTGACGCCGGGGGAAAGTTCATCGCTGTTTTCGGGGGTGAATACCTTGATATCCACCACGATGCCGTACTCGCCGTGCGGCACCTTCAGGGAGGTATCACGGACTTCTCTTGCCTTCTCGCCGAAGATGGCGCGCAGGAGGCGCTCCTCGGCATTCAGTTCGGTTTCGCCCTTGGGGGTCACCTTACCGACAAGGATATCGCCGGAATGAACCTCGGCGCCGATGTGAATGATGCCGCGCTCGTCCAAAGCACCCAGCATATCATCACCGACGTTGGGGATCTCACGGGTGATCTCCTCCGGACCCAGCTTGGTGTCACGGGCTTCGGTCTCGTATTCCTCAATGTGAATGGAGGTAAACAGGTCGTCGCGCACCAGCTTTTCGTTGATGAGAACGGCGTCCTCGTAGTTGTAGCCCTCCCATGTCATAAAGCCGATGAGCATATTTCTGCCCAGCGAAACCTCGCCGTTGGCAGTGGCGGGGCCGTCCGCCAGCACATCGCCCTTGTGGACCTCCTCGCCCTTCTTGACGATGGGGCGCTGGTTGATGCAGGTGCCCTGGTTGGAGCGCAGCATCTTCACCAGCTCATATTCATGCTCCATGTTTTCGCCGTCGGTCACAATGATGCGGTCGGCGTCCACATAGCTGACATAACCGTCCTCCTTGGCAACCACCACAACGCCGCAGTCATGCGCCGCCTTGTACTCCATACCGGTGCCGACAAAGGGCGACTCGGTCTTGATCAGCGGTACTGCCTGACGCTGCATGTTGGCGCCCATCAAGGCACGGTTGGCGTCGTCGTTCTCCAGGAACGGGATCATAGCGGTAGCAACCGAGACCACCATCTTGGGCGAAACGTCCATATAGTCCACCTTATCGCGGGGAACCTCCTGAACGCTGTCGCGGTAACGGACGGAAACCTTTTCATTGACGAAATGGCCGTTCTCGTCCAACGGCTCATTCGCCTGCGCCACGATATATTCGTCCTCCACATCGGCGGTCATATACTGGACGGTATCCAGCACCCTGCCGGTGGCCTTATCCACGGGGCGGTAGGGTGCCTCCACAAAGCCGTATTCATTGATACGGGCAAAGGTGGCAAGGTAGGAGATCAGACCGATGTTGGGACCTTCCGGGGTCTCGATGGGGCACATTCTGCCGTAGTGGCTGTAATGCACGTCACGAACCTCAAATCCGGCACGGTCACGGCTCAGACCGCCGGGACCCAGTGCGGAAAGACGGCGCTTGTGGGTCAGCTCCGCCAAAGGATTGGTCTGATCCATGAACTGGCTCAGCGGAGAAGATCCGAAGAATTCCTTGACCGCTGCCATGACGGGACGGCTGTTGATGATCGCCTGCAGGGTGATGGATTCGATATCCTGCGCTTGGGTGGTCATTCTTTCCCGAATGACACGCTCCATACGGGCAAAGCCGATACGGAACTGGTTCTGCAGCAGCTCGCCCACGCTGCGGATCCGGCGGTTGCCCAGATGGTCGATGTCATCGGTGGTGCCGATATCATAGCGCAGACCGCACATGTAGTTGATGGAGGCGTAAATATCAAACTTGCGGATATTCTTGGGGACCAGCTCATCGGCACGGCGGGCGATTTCGTCCGCCATCTCCTCACGGCTGAGGTCCATATCCAGAATTTCGCACAGAACCGGGAAGCGAACCTTTTCCCGAATTCCCATCGCCTTCAGCTCATCGGGGGTGTAGTCGGTAAAGTCGGACATTTCCACCATGCCGTTGGAGAAGATCTTCAGCTCCTCCACACCATCGTCCTGCGCCATCTGCAGTCCGGCAGGGGTCAGTCCGGCGGGAGTAATCCAAACGGTATCCACGCCCTTGGCTTCCAGCATTTTGGCGTCCTCACGGCTCAGCAGGGCGCCGGCTTCCAGCAGAATCTCGCCGGTGCGGGGGTCGGCAACAGGGCGGGAAAGCACCTGACCGGCAATGCGGGGCACCAGGGAGAGCTTTTTGTTGTACTTGTAGCGACCGACGCGGGACAGGTCGTAGCGGCGGGGGTCAAATAGCAGCTGCGACAGGTGCTTGACGGCGGATTCCGGTGTAGGCGGCTCGCCGGGGCGCAGCTTGCGGTAAACCTCCAGCAGCGCCTCATCGCCCAGCATTTCGGCATCCTTGCTTTCGGCGGTCTTGACGAGGTAGATATTGCGGCCGAACAGCTCATAGATCTCCTCATCGGTGCCGCGCAGATCGGTCAGGGCATTGCCCACATCTTCGGTGATTTTTTCCACCGGAACATCGTCGCGCAGACGCAGCAGCGCACGGATAAAGGTGGTAATGGGCAGCTTGCGGTTTTTATCAATGCGGACGCTGAACACATCGGCGGAGTCGGTATCATACTCCAGCCAGGCGCCGCGGTTGGGGATCACGGTGGAATCAAACAGTTTTTTGCCGGCGGGGTCGTGGTGCATACCGTAGTAGACACCGGGGGAACGCACCAGCTGGGAGACAATGACGCGCTCGGCACCGTTGATGATGAAGGTACCGGCATCGGTCATCAGAGGAAAATCTCCCATGTAGATGTCGGATTCCTTGATCTCGCCGGTGACCTTGTTGAAGAGCCTTGCGCGCACACGCAGGGGGGCGGCGAAGTTTACATCGCGCTCCTTGCACTCCAAAAGGGGATACTTGGGTTTGTCGTCCAGCGTAAAATCAATGAAATCCAGCTGCAGATTGCCCTGATAGTCGGTGATCGAGGAGATATCCTTGAAGACAGCCTTGAGACCTTCATCAAGGAACCACTGATAGGAATTTTTCTGTACTTCGATGAGGTTCGGCATCTCTGCCACTTCATCGATGTGGGCAAAGCTCTGGCGGATATTTTTGCCCAGTTTTACGGGTTTGGTGTTTACCATCCGATGTTCCACTCCATTCCATCATTTTTTCGCCATCACTTGGACATCAATGACTGCATAAATATTTGTTGACTATGCACAGTATCACGAGAGTATTATCGTGACTTATGCACACTTGACAATACCGTTTAGTCATAAAAAGCCATTATGATACAGTATATTATTGTAGTCCCGAAACGCGGCGATGTCAAGAAAAAAATCCAGAAAATTTGGTGAAATTTTCGTAACGGCATTTTACCCGCGTCCTGCCCGAATAAAGGAAACCGCCCCGGGCGCTGTCCCCGAAAAGGGACAGTACCCGAGGCGGACAGCTGCAGGAAAACGATCAGCGGTAGAAGGCGCGCATGGCGCGATAGGTCATATACACATCGGTCTTGGCAACGACCTCGAAGGGAGCGTGCATGGAAAGCACCGGAACGCCCAGATCGACGGTATCGATATTGTGCTGGGAAACATACATGGCAACGGTGCCGCCGCCGCCCTGATCGACCTTGCCCAGCTCGCCGGTCTGCCAGCCGACCTTCTCGGCATCAAGGATCCGGCGGGCAAAGCTCATCATCTCGGCTGTGGCGTCATTGGTGCCGGCCTTGCCGCGGGCGCCGGTGTACTTGGTCACCACTACGCCGTAATTGATGTAGCTGGCATTGCGGCGTTCATGCACCTCGCCGTAAATGGGATCAAAGGCAGCGTTGACATCAGCACTGAAGCAATGGCTGTTTGCCGCCACATGGCGCACCTTGCAGCCTGCCATATCCGCCAGATCCTCCATGAAATCCTTGAGGAAATAGGAGTTCATGCCGGTGGGGCCGTTGCTGCCGGTCTCCTCTTTATCCGCCAGAATGGTAACCGAGGTGTATTCGGGGGATTTTTCGTCGATCTCCGCCATGAGAATGGGATAAGCGCAAACGCGGTCATCGTGACCGTAGGCACCGATCATGGAACGATCCAGACCGAGATCGCTTGCCTTGAACGCCGGAACGGCGCACAGCTCGGCAGAGAGGAAGTCCTCCTCCACGATGCCGTACTTTTCAAACAGCAGCTTGGCAATGGCGATCTTGACCTTCTCGGAGCCGGTATCGTCCCGCAGGGCAGCGCTGCCGATGAGAATATTGAGTCTTTCGCCCTCGATGCCCTCTGCCAGCGACTTCTTCATCTGGTCAGCGGCAAGGTGAGGCAGCAGATCGGTGACGCAGAAAACGGGATCGCCCGCCTCCTCGCCGATGGCAACGGACAGCGTAGAGCCGTCCTTACGGACGACAGTGCCGTGCAGCGCCAGCGGAATGGCAGTCCACTGGTATTTCTTGATGCCGCCGTAATAGTGGGTCTTAAGGAAGCACTGCTCGCCCTCCTCGTAAAGGGGACGGGGCTTCAGATCAAGGCGGGGGCTATCAATATGCGCCACGCCGATGCGCACGCCCTCTGCTACGCTGCGGCGGCCGAGTGTGGCGGCGATGAGCGCCTTTCCGCGGTTATTGAGGTAGACCTTATCCCCTGCCTTGTACTGCTTGGCGTGGTCAAAGGGGACATAGCCTGCCTTTTCCAGCATCGAAACGGCAGTGGCAACTGCCTCGCGCTCGGTCTTGGCGGCATCAAGGAATGCCTTGTAGCCCTCACAGAAATCGTAAGCGGCTTTCAGCTCCTCCTCAGACATGGTCTCGGTGAGGTTCTTGGGGTTCATCAGCAGTTCCTCGCGGAGCTGCTCGCCCTTGGTTTTTTCACTCATGGTTATTCTTCTCCTTTCGGTTTTTTGATGATTTTATGGCTATGTGGATTTATAGGCACAAAAAGCGGCGGCACCGCTCCACCTCTTTTTCGAGATGAGCAAGATCCGACGAATTTGTGATAACAAAGTGGGAGCGGGCTGTATAGTACTCGTCCTCGTGCTGGTTTTTCATGCGTGCCTCGGCAGCCTCGCGGGTAATGCCGTCCCGCGCCAGCACCCGCTGCAGCCGTTCCTCCCGCGGCGTCACCACACTGACGATGACATCACAGAGCTGATCGCCGCCGCTTTCGAAAAGTGTGGGGGCATCAAGGACGCAGGCACGCACGCGCGACGCGCGCGAGAACATTTCCATGCGATTTTCGCATTCGGCAAGGATCAGCGGGAAGGTAATGCTGACCAGACGCTGTAATTCCTCCGGATAGGAAAAAACAATAGCGGCAAGTGCGGGACGGTCGATGGTACCATCGGGACGCCGCACGCCGGGAAAGGCTTTGGCAATGGCGGCGGCTGCGGCGGGGCTGTTATTGACCTCGTGAGCAATCGCATCGGCATCTAAGACCTCGACGCCGCCCCACTGACGCATGAGGGCGGTCACGGTGGATTTACCGCTGCCGGTGGGGCCGGTAAGACCGATGCGCAGCATAAGAGCACCTCGCTTTTTTATAAAATGAAGATCGCCGGAAAAGGGACGCCCGCAGGGCAAACCGCCTTTGCGGCATCTCATCGGTGAGGGCAAAGGCATCCAGCGCCTTTTTCACGGCACGGGCCTGCACCGTGGTGTTGTAGCCCGGGGCAGTCTCGG
>OHBJ01003157.1_pt1 | contig 10914 bp, 9 predicted proteins | sample 1577241 | NCBI WGS metagenome assembly OHBJ01 (sample SAMEA3541594, study PRJEB24748) | human gut metagenome | biome: human gut; feature: human-associated habitat; material: faeces | place: China | collected 2012
TCTCATCCTCACTGCTTATGGAACCACAAACAGCGGTATTATTGTACCATAAGAGTTTACACAGCGCAAGACCTATTTTAACATATTCTCAGCATATTTCTAAATAGTTTCTGCCTTTTTCTGCCACTCCCTAGATAAACCGGTTCTTCTTCACCATATTCACAAATTCCACATTATTGCGGGTATGGGAGAACATATCAAGGATGCGGTCGGTAGCTTCGTCGGGCTTTAAGCCATTCAGGGCCTTACGCATGATATTGATGGCTTCCAGTTCTTCCGGTGTCAGCAACAGATCCTCTCTTCTGGTGCCGGATTTTGCCAGATCGATAGCCGGGAAAATACGTTTCTCGGACAGCTTTCTGTCCAGAACCATTTCCATATTACCGGTTCCCTTGAATTCCTCGTAGATCACATCGTCCATACGGCTTCCTGTATCCACCAGGGCTGTGGCAAGGATCGTCAGGCTTCCGCCCTCTCTCATATTCCTGGCCGCTCCGAAGAACCGCTTGGGCATATGGAGAGCCGCCGGATCCAGACCGCCGGAAAGCGTCCTTCCGCTGGGCGGGACCACCAGGTTATAGGCCCTGGCAAGGCGGGTCATGCTGTCTAACAGGATCATCACATCCCGGCCATGCTCCACCAGGCGCTTGGCCCGCTCAATGACCATTTCGGAAACCCTTTTATGACGCTCCGGCAGCTCGTCAAAGGTGGAATAGATCACCTCCACATTGGGGCCGATGACCGATTCCTTAATATCCGTAACTTCCTCGGGACGCTCGTCGATCAGAAGGATGATCAGATGCATATCCGGGTGGTTGGTGGTCACGGCCTTTGCCACCTGCTTTAAAAGAGTGGTCTTACCGGCTTTTGGCGGGGATACGATCATGCCTCTCTGCCCCTTTCCGATGGGGGCCAGAAGGTCCATGACCCGCATGGCCGTAGTATTTCTTCCGTTCTTCACCTCCAGGCTCAGCCGCCGGTTGGGGAAGATGGGTGTCAGATCCTCAAAGTTTGGACGGCGCTCCACCACATAGGTGGGATATCCGTTGATGGAGGTCACATAAAGAAGGGCCGCAAATTTTTCCGTAGCCGTCTTTACCCGCCTGCTTCCCCGTACCATATCTCCGGTCTTCATATTAAAACGCCGGATCTGGGAGGGTGCCACGTAAACGTCGTTTTCCCCGGGAAGGAAATTCTCACAGCGGATAAAACCGAATCCATCGGGCATCACCTCCAGGATCCCGTATGCCTCAATGCCGCTGTCCAGGTCCTGGAGCTCGCTTCTTGGATCCCCCTTGGATTCCTGGCGTTCTCCATAAACGCGGGCTGGACGGTCATTTCCCTCCGGGCGGTCTCCTGCTGTCCGTTCCTGGACGCCGGAAGCCGCGCTCTCTGTTTTATCGTCTTTTTCCTTTTCTGCCACCTCGCACAGCCTGTCCACCAGCTCAGACTTTCTCAGTCCGCTCACGTATTTAATTCCCTGACTCTTTGCCAGCTCGCGAAGCTGTGACAAAGGCAGTGTTGCTAATTTTTCACGCATAAATTCTCTCCTTAATTTCTGTTTCTGCTGTTTATCATTGGGGATTCACAAGATATTTCAGATATTCGACAGATAAGTATAACAGCCGTCCGGCGATGCCCTCCGGCTCTGGATATGCTTTTATTATAACTCAAACTTCCTATCTTGAAAAGAAAAATTTACGTTTTCTTCCGGATCCAGGCCCCGGGGGAAGGACCGTCAGTCCTTCCCCTCCCCCTTCAGCCATTCCATATGCTCCCGGATCTGCTTTTCAAACCCGTTTTCTGTGGGCTCATAAAACACACAGTCTTCCATGCCGTCGGGAAGATACTGCTGCTTCACATAATGTCTGGGATAATCGTGGGCGTACTTATATCCCAGGCCATGGCCCAGCTTCTCTGCGCCCTTATAATGCTTATCCTGAAGATGGGCGGGCACCGGAGGCGTTTTTTCCGACCGCACCGCCTCCATGGCCTTAAAGATCCCCAGGCAGGCCGCGTTGCTCTTGGGAGCCGTCGCCACATAGGCCACCGCCTGGGCCAGGGGGATCTGGCCCTCGGGCAGACCGATCCGCTCCACCGCCTGGGCGGCGCTCACCGCCACCGTAAGGGCGTTGGGATCGGCATTCCCCACATCCTCGGCGGCACAGATGATGATCCGTCTGGCGATGAATTTTACATCCTCACCGGCATACAGCATCCGGGCCAGGTAATAAAGGGCCGCGTCCGGATCCGAGCCCCGCATGCTTTTGATAAACGCGGAAATCGTATCATAATGGTTGTCCCCATTCTTGTCATAGCGGACCACCCGCTTCTGGATACACTCCTGTGCAACCTGCAGAGTCAGATGAATCTTCCCATCTGTCGAACGCTCCGTCGTCATAATCCCAAGCTCTACGGCATTTAACGCATGTCTTGCATCTCCTCCGGAAAGCTGTGCAAGAAATGAAAGGGCATCCTCCTCAATCACGGCATTGTATGCCCCCATTCCCTTTTGCTCATCCTGCACAGCGCGCAAAATCAGCTTCCTGATATCTTCCTGATCCAGGGGTTTTAATTCAAAAATGACAGAACGTGATAGCAACGCTCCATTGACTTCAAAATAAGGATTCTCTGTGGTTGCGCCAATCAGAATAATTGTTCCATCCTCTACAAAGGGAAGCAAATAGTCCTGCTGTCCTTTATTGAAACGATGGATTTCATCGATAAACAGAATGGTCCGCTTTCCATACATTCCCTGCAGATCTTTGGCCTTCCCGACAACTTCCTCCATATCCTTCTTCCCGGCTATGGTTGCATTGATCTGGGTAAATTCCGCCTGCGTGGTATTCGCAATGACCTTCGCAAGGGTGGTTTTCCCGGTTCCGGGCGGTCCGTAAAAAATGAGGGAGCTCAGCTTATCTGCCTTAATTGCCCGGTACAAAAGCTTGTCCTTCCCGATGATATGCTGCTGCCCTACCACCTCATCCAGTGTGGACGGCCGCAGTCTTGCAGCTAACGGGGATTCTTTTTCTTTATTGGTATTCCTCATATATTCAAACAAATCCATGGCTTAATACTCCTCGGCACCATCGATTTCTTCCTGCTCCGCCTCGATTGGTTCTGCAAAGCCCGGGGTATGACGCAGGTAGACTGCCCAGTAGCCACAGCCTACAATTCCCGCTCCACCAACGATGTTACCAAGGGTAACAGGAAGTAAATTCTTAAGTAAAAAGGCAGCTGTTGTAAGCTCCGGTGCGGAGATTCCATATTTGTCCATTGTCAAAAGTCCGGATACTCCAAAATAAATGTCTGCAATGCTGTGTTCAAAGCCACACAACACAAAGAGCATGACTGGCCAGAAGCTCATCAGAAGCTTTCCGGATACCTTCTTTGCTGCAAATGCCGCCCATACGGCAATACATACTAAAATATTACAAAGCACTCCTCGTGCAAAGGCCTCTCCAAAGGTCTGATTCACACGGAAAAGTGCAGCAGCAACCATCTTTTCTCCCAGCACACCACCATACAGTTCCGGAATCCCAGCATAAACTACCATGGCTGCCACAAAAGAGGCTCCGATGAAGTTCCCCAGAAAAACCATTCCCCAGTTCTTCAGCATCTGAAGCCAGGTAACCTTCTTTTGAAGAACAGAAATTATAATCAGATTATTTCCGGTAAAAAGCTCACTTCCGGCAATCAGAACCATCGCCATTCCGGCAGGGAACACACAGGCGCTTACGAGCCGTGCTACCGATGCGTTCTGGATCGTTGCAGAGGATGTCGTTGAAGCAATCCCTGCAAACGCAATATAAATTCCTGCAAAGATACCGAGTGCCAGCATTTTCAATGCAGACATCCTTACCTTATGGATTCCGATTTCAACAAAATTCTTCGCTATTTCTAACGGTGAATGCATATAGAATTCTCCATCTGTCTTTTATTCTGAGGTATGCTCTGATATACAGACCCACACTTCTCTTAGTATACAACAGATTTTGTATGACTTTCAACTGCTAATCAAACAAGATTTCTTCCACCGTAACAAACACATACCCCTGCTTTTGCAGATCATCCACAATCTGTAATGCTGCTGTCACAGTCGACGGATACGAATCATGAAGCAGAATGATAGCATTCTCCTCTGCTGCGCTCTCTACCTTACGCACCACACAGGCTGCATCATCACAGCACCAGTCCAGCGGATCAATGCTCCACAGCACCGGTATCATATTCAGCTCCTTTTCAAAGGTTTTATCCCAGCTTCCGTATGGCGGGCGTACATAGGTCACTCCCTGTCCGGTAATCTCCTCAATGATGGTGTTTGTCTTCATAAGCTCTGCCTTAAACTGCTCTCTGTTATCCTGCGTAAGCTGGATATGGCTGTAAGTATGGTTGCCAATCAGATGCCCCTCCTCCTGCATCCGTTTTATAAGCTCCGGACAGGCTTCCGCATTTTCTCCGGTAATAAAAAAGGTTACTTTTACCTCCCGTTTCGCAAGTCCGTCCAGCAGAACCGGTGTATAGACAGGATGCGGTCCATCATCAAACGTGAGGGCAATTTTCTTTACATTTTCCGCTTCCGCACTTCCAATCACCTGCACTGTTCCGAGGCTCTCTGCTCTGACCGCACTTCCAATAAGACACAAGGCAGCGAATGCTCCTGCCATCCATAACCAGACATTGAAACTTTTTTCCATAAAAATAGAGTGAGACCTTTCCATAATCTCACTCTATCCTATGCACGTATGCGTTATGACATGCATGGCACGAACTGGTTTTTCTCCGGATCATACCCATAACCGATTCCGGATAACTTTTCTTCAATCTGCGCCCTGCTTTCGTCCAGATCCTCACACATGGCATCCAGACTTGAATAAAAGTCACGCAGCTTCAGATTCACATAGCTTAAAAGGATATTCGCATCCTGTGGTAATTCCATGGTTCTTTTCTCCCTTCTGTACTTGTCCTGTTACCCTGCAGGTATGATCTCATTTTCTATTACAACATGCTAAAAAGTAATGCCATCTCTGTCCTTAATCTGCGCACGGTTTCCTCACACCTGCAGTCAGATGATCACCATCCACATCAATGTAAATGATATCTCCCTGATCGACCTTATCCTCCAGAATCAGCTTTGCAGAAAGGGTTTCTACATATTTCTGGATATAACGCTTCAAAGGTCTTGCACCATAAACCGGATCATAAGCCTCTTCAATAATAAAGTGCTCTGCCGCATCGGAAAGCTCTACGGTGAGCTCCCGGTCTGCCAGACGCTTATTCAGATCGGCAATGATCAGTTTGATAATACCACCGATGTTATCCTTCGTCAAAGGCTTGAACAGGATCGTTTCATCCAGACGGTTTAAGAACTCCGGACGGAAATGGGCACGAAGATCATTCATAACCATCTCTTCCGCTTCCGGTTTAATGTTACCGTCCTGATCAATACCGTCTAACAGGTATGTTGCTCCAATGTTGGAGGTCATAATCAAAATCGTGTTTTTAAAGTCCACTGTACGACCCTGCGAGTCGGTAACACGTCCGTCATCCAACACCTGAAGAAGAACATTAAATACATCCGGATGTGCTTTTTCGATCTCATCAAATAAGACAACGGAGTAAGGTTTTCTTCTGACTGCTTCAGTCAACTGTCCGCCTTCCTCATATCCGACATATCCCGGAGGCGCTCCGATCAGTCTGGACACGGAGTATTTCTCCATATACTCACTCATATCAATCCGGACCATATTGTTCTCATCATCAAACAATGCAGCTGCAAGAGCTTTGGCAAGCTCTGTCTTACCAACACCGGTAGGTCCTAAGAACAGGAAAGAACCGATCGGCTTACGGGGATCCTTAATTCCTGCCTTCGAACGGATGATTGCCTCGGTTACCTTCGTAACCCCTTCATCCTGTCCGACAACACGTTTGTGTAGCTCTTCATCCAGATGCAGGGTCTTATTCCGTTCGCTCTCAGTAAGTTTGGCTACCGGAATACCCGTCCAACGGGAAATGATTCTGGCGATTTCTTCCTCGGATACACTCTCGTGAACCAGCGAAAGATCCTTATTCTTCACCTGCTCCTCTTCTGTTTCCAGCTGCTTTTTCAAGGAAGGAAGCGTACTGTAGCTTAATTCCGAAAGCTTCTCATAGTCGCCTTCACGTTGTGCAATCTCAATCTGATTGTTCACATTATCAATTTCCTCACGGATCTTGTGCAGCTTTTCAATGGAAGCCTTTTCATTCTCCCACTGTGCCATACGGTTGGAGTATTCCTCACGAAGCTCTGCAAGCTCCTTCTGCAGGGTTTCCAGACGTTCCTGACTCAACCGGTCATCTTCCTTTTTCAGTGCGGTTTCCTCAATTTCCATCTGTAAAACCTTACGACGAAGCTCATCCAGTTCCGTCGGCATGGAATCCAGCTCTGTCTTAATCAGCGCACAGGCCTCATCCACCAGGTCAATCGCTTTATCCGGAAGGAAACGATCCGAAATATAACGATTCGAAAGAACGGCAGCACTGACCAGTGCATTATCCATGATCTTAACTCCATGGTATACCTCGTAACGATCCTTCAGACCACGAAGAATGGAAATCGTATCTTCTACGGTAGGTTCTTCTACCATAACCGGCTGGAAACGACGTTCCAGAGCCGCATCCTTTTCAATATACTGACGGTATTCATCCAGTGTGGTCGCACCGATACAATGAAGCTCACCACGGGCCAGCATCGGCTTGAGCATATTACCGGCATCAAGGGCTCCGTCTGTCTTGCCTGCACCGACAATCGTATGCAGCTCATCAATAAACAGGATGATCTCACCATCACTGTTCTTCACATCCTCAAGCACAGCTTTCAGACGCTCCTCGAATTCACCACGATACTTCGCACCTGCAACCAGTGCACCCATATCCAGCGCAAAAATCTTCTTATTCTTCAATCCTTCCGGAACATCACCATTTACAATCCGCTGTGCAAGTCCTTCCACAACGGCGGTCTTACCAACGCCGGGTTCACCAATCAGAACCGGGTTGTTCTTCCAGGATTTCCGGAGAAGCTGGTTTTCCCTCCTCGTCGCAATCAGAACCGGATTATTCTTCGTCTTACGGGAAAGGATACGAACCACATTCCGGATCTCCTCATCACGTCCGATAACCGGATCAAGCTTCTGCTCTCTTGCTTTCTCCACCAGATCCTGACCGTACTTCTCCAGAGTATCATAGGTTGCTTCCGGATTATCCGAAGTTACTCTCTGATTTCCACGTACGGTAGCCAGCGCATTCAAAAAGGTGTCCCTTGTAATTCCAAACTCCTTAAACAGATTCTTCATGGTGGAGCTTGGATGCTTGATCATGGCAAGGAATAAATGCTCTACTGAAACATATTCATCACCAAACACCTTCATCTCATCCTCTGCAGAGATCAGCACCTTATTCAGATACTGTCCCACATAAGGCTGACCGCCCTGTACCTTCGGACGCTTCTCAATCAGCTCCTCCACCCGGTTCAAAAAGGTCTGCGGATCAATTTCCATCTTTTCGATCATCTTGGTGATCAGACTGTCATCAAGGGTTAAAAGACTATACAGGAGATGCTCCTGTTCTATTTCCTGATTGCCGTAATCACTGGCAATCTTCTCGCAGTTCTGTACTGCTTCCATTGATTTCTGTGTAAATTTATTGATATTCATAAGCCCACCTCCTACTCATGGTATCCTCTGTAATCATCATAAAATCATTTCTATTGTTTTCGTATAAAGGTAACTGTTCAGTACCTTCACAGTTACGATGCAAAATCCATTCCAAATCGGCTTCGCCGATGGGATTTTGCATTACTGAATCATTTTCTTAGGTCTTTGCAGTAAATGCTTCGACCTGTACTGAATAGTTACCTGCACTTATTACAACATATGTGCTCTTAATTCTGCGCCGCTCTGTCTGCACAGATAAGCAGGCGCTACATCAAATACGGTCTTGCAGCCCTTCTGTCCTTCCTTGTTCATGCGGTAGGCGGCTCTTGCATAAGCAACCAGCACACTGGCCGTGAACTCCGGATTGGAATCCAGCTTTAAGCTGTATTCAATAATATGCCTGTTCTCATCATTCCATCCGGTAGATCCACTTCGAATCACGAAACCGCCATGGGGAATTCCCTTGTGGTCACGATCCAGCTCTTTCTGGGAAATAAAATGTACAGTAGTATCATAGTCTGCAAAGTAGTTCGGCATTTCCTTGATTTCCTTCTCGATTCCGGAAAGATCTGCTCCCTCCTTCGCTACCACGAAGCACTCTCTGGTATGCTTCTCACGGGTGGTAAGCTCCGGTGTCTCTCCGTTACGAACCTTCTCCAGTGCCTCCGGAACCGGAATGGTATACTGTCTTGCGTCTGCCACGCCTTCAATCCGGCGGATCGCATCGGAATGTCCCTGGCTGACACCCTTTCCCCAGAACGTATAGTCCTTACCGTTAGTTAAAATTGCATTTGCATAGACACGATTCAGGGAAAACATTCCCGGATCCCAGCCTACGGAAATAATACCAACCTTGCCGGATTCCATTGCTGCACGGTTTACATTCTCAAAATGCTCCGGAATCTTTGCATGGGTGTCAAAGCTGTCAATAACGTTGAAATACTTCACATACTCCGGTGTCTGTACCGGAAGATCTGTTGCACTTCCACCACAGATGATTAACACATCAATTTCATCCTTATAAGCCAGAAGATCATTTACTGAATGAACCTCTGCACCGTCTGTCAGAATTCCTACAGTTGCCGGTGCACGCCTTGTAAAAACAGCCTTCAGCTCTAAATCATCATTGTGCCTGATTGCACACTCGACACCTCTTCCGAGGTTGCCATATCCTAATATACCAATTCGAATTGCCATTGTTTTCCTCCTATAGTAGTACTTTTCAGGAACACTATACTACTTACTTCACCTTTCGTCAATCACCTTTCACCATTCCAGCCCACAGATATATGAAGCATTCCTGCCTGCAGATGAGGCCTTATCGGACTCCATCTTCCCACAAAATACTATGTTTCATTTCCACAAGTTGTATTTTCCATCGATAGTAAAAGTTCCGGTGATTCCTCATATAAAGAAAACAGCTTCCGCAATCCAGAACAAGTAATAATACCAGTAAAAGACTCACTACCCGGAGCACTCTGTTATCCACTCTCGTAATCCATTTCATGGCAGGTGTATACACAATTCCCATGAAAAATACAATCAGAAATGCAAAGGAAACACTCGTTGGAAGGGAGGTATATCTCGTGATATGCAGAGGCAGCGCCTCATAGCTCCAATAATAAAGACTGCATACCTTTTCCACCACATACCCGGTCAGAATTTCAACCGAACACACTACAAAAAAGGAGGTCAGGAAATACAGACTGATCCTCCCGTGCCTGGTCCAGCCTCTTGCAAACTGCAGTATCCCCGTAAGCTGCTCCGGGGTTCCCATAAACCGGTAAATCAACAGCACCATCACACCGTAGCCAATCAGAAACGGTGCATTCATATTCCGGTTATCCACAAACCCTTCGGTCAGAACGATCCAGGTGTTCTCGATCAGAAATCCCAGAAACGATACCAACGTGAGCATCACCGCATAGGCTGAAATACTATATGGAATTGTTTCCGTCTTTGCTTTTTGCTTCGCATCCATTCCCTTTTTCATCTTGGAATTAGGATGTGCGGAGAGTCCGGAAGTTATTCTTTCTTCTTAAATAATATCGGTAACTGTTCAGTACCTTCACAGTTACGATGCAAAAAGCAATCCTCTGTGGCTGCGAATCCTATTAAACAAGATACCTCGAAATGAGATACAGCAACAACAAATGCACCGGATAAAACGCATAGAAGAAATACTTCATCGAAAGTCCACGTTCCCCGTTATACTTCTTTACCGGAATCAGTGTAAAGAAGCTTGTAATTTCAATAGAATTGAATACCGTTAGCGCAATACATCCGGCAAGAACGCTCTTCACATGATTCTTACGGAATGCATACATGAATGTAATCGTCACAATCCCCAGGGATGAATAATCCGTATGTAAAAGATCTGCCATAAGTGCTCCCAGTGCCAGAATCGTCACATCGGTGCAAAGCACCTGATAAGAAGCCACACTGTTTTTGCTGATAAAAACCGTTGCATAAAGCAGGACCGGCACAAGAATTCCGACACTCCAGCAGATCCTGTCAGGAAGTTCACCGATGTAGTTCCGAATCATTGCCCGGATGACAACTGCCGGAAGTACAATACCCGTAATACGGACCACCCAGGCTAAAACCTTCGTTCCGATATTTTTTCCGAATTCTTCTGCATGCCGGCTTACAAATTCATAGCCGCACATGCACAGCAGTCCGATAAATAATGTAAAGAATACGTTCTGATAATAAGGATAAAGCACGCCGCCGATCTTTGGCACATCTCCCATGCCTCTTGTAATCGCCAGATCAAACGGGACCTCCGAAATCAGTGCAAAGAACAACAGATTTCTCCCATATTTCAGGCGGCTTCTGGTATGAATAAATCCTTCAATCAGCAGAAAGCAGAAGATCGGAAATCCCATTCTTCCAATTAACCGCATGATCATGTCCATGAGATAAAGCACTCCATATTGCGCCATGAATTCCTGCAGTCCTTCCTGCGTCTGCATGGCCTGTGCCATTCCAAGGTCTGATAACTTTCCCTCCAGTACGACCGCCCCGATATGATCAATAAACATGGTAATAATCGCAATAATTTTAAGTGTACTTCCGGGGATTCCTTTTTCCCTGCTGACTTCATTCGATATACTGACTGTCTGTTCCATTTTTCATTTCCTTTCCGGCTATTTGCCATTTATATGAGTAACTATTCAGAGCCATGCAAATTATGACAATATGGACGTCGAATGCTCGCATT
>OHBJ01003161.1_pt1 | contig 10903 bp, 6 predicted proteins | sample 1577241 | NCBI WGS metagenome assembly OHBJ01 (sample SAMEA3541594, study PRJEB24748) | human gut metagenome | biome: human gut; feature: human-associated habitat; material: faeces | place: China | collected 2012
TTACAGCGGCTTCCCAAGCCGTTAAGGCGGGTTCGACTCCCGTACCCTGCTCCAAGTGAACAAACAGGTTTAGATGCCATGCGGTGAAAACCGCGTGGCATCAAACCTTTCCGGGGTTTCCAATACCCCGATTTTAACGGTTTCAAGCATGGATGTTAGAGCCGTTTGGGAGGCATTCGACGTGATTTGAACCCCTCTTTTCCTGTTTTCTGGCGAAATAATCGGATGCAGCCCCCTGTTGTACGAGGAGTTTCCTCGCAAAAGGGGGCTTTTTTCATAAAAAAGTTTCACAAAGTTTGGAGCGTCGGCTTGTTGGTTTCGTAGAACCATCGAACCGGCGCTTTTTTGCGTTTAAGGAGGAGCCAAATGAATATCAGTGCAGAAGAAAAGAATCGTTATCTCAGGGAAGCGGAGGTCGTTCTTGCCAGAGAGGGTTTCCTGACGGATAGGACACACGCTGGTAGCCTGCGTGTCTTGTTTGATGGTGCGCCGCTGTGCGAGGTGCCTGAGAGCGGCGGCGTTACCTACCGAATGGCAGATGTCAGTACACCGGAACGGATCGCCGCCAAGGACAAGGTCTACAGCATCGTCAGAGCCGTAGCGGAGTATATGTATCAGATGGAGCGGGCACCCATTCTGAAGGTGGACGGTCTTGAGGATAGCTACAAGGTGCTGGCAGATTTTAACAGCGTTGTGCTGGCGGGGTGTCCGAGCAAATACGGCACGCAGTTCGTCACCTGGGATCGGGACTTTGACCACAGAGGCGTATCCCACGGGCACTACTACACCGGATTATATGCGTCCGGCAATTACGAAGCGGCAAAGCGTGATTTTGCCACTCGTTCCGGGCTGATTCCAGAGCAGCAGGTTTTTCGGGAGGAACAGCTCATTGAGATCTATCGGTGCTGCGCGGACACGCTGCAGAACGACGCTGCTCTGTCGTATAAGCGAGAAAAGGCCATTCAGGAGGTACAGGAGCAGATCGAGCAGTGTCTGCCGGACGTTATGGAACGCATCCAGCAGCAAGAGGCGGAGGTCCTGCAGGGCGATGACGTCCATGCCCATGTCGTTGGCGCTGCCGTGACCCTGCTGGTCCTCGCGCACGGCCTCGATGGCACTCACGTACGTGTTGGCCGCAGACATCGCCGTCACGCAGGTCACGCCACGACGGACGGCCTCGGTGCGCAGTAGATAGCCGTCGCCGCGCGAACCCGGGCCGTACGGCGTGTTGATGATTACCGCGATCTTGCCATCGGCGATGAGGTCGCCGATGTTGGGGCGCTCGCCGTCATGCGGGCCGCTGATCTTCTCCACGACCTCGCATGTCACGTTGCCGCCGCGCAGCACGCGCGCCGTACCCTCGGTGGAGCAGATGTCAAAGCCCAGGTAGCGCAGGATACGGGCGACCGAAAGGATGTGGCGCTTGTCTCGGTCGCACACGCTAATGAACACCTTGCCGCTGCTGGGATCGGGCAGCTTGTAGTCGATCGCCAGCTGCGTCTTGGCGTATGCCTCGGGATAGCTCTTGGCGATACCCATGACCTCGCCCGTCGACTTCATCTCGGGCCCCAGGATAACGTCAGCGCCCGGGAAACGACCCCAGGGCATAACGGCTTCCTTCATGCAGAACCAGTCCAGCTGGCGCTCGTCGCTCGGCAGGCCCAAGCTCGCGATGGAATCGCCTGCCATGATACGTGCGGCACACTTGGCGAGCGGCACACCGGTGGCCTTGGAGATAAACGGCACGGTACGGCTGGCACGCGGGTTGGCCTCGATCACGTAAACGGTCTCGCCCTTGATGGCATACTGCACGTTAACCAAGCCGCGGACTCCCAGCGCCATCGCGATGCGGCGCGTGGTCTCGCGAAGCTTTGCCTGCAGGCTCTCGCTAAAGCTGAACGGCGGAATGCAGGTCGCAGAGTCACCGGAGTGAATACCGGCCTCCTCGATATGCTCCAGGATACCGCCGATGTAGACCTCCTCGCCGTCGCACAGGGCGTCGACATCGGACTCGATCGCACCCTCCAGGAAGCGGTCCAGGTACACCGGGTAGTCGGGGCTAATGCGCGCGGCCTCGGCCATGTAATCGCGCAGGTGCTCGGCATCGTAGGCGATCATCATGCCGCGGCCGCCCAGCACGTAGCTCGGACGTACCAGCAGCGGGTAGCCAATGTGTGCGGCAACGGCCTCGGCCTCCTCAAACGAGGTGGCCTGACCCGACGGCGGGTACATGATGCCCAGCTTGTCGAGCAGGGCGGCAAAGCGCTCGCGGTCCTCGGCAAAATCGATGGCGTCGGGCTTGGTACCCATGATGTTCACGCCACTCTCCTCGAGCATGCGCGCCAGCTTAAGCGGGGTCTGGCCGCCAAGCGTCACCACGACGCCGTCGGGGCGCTCAACATCGATAACGTCCATGACGTCCTCGTAGGTGAGCGGCTCAAAGTAAAGGCGGTCGGACGTGTCGTAGTCGGTCGAAACGGTCTCGGGATTGCAGTTGACCATGATGGTCTCAAAGCCGCGGGCCGCCAGCGCATAGCTCGCATGCACACAGCAGTAGTCGAACTCGATACCCTGGCCGATACGGTTGGGGCCGGCGCCCAGGATCATCGCCTTGGGCTTGTCCGCCGGCGTGGTCTCGTCGGGAGCTACGCACTTCTTGGCATCCGGGCTCGTGCGGTAGATGTTCTCGTACGTCTTGTAGTGGTACTCCGTGGCGCTCGAGAACTCCGCAGCGCAGGTATCGACCGTCTTCATGCTGGGAACCACGCCCAGACCCTTGCGGTAGGCGCGCACAAAGCGCTCGTCCGAGCCGGTCAGCGCGGCGATCTCGGCGTCGCTCGTGCCGTACTGCTTGAGCAGACGCATCGCGTCGGCGTCGATATCCTCCACACGCAGGCCGCGGATGCTCTCCTGGACCTGCACCATGTCGTTGATACGGTTGAGGTACCACGGATCGATACCGCAGATGGCATGGATACGCGCAACGTCCCAGCTGCGGCGCAGGGCCTCGACCACAAAGAAGATGCGATGCTCGGTCGGGGTTGCCACGGCCTGAGCGAGCTCGTCGTCGCCCAGTTTGTCGGCACCCTCCTTTCCACCGGCGCAAATGCCCTGGTGGCCGTCCTCCAGCGAGCGCATGGCCTTGCCAAAGGCTTCCTCAAAGGTGCGGCCAATCGCCATGATCTCGCCCACGGCCTTCATGCGCGTGGTGAGCGTGGGGTCGGTACCCTTGAACTTCTCGAAGGCAAAGCGCGGCACCTTGACCACACAGTAGTCAATCGTGGGCTCAAAGCAGGCGGGCGTTGCCTTGGTAATGTCGTTGACGATCTCGTCGAGCGTGTAGCCCACTGCCAGGCGCGCGGCGGCCTTGGCAATGGGGAAACCCGTGGCCTTGGAGGCCAGCGCGGACGAACGGCTCACGCGCGGGTTCATCTCGATGACGATCAGGCGGCCGGTCTGGGGGTTCACGGCAAACTGCACGTTGGAGCCGCCGGTCTCGACGCCGATCTTCTCCAAGATGGCGAGCGAGGCGACACGCATGCGCTGATACTCCAGGTCGGAGAGGGTCTGCGCCGGCGCCACGGTGATGGAGTCACCGGTATGCACGCCCATGGGGTCGAGGTTCTCGATGGAGCACACGATGATGCCGTTGCCGGCGTGGTCACGCATGACCTCCATCTCGTACTCTTTCCAACCCTCGATGGACTCCTCGACCAGCACCTCGTGGGCGGGCGAGAGCTCCAGGCCCTGGCTCACGATGGAGACGAGCTCCTCGTGGGTGTGAGCGATGCCGCCGCCGGCGCCGCCCAGGGTGAAGCTGGGGCGCAGCACACAGGGGTAGCCGACGCGCTCGACGATGGCCAGCGCATCCTCGACCGAATAAGCATAGCCGGAACGAGCGACCTCCAGGCCAATCTCGGCCATGGCCTCGTTAAAGAGCTTGCGGTCCTCGCCGCGCTCGATGGCGGCTAGGTCGCAGCCGATCATCTCGACGCCGTACTTGTCGAGCGTGCCGTCTTTCGCCAGCTCGACGGCGGCGTTCAGACCGGTCTGGCCGCCCAGCGTGGGCAGCAGCGCGTCCGGGCGCTCCTTCTTGATCACGCGCTCGATAAATTCGGCAGTGATAGGCTCGACATAGGTGCGGTCGGCAAGACCCGGGTCGGTCATGATGGTCGCCGGGTTAGAGTTGACCAGGATAACCTCAAAACCATCCTCCTTGAGCACCTTGCAGGCCTGGGCGCCGGAGTAGTCGAACTCACAGGCCTGGCCAATGACAATGGGGCCCGAACCGATAACGAGGATACGCTTGATGTCAGTACGTTTCGGCATGTTAGTTCTCCTCGGTCTCAGCGGTCTCGGACTCAGCAAAGTTCCAGCCGGCAAGGCGGTCCTTCGCGGTGTCGATGTCCAGGTAGTTCTCCTCGCCGTCCATGAGTCGCGTAAAGGCGGTAAAGAGATAGTGGGCATCGGTGGGGCCAGGCGAAGCCTCGGGGTGGTACTGGACCGAGAAGCACGGGGCGTCGAGCAGCTGGATGCCCTCGGCGGTGCCGTCGTTGAGGTTCACATGCGTCAGGCGAATGCGACCAAAGCGCTCGTTCATCACGACCGGCGCGATTCCGCGGCGCACCCAGACGCGCAGATCTCCATCGGCCGCATGCTCGGTCTCGCCGCCCGAAAGTTCGGGGACAAGCTTGCCCAGACTGGGGAACAGCAGGCCAAAGCCGTGGTTTTGCGCGGTGATCTCCACGCGGCGGCTCACCAGGTTCATGACCGGCTGGTTGCCACCGCGGTGACCGAACTTAAGCTTTTCCATCTGGGCGCCGCAGGCCAGGCTGATCATCTGGTGACCAAGACAAATACCAAAGACCGGCACCTTGCCGATCAGCTGCTGCACCTGCTCGTAGGTCTCCACCACGGCGTCGGGGTCGCCGGGGCCATTGGACAAAAAGACACCGTCGGGATTCATGTCGAGCACCTGCAGGGCGGGCGTATCCCACGGCACGACGGTAAGGTCGCAGCCGGCGCGGACCAGCCCCTCCAGAATACCGCGTTTCACACCGCAGTCGTAGGCGACCACCTTGTGACGGGCAGGAGCGGCAGCCGCAAGTGCAAAGTCATGCGTGGCAGGAAGGTCGACGGCGGTAAAGGCGTGGGGCTCAGGGCAGCTCACGGTCTTGACCAGGTTCTCGCCTACCAGCGTGGGCGCAGCGGCCAGACGCTCGGCAAGCTCGTCGACGTCGAAGATCTCGGTCGAGATAATGCCCATCTTGGAACCATTGTCGCGCAGATGGCGCACCAGGGCGCGAGTGTCGACACCCTCGATAGCGACGATGCCGTGGGCGCGCAGATACTCCGGCACGCTGGCGGCCGAGCGCCAGTTAGAAGGCGTGGCGCACATGTCGCGAACGATCATGCCGCGCATGGCCGGAGCGCTCGCAGGGCGCACGGCGTCGCCGGGGAAGGCCGACTGGACGTCGGTCTCGTCGATACCGTAGTTGCCGATCTGCGGATAGGTCATGGTTACGATTTGGCCGGCATAACTCGGGTCGGTCATGACCTCAAAGTAGCCCTCGAGCGAGGTGTTGAAGCAGACTTCGCCGGTCGCGGAGCCCTCGGCGCCGCATGCACGTCCATAAAAAATGGTCCCATCCTCAAGATACAGGATGCAGGGACCGCAGGTGCCCTTGCTGGTTTTGGCCAGCATACGCTGGCAAAGCTCGCTGGGCGCGAAGGTGCGGGCGGCAGCGCCCGCGGTATGGTTGTTCGCCATAATTCTCCTTCCCGGTCTCACAGGACCGGCTTAAAGGTGTGTAGTTAGGCCTCGCGGTATTGTAACCGCAAGCATGCCTCATGGCGTTAATTTCATCGAAATGTTTACGAAATGATAATTATGACTTTCTATGCATAATGTTTTTTAATCCCCGTCCCAAAAAAATCATCCCGCGGGGCTTGTGGCTCACGCGGGATGATGGCGTCTTATTTTTTCTTGTCCTGCTCCAGCAGTTCGGACGGTGTGCGATCGGGCTTGCCGCCGCGGAAAATCTCGCGGCCATGCAGACGATGCTCCAGATCACGTTCGGCCTTTTCCTCGTCAATCTTGGTCTGGCTCACCACCGGGTCCTCAATCAACGACGACACCGAGTTCACCTGCTTCTGAATGCGCTCGGCGATGGTGTCATCCATACTCACGATGCGCATCTTCCAGTCGATACTCGTGGCGTTGGATGAGCTCTTGGTCCACACGAACGTCAAAATGGCGCTCTGGTGGCCGCGCGCGGGGAACATGCCAAAGAAGGAATCGTGCTGAATGTTGCTATTCTCGTCGATATAGGCGTGAACGTTATACACCACGCGGTCGATCTTATCGTTGAGCAACGCGTTGGTCGCAAGCGCCGCGGCCTGAATCTGCCCGTTGGACAGCAGCTCGAGCTCGTTGGCAGACGATGTGTCCAACACCGTCACCTCGACCGTGCCCGTGCGTTCATCGGCTTCATCGACGGTAAAATCGAGCGGGAACTGCGTAAAGCCGTTACCCCACTCAAGGCCGCCCTTCAGCGCGGTCGAAACGGTATCGACCGAAACGCTCTCGGACAGGTTGGCGGTGTTCAGACGACGCATCACGCCGTAGCCAATCTGCATGCCCACGATCAGCACCAAAATACCGATGACCACGGCCATCGCGGTCTTCGTAATGGTATGGCTCACCTGCGAGCCCGAAGGATCGTCCTCGGACAGCGGGTCGATATGTTTTGCCTGGCTCGCGCGGTCCTCGCTGCGCAGCTGCGCTAGCGCCGCTTTATCACCGCGCTTGGCCGCAGCCTCCTTCTCACGCATGCGCTCGGTACGCTTTTTGGCGAGCGTGGGATCCAAGACACCGGATGCATCGATTTCGGAGAATAACTCCGTCACTTCTTCCGGAGTCAAAGGGTTCTTGTCAGCCATGATCTTCCTGTCATATCAATCAGTCGAGCTCGTGCGCACGCGCACCTTCGAACTGCATTCGATAGTAACGGGCATAGGTGCCGCCACGGGCGAGAAGCTCCTCGTGCGTGCCACGCTCCACAACGCGACCATGCTCAACGGTCGCAATCTCATCGGCATGCTTAATGGTCGAAAGACGGTGGGCGATGATAATCGTGGTGCGGCCGTGTGCCAGCTCTTCGAGTGACTCCTGCACCGCCTCCTCGCTCTCGTTATCCAAAGCACTCGTCGCCTCATCCAAAATAAGGATCTTGGGGTTCTTGAGAAACACACGCGCGATGGCAACGCGCTGCTTCTGTCCGCCCGAAAGACGGCTGCCGCGCTCGCCCACCACGGTGTCATAGCCCTGTGGAAGCGACTCGATAAAGGCATCGATGTTGGCGCGACGGGCGGCCTCGGCGATCTCTTCAGCCGTAGCGCCCGGCTTGCCGTAGGCGATGTTCTCGCCAATCGTACCGTCAAATAGATAGACATCCTGCTGCACCAGGCCGATGGCACGACGCAGGCTCTGTTGCGTCACATCACGCACGTCCTGGCCGTCGATGCTAATGGATCCGGCAGCCACGTCATAAAAGCGCGGCAGCAGCGAACAGGTCGTGGACTTGCCGCCGCCCGAAGGGCCAACCAAAGCGATGGTCTGCCCGGGCTTGATGGACAGGTCCATATGGTCGATAACGGGACGTTCGTCGGCATCGCCCTCGCCCAGCTCAACATCCTCGTAGTTAAAGCACACGTCGTGATACTCCACGGCGCCGGCAGTCACCTGCAGATCCGTAGCGCCCGGCTTGTCCTGGATATCCGGCGCGGTCGAGAGCACCTCGTCCATACGCTTAAAGCCGGCGATGGCCTTCTGATACGTTTCGGCCGAATTGACGAGCGTCTCGAGCGGCGTGCAGAACAGCGAAATATAGAGTGCGAAGGTCGCCATATCGACCGCCTGCAGCTGTCCCTGGGCGACCAGCCAGCCGCCCAGCAGCACCACGATCACATAGAGCACACCCGAGAGCAGGCCATACGTCGCGGTATAGACGCCCATGGCGTGATACATGTTCTCCTTGGACAAAAGGTAGCGGTCGTTAGAGGCACGGAACTTGGCACGCTCGGTCTCCTCGTTGGCAAAGCTCTTGACCACGCGCATGCCCGCCAGAGAATCCTGCAGCTGTGCATTAATGCCGCTGATCTTCTTGCGGTTGTCGCTAAAGACCTCGCGCATGCGCATGTTCTGCCAAAACATGATGACCGCAAACGCCGCCGTCACCACGACCATGGCGAGCGCCAGCACCGGGGCGATGGTAAAGAGGATCACAAACGAGCCGATAATCTCGATGCCGCAGATGATGATCCACTCGGGCACGTGGTGCGCCGCCTCGCAGATATCGAACAGGTCGTTGACCACGCGGCTCATCATGTCGCCCGAGCTGTTGCGGTCGAAGTATGCAAAGCTAAAGCGCTCATACTGGTCGAACAGGTCCTCGCGCATCTTGGACTCCATACGCGCGCCCATCACGTGACCCCAATAGCTCACAAAATAGCGGCAGGCGCAGCGGACGGCATACATCAGCACCAAGCCCACCGCGATCATGCCGAGCGCCTGCATAATGGCAGCCTGACCCTGAGTAAATAGCCCACCGGTCAAATTGCGCAGGATAATGGGAAACGCCAGGTCAATGGCGGCGAGCACCAGGGCACAAACAGTATCAGCAACAAAAAGCCCCATCTGGGGCTTGTAGTAAGAAAGAAACCTCTTCAGCATATGATCCTCAAAGAAATATCAGCAACGTAAGGCCCTGGGACAAAGCAATCAGTAGTACTTGTCCCAGGGCTATCCCCACTCGTTAAAGCTCCGTGCCCCCAAGGCGGTGCGCGATGCTGTCGCAAGCTAAGGCGCCCACGACAGTCTTGGCGTCTTCGATCTTGCCGTCGAGCACGGCGTCAATCAGCTCGTGCAGCGGCACCAGGTCCACGTTGACAAACTCGTCATCATCGGGGTTGGGCGCATCAAACTCGAGCTTGGTAGCCAAGTAGATGTGGATGATCTCATCGCAAAAACCGCAGGACGTGACAATCGACGTCAAAAAGCGAATGCGACCGGCCCTAAAGCCCGTCTCCTCATGCAGTTCGCGCTTGGCGCAATCGAGCGGGTCCTCGCCTGGATCGAGCTTGCCGGCGGGAATCTCGACCGTCACGCGGTCGATGGCGGTGCGGTACTGACGCACCAGTACGATCTTGCCGCTCTCGGTAAGCGCCACAACGGCCGCCGCGCCCGGATGGCGAACGATATCGCGGGCGCTGCGGTGACCGTTGGGCAGCTCAACTTCAAGACGGTGGACGTCAAGGATCTTGCCCTTCCAGGCGCACTCCTCCGAAAGAATCTTCTCGTGCAGCTCGGCATCGTGCGGGTCGTCGTCGCCCAGCACCAGCGCCGGCTCGTCAGCGACCTCGCCACCCGGCTCGCCCTCGGCGTGCCCATACATGCGGCTGTCCTCTTCGACGATTTGCGCGTCCACGAGCTCTTCGTTCTTCTCGTCCATCCGTCTCATCCCTCTCGGATTTTAGGCATCCCAGGCGTCGCGGCCGCGCAGCGCGCGCAGGCCGATGTCGTGACGCAGGGTCTTGCCCTCAAAATCAATCTTCTCGCAGGCCTCGTAGGCAAGGTTGCGAGCGTTCTCGAACGTGTCGCCCAGCGCGGTCACGGCAAGCACACGACCGCCGTTGGTCACGAGCTGACCGTCCACCACGGCGGTGCCGGCATGGTAAACGGTCACGTTCTCCATGGCCTCGGCGTCGGCGATGCCGGTGATGACTTTGCCCTTCTCGTAGCTGCCGGGGTAGCCCGCGCTCGTCAGGACAACAGCAACGGCCCACTCGTCACGCCAATCGAGCTCAATCTGATCAAGCTCGCAGTTGGCGCAGGCGAGCATAACCTCGACCAGGTCGTTCTTAAGGCGCGGAAGCACGACCTGCGTCTCGGGATCACCAAAGCGGGCGTTGAACTCCAGCACCTTGGGGCCGGCGGGTGTGAGCATAAAGCCGCCGTACAGGCAGCCGCGGTAGTCGATGCCCTCGGCAGCAAGCTCGGCAACGGTCTGCTCCATGACCTTCACCATCGTGGCGTGCTCCTCATCGGTCACGATGGGCACCGGGCTGTAGACGCCCATGCCGCCGGTGTTGGGGCCCTTGTCGCCCTCGAGCGCGCGCTTGTGGTCCTGCGAGGTAGCCATGGGGCGCACGGTCTTGCCGTCGGTAAAGGCCAGCAGCGAGCACTCGGGACCAACGAGCATCTCCTCGATAACCACGGTGTTGCCGGCATCGCCAAAGGTGCCGCCAAACCACTTCGGCGTTGACGCCGAGGAGCATGCCGTCGTCGGCCACGCAGAGCGTCAGGGGCTGCCCGGCCTTGAGCTGCATACGGTAGATGGCCGAGTCGTTGGCCACGCCGTAGGTGCGCAGGCGCACGCCGGTGATTTCCCACGTCTCGGCGTCGGCGGTGATTACATTGTCGGTGCCCACGTACTTGGGTGCGAACTGGCGGAATGGGCCGGCCTGGCGCACGGTGTGGCGGGCCGTGACCTCGACCTCGAAGGCCGTGTTGGGAAGTGCGTAGACGAGACCGTAGTCGGAATACTTGTCGGGGGTGAGCAGGCGCGTCTGCTGGGCCGAGGCGCCGAGTCCGAGCAGTATGGCGAGGATGGTTATGAGATTTCGCATATCGGAGCGGATTATTTGTCGGTTAGGATTGCTGATATTGCGCGGCCGAGGTTCTCGGCGATGTCGGCGGCGGTGACGCCGAACTGGCCCATCTGGCCGGCGGCGAGGTCTCCGGCCAGGCCGTGGATGTAGACGCCCATGGAGGCGGCGCGCTCCTGGCCTCTTTATACGGGCCGCCGGGAGTCGTACCGGTGCAGTATACGGGGAAATCCCA
>OHBJ01003163.1_pt1 | contig 10902 bp, 12 predicted proteins | sample 1577241 | NCBI WGS metagenome assembly OHBJ01 (sample SAMEA3541594, study PRJEB24748) | human gut metagenome | biome: human gut; feature: human-associated habitat; material: faeces | place: China | collected 2012
GTTTCAAGCTGAAATAATCATATAGAATGCGGTGGTTTCAATAGTTGATATGCAGCACATGCTCCAGACAGATAAAAGGATGAGCTTTTTGAAAATAATCATACATGATTTAGATATTGAATTTCAAAGACTGTTACAGTCAAAATGTAATCGGCTAATTTGTGCAGATGGAAAATATGCGGGCTGTCAAGGGTGCTTTTCCTGTTGGACAAAACATCCTGCTGAATGCATGATTCATGACAACCTGAAGGAAATAAGCCGCCTTGTAGGAAGAGCAGATGAATTAGTTATCATAACCCAAAATTGTTATGGAACCTATAGTCCCGCTGTTAAAGCTATTCTTGATAGAAGCATCGGAATTTCAACACCACTCAGTACATACCGGGGAAAGGAAATGCATCATGTGCTCCGTTATGGGGCACATGATGAAATAAAAATATTTGCATATGGTGATTTTTTACAAAATGAAAAAGTGTCCTTTGAGTTGACGGCTCGTAAAAATGCATTAAACTATGGATATAAAAAATCACAGGTTATATTTGCCGACAGCCCAGAGAAAGTGGTGGAATACATATCATGAAAACAGTTTTTATAAATGGAAGTCCCAAAAAGTATTTCAGTGCTTCAGGTTACTTTTTAAAACTGCAAAGTGTTTTTGTCAAAGGCCAATCCGTATCTGTTAAATTGCGAAATAAAAGTAACCACCAAAAGGTTTTGGAGCAGCTTGCAGATGCTGACGCAGTTGTTTTTTCCATGCCTTTGTACCCGCGTATCCAGAAAATCGTTGTAGCGCAGATCGCTCGTCACGAACGTATCGCAGCCCTGCGCAATGGCCTGCGGGATGTATTCGCCGCACGCGCCGCCGCCGACGGCTACGCGGTGCACCCGCCCGCTGCCGCGGCAATAGCGCAAGCCGCCGCAGCCGAGTAATTCTATCACATCCCGCAGGAACTCTTCAAGCCCTTTTTCGCAGGAAAGTGTGCCAATACGCCCGATTTTTTCGTCGTTGAGCAAAAAAACATCGTTAAGGCCCAGTTTTTTCGCCAGACAGTCGTTCACACCGCCGTCCGCAGCATCCAGATTCGTGTGCATGCAGATGGCGGAAATGTTGTTTTTGACGAGTGCGGTCAAAACGCCGCCGAGGCGCGTGTCGGGCCGAAGGGTCTGCATCTCGCGCTCGTGCCAGCGCACGTTCATCACCGGATGGTGGGACACGATGAGCTGCGCGCCGCAGTCGATGGCCTCCTGCACCACGCGCTCGGTAATATCGAGCGCGACTAAAATGCGCTCGACCTCCTGCTCGGGATCGCCGACGAGGTGGCCGACATTGTCCCAGTCCATCGCGCTCTCGCGCGGCGCCCAGGAAAAAAGCCTCTGTTCGATCTCATGTACCGTTGCCATGTTCCCACTCCCCTTTTCTTCTCTCGATCTCTTCGATGAGATTTTCAAGATGCGCGATACGCGCCTCCTTATCTGCGAGCGACGAGACGGCGAGGCCATCTCTCGCCCGATTGAGCTTTATAAGATGCTGCGACAGGTATTCGCCGTACAGCGGGTCGGACCGCAGCAATAAGCCTGTCAGCGCGTCCGCTTCGCTCAGCTCCTGCCCCATCCCCGCTCTCACACGGAAGACGACGTAAAGCTGCTCCTTGTCGCGCACGAGCGTCTCGCTCAAAAAGCGGTAGCCGTGCCCGCAGAGCCAGCAGCGCAGAAGGTCGATCTTTGTCTGCGGCTGCAAAATGAGCGTATGCACGTCCTCATGCGTCCAGGGCGCGGCCTCGAGAATACCGAGAATCGTCTCGCCGCCCATGCCGGCGATAGCGATGGCGTCGCACTCCTCTGCTTTGATCTTCGCAAGGCCCGGGCAGAGGCGAAAATCCATGCGCTCCGTCACGCCGTATTCTCGCGCCGTCGCGCGCGCGTGGTCAAGCGGCAGCGCGTTGATGTCAGACGCAATGGCGCTTTCAATGCGCCCGTGCTGCAAAAGCCACACGGGAAGATACCCATGGTCGGTGCCGACGTCGGCCAGTCTCGCGCCCTGCGGCACAAGGCTTGCGATGCATTGCAGCCGCGGCTGAAGCTGTAATTCCTTTTCCACCGCCGCCCTCCTTTCGCTGAGCGAACAAGACGCATACGGAAGACCCGTATGCGTCCTTTTCTTATTCCTTGACAGGCTTGTTGGCCTCTTCGTTCACGAGAGCCAGCAGCTTCTCCACGTCGATCCCGTGGACCATGCAGGCCTCTTCCACCGTCTCACCGCGGGAGCTGGGGCAGCCCAGGCAGTGCATGCCGATCGACAGGAAGATCGGCGCGGTCTGCGGCGCAACGTCCAGAATGTCACCGATGATAGTGTCGCGCTTAATTTCGATCATGTTTGATTCACCTCCGTGAAAATAGCTGAAAATAGTTTATCCCATTTTTCGCACTTTTTCAATAGGAAATATGAAAAAAGAAGCTGCCATAAAGCCAAAAAAGAAAGACGCCCGCATTAGCGGACGTCTTTCGATCAAAACGTTTACAAGAATTACTGCTCAGCGCGCATCTTGGCGAAGCACTCGCTGCAGTAGACCGGACGGTCGGACTTGGGCTCGAAAGGAACCTTGGCCTCGCCGCCGCAAGCTGCGCAGACTGCGGTGAAGTACTCACGGGGGCCACGAGCGGCGTTCTTGCGAGCGTCGCGGCAGGCCTTGCAGCGCTGGGGCTCGTTCTGGAAGCCGCGCTCCGCGTAGAACTCCTGCTCACCGGCAGTGAACACGAACTCGTTGCCGCAATCTTTGCATACCAGGGTCTTGTCTTCGTACATTTTTGGTATCTCCATTTCGGATTAGTATTTTGCCCGCGGAAGGATTCAAACCGACACCTTTGATCTGGGACCAACGCTCTGACTTAAGCTACAAGGGGCATATATAATGGCGCGCTCCCGCGCCTTGGGTACTTTTATTTCAATTTTGCACGCACACGCTGCAGGGCGTTATCTACAGCTTTTTCGCTCACATTCAGCCGCTTTGCAATGGCGCTGTAAGAATTGCCGTCCAGAAACAGGGCCAGCACCTGCTTTTCAAGTGCCGAAAGCCGTGTGTCGATGCTCTGCATCGTCTGTGTATAGCGCTCGCTCTGCATCACAAGCTCTTCGGGGCCGGGGGTGCTCTCCGTCTCGGTATAAGGCACCGAGGTATTAAGCGGCGCATGCTTGCTGCGTCCCGCCGCGCGCACCGCCGAAACAATGGCGTTCTGCACGCACACATTGGCATAGGTGGCAAAAGCCGCGCCCTTTTGCGCGTCAAAGGTCTCCAGAGCGGAAAACAGCCCGATGATCCCCTCCTGCACGGCGTCGTCAAAATCCAGCCCGGGACGCACGGCTTTTGCTGCAAGGCTGCGGATCTGCGGCATCTGCCGTGCAATCAGCCCCGCGATGGCCTGTTCGTCTCCGTTCCTGGCCTGTTCGATTTGCATGCTGAGGACATCGTCTTTCATGGATACTCCATCTGTCTGTTTCTAGACTACCTCATTTTACTTTTGTTCAAGAAAAAAGTCAAGTTCAATCGCCGCGCCCGCGTCATTTTTGTACGTTTTTGCCTATAATACGGGCGCGGAATTGTACTTTATTCCACGATATCTTACTCCATCCCCGCCGCGCGCTGCGCTTCTTCTTCCGGCGGCATGGGCGACGTCTGCACCGTTACGTTTCGGATCCATTTGCCGCTGCGAATACGCAGCAGCGAGAGGAACGCCTTGATGGGACTGTCCAGCTTGAGACAGACATATACCAGCGGCACCGGCAGATGCAGCACAAGACCCGCCAAAATCCCCATGGGGATGCTCACCAGCCACAGCGCGCCGCAGTCGTACACAAAGGCCGTGCGGGTGTCCCCGCCGCCGCGCAGAATGCCCACGATGCACGTCACGTCGATGCCCAGCACAAGCTGCAGGCACGCCAGTACGCCGATAATGGTATAAGCGGCTTCATAGGTTTCAGGCGTGACATTGTAAAGCAGCAAAAACAGCGGCCGGATGACCAGTACCAGCAAACAGTTGAACACGCCCACCAGCACGCTGAACAGCAGCAGTGTATTGGCCACTTTCTGCACGCGGCCGCGGCTGCCCTCGCCAATGGTCTTGCCCGTAAGGACGGCCGCCGCATTGGCCACGCCCGACACGCTGATGAACACCAGCTGGTTGAGCACGCCCGCAATACTGTTCGCCGCCACGAACACACTGCCGATGCGCCCGATGATGACGCTTGTGGCCACAAAGCCCACGCCCCACAGCAGCTCGTTGCCCAGCACGGGCAGGCTGTGGCGGGTGTAGCTGGGAAGCATCTCACGGTCGAACTTCAAACAGTCGTGCATGCGGAAGCCCACGGTATTTTCACGGAAATACATGTAAATAAGCACCATCACCAGCTCGCTGCACCGGGCAAAGATCGTGCCCACGGCCGCGCCGCGCACCTCCAGCCTCGGCGCGCCGAATTTTCCGAAGATAAACGCATAGTTGAAAAACACATTGACAAAAAAGCTGACGCCGTAGATGGCCGTGGAGATCTTCACCTTTTCCACGGCGCGCAGGCTCATCATATAGTTGTTGGAAAGGCTGTACGGAATATACGAAAACGCCACCAGCGCCAGATAGCCGGCGCCCGCCTGGACAATCGCCTCATCTTTGGTAAAGATGCGCAGGATGCCCTCCGGCATGAGCAGGCAGACGACGGTGATGCCCAGCGACGCCAGGAACACCAGCTGCATGCTGATGCGCATGACCTTGCGGATGCGCCCGATGTCGCCCTTGCCCCAGTACTGCGCAATGAGCACGCTGCCGCCGGATGAAAGGCCGAAGCCGAACGACATCAAAATGGAAAACGGCTGTCCGCCCAGGTTTGCCGCGGCAATGGCCACATCGCCGAAGCTTCCCAGCATCACGCTGTCCATAACGGCCACGCCGAAACTGATCATATTCTGCAGCGCAATGGGCACCGCAATGGCCAGCAGCGTGCCCACGAAGGCCCGGTTGAGCAAAAAATGTTTGTCCAGTCTCTGTTTCACACGATTCTCCTTTTCTTTTCCCTGTTTCCCGTCCTGCCTGCCGCGCCGCGTCAGTAGCGCAGAACAAAACAGACCACATACACCCAGCTCAAAAGCCCATGAAAAATAGCCCAGCCCACCGAATGCCAGGTGGTGTAGCTGATGACCATGGCCAGGGCGCTGCCGAAGGTGATGCCCGTTTTGATCGTTTTGTTCACGATGGTCGTTTTGTTTTCTCCGTTCATGTTCTCCCTTTCCCGCCGCGTCAGTGCGCCTGCTCCGTCTTGGGCTGCTTCATCGTCAGGGCGATGCGTTTTTTCTGCAGATCCACGCTCAGCACCCAAACCGTCACCACATCCCCCACCTTCAGCACCTCGCTTGGGTGGCGGATGAATCTGCTGCTGATCTGGCTGATATGCACAAGGCCGTCCTGATGCACGCCGATGTCCACAAACGCGCCGAAATCAATGACATTGCGCACGGTTCCCGTAAGCTGCATGCCCGGCGTCAGGTCCTTCATGTCCAGCACGTCGGTACGCAAAAGGGGCTTCGGCAGGCTGTCCCGCATGTCCCGGCCCGGGCGCAGCAGCTCTTCTATCATATCCTCCAGCGTAGGCACGCCCACGCCCAGCTCTGCGGCCAGCTTCCCGTGGCCCAGGCGCTTTGCCTGCTGTTCCAGTTCCCGCGCCGCCGGCGTTCCGATGTCTGCGGGCGAAAGCCCGCACAGCGCCAGCAGCTTTTCCGCCGCGCCATAGCTTTCCGGGTGCACGGCCGTTGCGTCCAGCGGGTTTTTCGCGCCCGGCACACGCAGAAAACCCGCGCACTGCTCAAACGCCTTGGGGCCGAGCTTCGGCACCTTCAGCAGCTCCCGCCGGGTTTTGAACGCGCCCGCATCCTCGCGGTATTTGACGATGTTCTTCGCCGTGGCCGCCGTCACGCCTGCCACACGGGCAAGCAGCGGCGCGCTGGCAGTGTTCAGGTCCACACCCACAGTGTTCACGCAGGATTCCACCACGCCGTCCAGCGCGGCCGAAAGCTGCGCCGGGGGCATGTCGTGCTGATACTGCCCAACACCCACGGCCTTGGGGTCGATCTTTACAAGCTCGGCCAGCGGGTCCTGCAGACGCCGGGCAATGGATACCGCGCTGCGCAGGTTCACATCATATTCCGGAAACTCCTCAGCCGCCAGCTTGGAGGCCGAATACACGCTGGCTCCGGCCTCGCTCACCACCATATAGCTGACGGGCAGGTCCAGCTCTGCGATCACATTCGCCGCAAATATCTCGGTCTCCTTGCCCGCGGTACCGTTGCCGATGGCAATGATCTCCACACCGTGCTTTTTGATCAGCGCCTTCAGCGTACGCTTCGCTTCTTCCACGCGCTTAAATTCCGGAATCGGGTAAATGACGGCGGTATCCAGCACCTTGCCCGTGGCGTCCACCACAGCCGTTTTGCAGCCCATGCGATAGCCGGGGTCAAGCCCGAGGGCCACCTTCCCCTTGATGGGCGGCTGCAGCAAAAGCTGCCGCAGGTTTTTGCTGAATACGCTGATGGCACCCTCGCAGGCGCGCTCCGTCAGGCCCGCGCGCACCTCCCGCTCCAGGCTGGGGTGTATAAGGCGCACATAAGCGTCCTCTGCGGCGGCGCGCACCTGCTCTGCGCTGGGGGAATCGTTCTTCACCGTGCGCTCGGTAAGCAGCCGCACGGCCCGTGCGGCATCCACGGTGACGCTCACCTTCAGGAAGCCCTCCCTCTCGCCTCTGTCCACGGCCAGAATGCGGTGGCCCGCCATTTTTGCGGCGGGCTCGCTGTAATCGTAATAGCCCGAATATACGCTGTCTGTATCTTTTTTCGCGGCCTTGCTCTCCACCAGTGCCGTTGCGTTGTACAGGCTGCGCAGCGTAGCGCGCAGATTGGCCGAATCTGAAAAGCCCTCGGCCAAAATATCCCGCGCGCCCGCCAGCGCCGCCTCTGTGTCAGGCACTTCTTCGGTTATGTACTGCCGTGCCAGCAGCGCGGGTTCGTCCTCCGGACGCTGCTCCAGCAGCCGCGCCGCAAGCGGCTCCAGCCCCCGTGCCCGGGCGATAGACGCCCGGGTCTTGCGCTTGGGCTTATAGGGGCGGTAGATGTCTTCAACCTCCGCCAGCGTTTTGGCCTTTTCCAGCGCGGCGGCGATCTCCGGCGTCATCGCGCCCTGCTCGGTAATGGAATTGTGCACGGTCTCCTTCTGGTCGTCCAGCTTGCGCAGATAGGAAAGCCGTTCGTCCAGCGCGCGCAGCGTCTGGTCGTCCATACTGCCCGTGGCCTCCTTGCGGTACCGGGCGATGAACGGGATGGTGTTGCCCTCATCGATGAGGGCGACGGTGGCCGCTACGCGCGCGGCATCCAGCTTGAATTCGGCTGCAAGAGTGCTTGCGTGGTTCTGCATGTCAATGTTTCTCCTGTTTCTTTTTCTTTTCCACAAAAACGATAAAGCCGCAGTAGCCCAGCCACACGAGGATGGCCCCGAGGGTGACGCCCGTGGAGAGCTTCAGGCCCGGCGTTTCGTAGGAAAATACGATGGTGTTTTCGCCCGCGGGGCACAGCACGGCGCTCAGGCCGCCATCCACGCGCTCGATCTCAGCCTCCACGCCGTTCACCGTGGCGGTAAAGCCCTCGTCATACGGCACAGAGAAGAACACCAGATTGTCCTTTTCCAGCGTGATTTCGGCCGTAAAGCCTGTGCCGTCCGCGGAAAAGCTGGTGCTGGCCGTGGCGCGGCGGGCCGCTGCGTCCTGGACGTAGGCTTCGTAAGTCAGGTTCGCAGTGTCGGCTGTGGTGGCTTCTTCCATCAGATAACCGTATTTGGTGATCTGCTCTCCCGTCAGCGCAACGGCGCGCATCAGCATATTGGATCGGGAATCCTCCGCCAGCCCCATCAATGTGACAGGCGCGGGCTCGCCCGCCCGCAGCGCGTCCTGCGCCGCGCCCGCCTCCGTGAGCGCATCGGCGGCGTCCACCCCCTCCTCCGTCTCGGGGAGCGGGGCTTCCAGCAGGATATATTTGTCGTACGTAAAGCCCATGGGCACATAGTTTTCATTGCGGAAATACACCAGCGACGCGTCCTCGTGGTCATACACGTAGCCGTACGCGCCCCACTTTTCGGTGAATTCGCTCATCTTGTCCTGAGGCACCACCACATACTCCACGCTCAGCAGACCGCGCAGTGCATAAAGCTTCTGGTCCGGCTTGGAGGATACGTCCCGCTTCACACCCACACGGGGGTAAAAATCCATGATGGACGGCGTGACCACGCTGTTGAAGAACTGAATGCACGGTTTTTCCATCCACAGGCCGATGTTATCGTAACAGTCGTAGGAATCGATTCGGTAAAAATGATCGTCGGGCAGGTCGTTATTACGGGCGGCCACATAACACTCGCTGCGGTAGTTCGCGTCGCCCTCCCACTGCGGAAATTTGCCCAGTGCAATATGCGCCACCGAATAGAATACCGAAAAGCCCAGAATTCCTGCCAAAAGCACACGGGTGAATTTCTCGTGCCCGCGGCACCAACGGATAACACCGTAGAAAATCAGCAGGCCCAAAACAGCCGTCAGGTAGGTCAGCCAGAACTGGGACTGCTCCTTTACGACGCCCAGGCTCCATACCCCGTCCTCCTGCTTGGGCACAAGCGCGAATACCGCGAACAGCAGCGTTACCACGGCCACGGGCCGCAGGCCCTCCATCAGGTCGATCTCCTCGTCCTGCAGCGCCTGCATGGTGGCCGCGCACATGATGAGGATGGGCATATAATACCAGCGTGCGTAATAGCTGGAATTGAGTGCGTAAAAAGCCGAGTTCAGCACCGGCACCAGCGCCATGATAAGGCACGCCCACATGATTTTTGTAAACGCGCTTTTCCTGCGTGCTTTCATATACGCCCACACGCCCGCGCAGCTCACCACCGGCAGAAACGCCGTCATGCTGGTGTGCTTTACCACCGCGTCGGTAAAGATATTGGGCAGATACGTTGGGTCCGGCGGGAGGAACAGCGAGGCCAGAATGGCGAAATACTGCTGCACGCGGCCGTACAGCAAAAAGCCGAAGCCGCTGGAAAGGTCCACCGTGCGCGGGTTGTCCTTCAGGCACAGCACAGCCGGCCACAGGAACAGGCAGCCCAGCGCCACGCCCAGCAGGGATTCAAACGCCAGCCGTCCAAAGCGGCCCGGCGTGATCCTGTATTCGCCCGTGAGCAGCTTGATGAAAAAGTATAAAAACAGGAAAACGATCTGACCGGCAAAAAAGAAGTAATTGTTGAGCAGATTGACGGCCACCGCCAGCGGGAATACGCCCCGCACGCCGTCGTAAACATAGCTGTCCAGCGCCCACAGCAAAAACGGGAACAGCGCGATGCAGTCTACAAAATGATTGAAAAACGTATTGTAGACCGTAAAACCGGACAGCGCATACAGGCATGCGCCGATGACAGCATAGTTGCGTCCGGCGGAATACCGCTTCAGATAGGTATACGCGCCCAGCCCCGCCACGCCGAACTTGAGCATGAACATAGGCACCATGGAAAACGGCACCCATGCCTGAGGCAGCAGCGTCGTCAGCCAGAAAAACGGCGAACCGTACAGATAGAACGAATACGAGTTCACCGCCGAGGTACCGAGGTCCGTCTCCCAGCTCCACTGGCCCGCGCTGTTTTTCACGAACCCGTTCATGTAAGTGTAGAACGGGATCTGCTGGCTGTTGAAATCGCCGCAGTACTGGAACAGGCCCTTGTCCACGACGAGGAACGGCAGAAAGATGAAAAACGCCGCCGCGGCGCACACGCCGAACGACAGCAGATACCCGTTCATCTGCTTTTCCTGTTTTTGCTTTGCAAGGCTACTCATAACTTGTTACTCCTGCTATAATGTAAATAGTTTCCCGGCGCCGGCCGCGCCGAATCGATCCTACCCTGATAATACGAGAAAAGCGAGGAAAAAATTGCAATGGAGCTGTATCCCTTTAATGCGCTGCTCGCGCGCATGAAATACATCGCCCGGTGGGGCCTGATGCGCGCCGCGCGCACGGAATCCCTCAGCGAGCACACTGCGGACGCCGCCATTCTGGCGCACACGCTGTGCCTTGTCTCTCAAACTATCTTTGGCACGGATGTGCGCCCTGAAACCGTAGCCGTCGCCGCTTTGTACCACGACGCCAGCGAAATTCTGACCGGGGACATGCCCACGCCCGTCAAATACAAAAGTGAGCCGCTGCGCGCAGCCTACAAGGCTGTGGAGGCCGACGCGGCCCACACGCTGGGCGCTCTGCTGCCCGACGCGGTGCGCGCCGGCATGGACGGCTATCTCTCAGGCGGTATCCTTACGCAGAAGGAGCGCCAGCTTCTGAAAGCTGCGGACAGGCTCTCCGCACTCATCAAATGCGTCGAGGAGGAAAACGCGGGCAACCGGGAATTTGCAGGTGCGCGCGCTCAGCAGACGGCGGCGCTGGCCGCCATGGAATGCCCGGAGGCGGATTACTTCATGCAGCATATGCTGCCCTGCTATGACTGGACGCTGGACGAGCTTTCCGCCGGGGGACCGCAGCCCGGCTGAGCGCCGTCTTCAGCGCGTTTCCCGCTGAAGCTCCCACGCGTGCTCGATCACACGGTCCAGGTCCGTAAAATGCAGCATGCCGCAGCATTCCCGCCGCAGCGTTGCCGCGCCGCGCAGCCCATGCATATACCAGGCGGCGTGCGTGCGCGCCTGCTGCATGGCGATATATTCGCCCTTGTCCTCGCACATATCGTAGATATGCCGGCGCAGCACACGGAACCGCTCGTGCAGGCTGGGCGGTGGGCGAGCTCACAAGGTCGGCCTTTTTAAGAGCCTGTCCCAGCTTGATAAACTCGTCC
>OHBJ01003172.1_pt1 | contig 10880 bp, 13 predicted proteins | sample 1577241 | NCBI WGS metagenome assembly OHBJ01 (sample SAMEA3541594, study PRJEB24748) | human gut metagenome | biome: human gut; feature: human-associated habitat; material: faeces | place: China | collected 2012
GGCAACAAGAAGAAGCTGACGCAGTGGCAGGACAGGTTCTGGGAGCACATGGTCAAAAAATACCCCGATCTGGAGCGCGGCGAGAGTGCCGGTGAAACCGGACGCGACCATATCCCACCGCGGGTATTCAAGGAGGCTGTCCATCTGAACCGGATGAAGGAGCAGATACTGAAACTGATGACAGATACCAATCTTCTTAATAAAAAATCGAAAATGGAAGAACTGGAGGCATTGTTGGACAAATATGTTCCGGCAACAGAAGCTCTGCGGACGAAGCTCAGAAAGTATGATAAGGCGTACAAAGCGCTTTCTGATGAGAACAGCGCACTGGAAGCGGAATTACAAACAGCAAAAGATGCCAGCAAGGAAAAGATTGCGGACAGACTGAAATACGGAAAAACGGAGCAGGAGCTTTGTGAGCTTCATGCTCTGATAGACAACATACCACCGGAAATTGTAGCTGCTTATAGGAGAAAAACAACAGGATTGCAAAACGAACGTTGAGGATAGCTTATGAACAATGAATTGATGAGAGACGTAAACTTCATTCGTTGTTCTACGATGATCGCCGAACTGCTGATGAAGTATAAATCTATGGAAACAGAAGAAGACCAAGAGGGCTGGATGCAAGAAGGGGCATCCAGCCCTCTTCTTTTTTTACTGCGGCTATTGAAAAGCTTTTTGTCATCGTTTATACTGTTTGAAGTAGATGTTTATTACTGACAAAACAGAATGAAGGAGGTACCGTCCATGGAAAATGCATACATATATACACGTGTTTCAACTTTGATACAGGTGGACGGTTTTTCTCTTGAGGCACAGGAAGCAGAAATTAGAGCTTTTGCGGAAGCGCGCAAGATCAATATTGTCGGGAAATATACGGATGAAGGGAAATCCGGAAAGAATGCCGAGCATCGTCCTGCCTTTACGCAGATGATGGAGGATATTCGGAGCAAGAAGGACAACATTCGTTATGTTCTTGTTTTTAAGCTTTCCCGTTTTGCCAGAAATACCAGTGACACCGCAAAGTACCTTCAGGAGCTTTCAAGCTATGGAATTGGTCTTTTGGGGATCAAGGACGGGATCGACACTTCAACCGTTACCGGCAAGATGATTGCAAATATTATGGGAGCTGTCGCGGAAGTCGAGCTTGAGAACATTCATGAACAGACGCTTGCCGGTAGACAGCAAAAAGCCAGAAACGGTCTCTGGAACGGAGCGCAGGCCCCGTTTGGATATTCTTTGAAGGATAAAAAACTAATGATATATCAGAAAGAAGCGGAAACGGTCAAGGAAATTTTCCGGCTCTACACAGAGGAAGGGCAGAGCATCAGCTACATTGCAAAGAAACTTAATGATGAAAACATCCAGCGTGAGCAGCGCGGAAATGTAAAAATCTCTGGCTTTACAGACAGAACCGTTCGTATCATTCTCAGTAATCCGGTTTATGCAGGCATGATTTCCTACGGTCGCCGCCATACGGTAAAGGTTGAGGGAAAGAACAACGAAACGAAGGTCGTGAAGCAAGACGATGAAAACAAGATTATCCTTGTGGATGGCGTGCATGAACCGATTGTCAGCAAGGAGACTTTTGCAAAAGCAGCAGAGCGGCTGAAAAAGAATGTTGCCCATCGAAAAACCCGAAGTGACAGTACGACCGTTTATCCACTGACTGGCCTGATCAGATGTCCAGACTGCGGAAAAAACATCTTTGGTTATACTGCGCCGCCAAGGAAAAAGAAAAACGGAAAAGAAGGTTATTATCCGAGATATATTTCCTATCGGTGCATATCCGGAAGAGATAGAAACGGGATCAGCTGTTCTCTTGCCAACAAGTATTACAGCGGCACCAAACTGGAAACCGAGGTGAAAGAGGTTATATCCTCCATGGTGACAATCCCGGAGTTTGTAGAGCTTATTTCTCAAAAGATTGATATCCAGACAGATGTAAATTCTCTGCGGAAGAAGCAGACAGCAATCCGAAATGAGATCACCAAATATAGCGGCAATCTGCTCCAGACTGAAAAGAGACTGACGGAGCTTGACATTGCGGATAGGCACTATCAAAGTAAAGTAGACAGTCTGAATCGTATTCTGGATGACCTGTATGAAAAGATCGAGGATGCACAGACAAGACTTGATGAAGTAGATCAGGAAATCGCTATGGTTGAAAAATCTGCCATGACGAAGAAATCCATCTTTGAAATGCTGGAAGGCTTCAGCAAGTATTACGATGTCATGTCGCCAGAGGATAAAAAGGCATTGTTGCAGGCTATGGTTTCGTTTATAGAGCTGTATCCGGAAAAGCGGGATGACAAGCATCTGATAAAGACGATCCATTTCACCTTCCCTGTTACCTACGATGGTGAAAGCGGAGCATTATTTGTCAGAACTAATGAACTGCAAGTTGAGACGGTATGCGCATTGTCCAAACTAGATATCTACCAGAAGATCACGGTGAATCTGAAAATGGATGAACTGGATGTGACTGCTGCAGAGACCAAGGCTACCTATGAAGAGATCCGGGAGTACGTCAAGGAACACACCGGTCTGAACGTGAGCGACCTCTATATTGCACAGGTCAAGCAGAAATGCGGCATCAAGGAGCGGCAGAACTACAACAAGCCTAAGGCTGAGAACCCCAAGCGGCTCAAGTGCCCGGCGGAGAAGGAAAGAGCCATCCGGGAGGCGCTGAAGTATTTTAAGATGATTTGAAATAAAAAAATAGACGGATGTCTGTCAACTGGCAGACATCCGTCCGTTTTTATGATAATCTGTTATGATCGCAGTTCCTCAAGCAATGCCGTGCATCCTTCCAGTATATCCTGCCATGTGGCTTCAAAATCTCCCGTGAACCATGGGTCTGCCACTTCACGGGGATGATCCGTATGCGCCATCAGCAGCGAGACTTTATGCTGTGGGTCTCCGCCGACAAGCCGCAGGATGTCGCACAGATTACTTTCGTCCATGCCAATCAGATGATCATACCGTGCATAATCCAGCCGGGTCATCTGCCGGGCGGTCTTGCCGTTGCAGTCGATGCCATGTTCTGCCAGCTTCTGCCGTGCAGGAGGATAGACCGGATTTCCGATTTCCCATGCACTGGTGGCGGCTGATGCGATTTCAAATTGCTCGGATAGTCCTGCCTTGGACGTAAGGTCTTTCATCACATACTCCGCCATCGGGCTTCGGCAGATATTTCCGAGACAAATAAATAAGATCCTGGTCATGCCGGGTCGTTCTCCTTTTGGCTTACAAAAGCATAGCCGCCGTGGGTAGTGCGGATAAAGCTACCGCAGCCGGCCAGCTTCTTTCGCAGATTGGAAACGGTATTTGCCACGACCTTTAAGGTGTCGTCACAGTTTTGTCCCCACACAGCACGGAAAAGCTCTTCTTTTGAGAAGATTTGTCCTTCGTGGGAGGCAAGCATCAGCAGCAAATCGAACTCCAGTCGTGTAAGGGAGACTTTTCTGCCGTTGCACGACACTTCGTGGGTCATTCCGTCCAGTGTAAGCCCCGGAAGAACCAACTTCTCCCATGAATCAATGGATATTTGCTCTGCCTCGATGTGCTCTCGTTCCAGAAGCATCCGGATCTTCTGCTCCAATTCCGGGTCAGGCTGTCGGGTCTTTATAACGATCATGGCAAACTCCTGCGTGTATTTTACTCTGCGGCGGTATCCATTTCCCGGAGCAGGTTTACCATCTCGATGGCACTGACTGCACAGTCATAGCCTTTATTACCTGCTTTGGTGCCTGCCCGCTCGATGGCCTGTTCGATGTTTTCGGTGGTCAGAACACCAAAGAGGACGGGAACCCCGCTTTCCAGCGAGACCGTGGCAATGCCTTTGGAAACCTCATTGCACACATAGTCGTAATGGCTGGTAGAACCGCGAATCACGGCACCAAGGCAGATCACAGCATCATACTTTCCGCTTTTTGCCATTTTAGAGGCAACCAGTGGGATCTCAAAAGCACCCGGAACCCATGCAACATGAATATCAGCGTCCTGCACATCGTGCCGGAGCAGACCATCCATTGCTCCGCTCAGAAGTTTGGATGTGATAAATTCGTTGAATCGGGCAGCTACGATACCGACCTTGATATTCTGAGAAACCAGCTTGCCTTCAAATGTTTTCATTTTTAAATACCTCTTTCGTTGTTAATATTCCAGAAGATGCCCCATCCGTGCCTGCTTCGTTTTCAGGTAAAACAGGTCATACGGGGTCGCCGTCATCTGAATGGGTACGCGCTCGGAGATCTCCAGCCCAAACTCGGAGAGCTGATATACTTTGTCCGGGTTATTGGTAAGCAGGCGCAGGCTTTTTACGCCAAGTTCCCGGAGGATCTGTGCGCCGAGATAATACTCCCGTTCATCTCCATGGAACCCCAGAGCGAGATTGGCTTCCAGCGTATCCATGCCCTGCTCCTGAAGTTCATAGGCGCGCAGTTTGTTGATCAGACCGATGCCCCGACCTTCCTGCCGCATATAGAGCAGGATACCACGGCCTTCTTTTTCGATCTGCGTCATGGCAGCGGCCAGCTGCTGGCCGCAATCGCAGCGCAAAGAGCCGAACGTATCGCCTGTCAGGCATTCGGAGTGTACACGGCATAGAAGGTCCCTGCCGTCCCCGATGTCTCCCTTTACCAGGGCAACATGGTGCTCGCCGCTTAGCTTGTCCACGTAGCCGTAAGCGCGGAAGGTCCCGTACCGGGTAGGCATCCTGGTGCAGGCCACGCGTTCCACCAGGCAGTCATGCTGCTTGCGGTAATCCTGGATGGCTTTTATGGTGGTGATGGCAAGCCCCCAGTGTCCGGCCAGTTCCATGAGCTGCGGTGTGCGCATCATGGTACCGTCCTCCTTCATGATTTCACAGCATAGGCCGCATTCCTTCAGTCCGGCCAGGCGCATCAGGTCCACGGTGGCCTCTGTGTGGCCGGGACGCTCCAGGACGCCGTTTTCCTTTGCCATCAAGGGAAACATATGGCCTGGACGGCGGAAATCCCCGGGCTTTGCACCCTCATCCGCGCAGGAACGGGCCGTGGTCCCGCGTTCCTGTGCAGAAATGCCGGTGGCCGTGCTTATATGGTCCACGGATACCGTAAATGCAGTTTCATGGTTATCGCCGTTGTCCGCTACCATCTGCGGGAATTTAAGCTTCTGGCAAAGCTCCCGGCTCATGGGCATGCAGATAAGACCTTTGCCGTGGACTGCCATGAAGTTGACATTCTCCGTGGTGGCATACTGGGCGGCGCAGATAAAATCGCCTTCATTTTCCCGGTCCTCATCATCCGTGACCAGGATGATCCTGCCCTGGCGCAGGCTGTCCAGCGCCTCCTCTACGGTGTTAAAGTGATACATGATGTTAACCTCCTTATAATTGTGGATTCATATGGATGGGTAAGATTAAAAACCGTTCCTTAATAAAAATTCCTCCGTCACGGCGGACCCGGGATGGCGGTCATGGCGCGGGACTGTAAGCAGCTTTGCTAGGTATTTCCCCACATATTTCCCCACACAGTCATTTTCCAGATTCACCGTGCTTCCCACTGTCTTACGGACCAGGTTCGTATGGCCGGCAGTGTGCGGGATGACAGATACGCAAAAATCCCGGTCCGTCACCCTGGCAACGGTGAGGCTGATCCCATCCATGGCAATGGAGCCTTTTTCTATGATGAGGTCCAGGATGGAAGGGCAGGTGCGGACGGTGTACCAGATGGCATTGCCTTCCCGCTTTATCATGGAAATGGTTCCGGTGCCGTCAATGTGGCCGGAGACAATATGTCCGCCGAACCGCCCGTCTGCAGCCATTGCCCGTTCCAGATTCACAAGGGCGCCGGGGTTCATGGATCCAAGACCGGTACGCGCCATGGTTTCCGGCATGACATCAGCCGTGAATCCGGTTGATGAGACAGCGGAGGCAGTGAGGCATACGCCGTTAACCGCAATGCTGTCACCGGGCACGGTGCCGTCTAAGACGGCGCGCGCCCTGATATCCAACACACAGGAGCGGGGGCCGCGGATGGAGGACACCAGGGTCCCTGTTTCCTCTATGATGCCTGTGAACAAGGAACCACCCCGCTTTCTAAAAGGATATCCCTGCCAAGGACCGTGATTTTTGGGGGTTCCAGGGTGAAAGCCATTCCGGGCAGTTCCACCCCTTTCCCTCCTACCGGGCAAAGTCCCTTTTCTCCGCCGAAAATCTTTGGGGCAATGTAGGCCTGAAGCTTATGGACAATGCCCTGGTCCAGCGCGGACCAGTTGAGGGCGCTGCCTCCTTCCAGCAGGACGCTGTCAATATCCATCCCGCCCAGGCGTTCCATCAGGAACCTAAGGTCCGTGTGACCGTCCCTTTCGGGCAGGATCAGGATTTCGCAGCCCGCATCCTTAAAGGGAGCCATGGCGGCAGGGTCCTGGCAGCAGGTTGCCAGGATGGTCCTGACATGGGGAGCGGTCCTGACTACGTTGGATGTAAGCGGTGTCATGAGGCGGGTATCGCAGATGATGCGCACCGGATTCCTTCCGCCCGGGATTCGGCAGGTTAACTGCGGGTCATCTGCAAGGATGGTCCCAAGCCCTGTCATGACGGCGCTTAAACGGTTCCTGGTCTTATGGACGTGCTCCCGGGCCTGTTCCCCGGTAATCCATCTGGACAGGCGGCCGGATGTGGCTGTCCTGCCATCCATGGTCATGGCGTATTTCATGACCACATAGGGCTGCCTGGTGCGGATGAAGTGGAAGAAGACCTCACGTCATAGAGCAGGCGGAATTTGAGGCCGCCTGGGAAAGCCACACCTATGATGGAGCGTTAAAGTAGCCAGGAGGAGACACTATGAACAAACCTATAAAAGCCAAAAATCTGCCGTTGTTCTCCATCATTGACCTGGACCAGCTGCGCCGGGAAAAACATCTGGAGGGCACAGAAGTGACAGACTTTTTCACGGCAAGGGATGGAAAAGTCTATCTTCTCATGGAACAGCCGTCCGAAACACAGGGTAAGGACTGGCTCAGCACTCCTTCCACCTATACCGCAGTGGAAATCCAGCTGGATTGGGCGGAACAGCGGGTGCTGGAAACGACGCTGTTTCCTCTTGGCCTCTTGAAGTTCCAGTTTCATTATTTGCGGCCCGCAGGTGATCACTTCCTCCTGCTGGGGGCAAGATGCGCCTATCGGGAAAACGGCCCCGACCAGAACGCCTGGATCGTCAGCCGGGACGGAGCTGTGCTGTCCCGTTTCTGCCTGGGGGATGGCATTCAAGACTGTGTGGTAAAAAAAGATGGCACCATCATTACCAGCTACTTTGACGAAGGTGTATTTGGTAATTACGGTTGGGATGAACCTCTGGGTGCTTGCGGCCTGATTGCATGGACATCGGAGGGAACTCCTCTCTGGAAGAATGAGAACTATTCCATCTATGACTGCTACGCCATCAGCCTGGACGAAGAAGAAAACCTGTGGTTTTATTATTACGATGAATTCCGGCTGGTGCGGACGAACTTCAAAGAGGACTTTGTATTTGAACTGCCAATCGAAGGAAGCGGAGCTTTTTCTGTTGCCCCGTCCGGCAATACCTTCCTGTTTCAAGGCGGATACCAGCAACGGGATAAATTCTACTTCCTTACCGCTCATGGTGATCACCTTGGGAAAAAACAGGAGGCTATTCCCACCTGTGACGGAAACAAGGTCGCTGTGGAGCAGTGCAGCCTACTTCGCAGCCAGATGCTGTTCCTCGGGAAAAACGGTGTTCTCTATGGAGGTATTTTGGGGGGCGATGGCCTATGAAACAGACCGATATTTATACGGAGGCTCTGATCTGTCTGCGGTCGATTTTACAGACAGACCACCCGGAATTCAAAAACTGGATCGGCTGGCTGGAGCGGGATATTGAGGACTGGACCCAGCGGCGGGAGGTTTCCCACCACCTTCGGGCATACGGAGGTATGGGCTCGTTCAATGACCTACCCAGTATGCGTGGAAATCACGACTATATTTTCGGCTTTCTCAAATCAGTGTGCTATGCCTTCGGTCACCTTTATGGAAAACAGGAAGGCATTTCTCCGGAGGCACTGATGGAGGAGTGCCTGCACGATGTAGAGCAGGCCGCTTATCACCCCCATAAGGAATTGAACCGGGCCATTGCCCAACACTTGATGCAGGGCGATCTACAGGAAAATCTGGATGCTCTGTGATGGAAACACAATGCATGACATGAATTTGGAAAAATACCGCAGTAAAATTCAAACTGCTTATAAAGCAAGCCCCTTCACAAAGGGTATCTTCCCGGAACCAGAGGATGCTGTGAAACGATTTGAAAGCAGATATGCTCCCATTCCGGCAGAGTACCGCTGGCTGCTTTTGAACTTCGGCGGCTGCTATTTGGCTGAGCCGTGGATCTTCACACTAAAGGAATTGGAGGAAGCCTACCCCACATTTCAGGATGCCTTTGTGGACTACATGAGCGAATGTGAGCATGGTCCTGTATTTCCTATTGGCGGTTTGGGTGATGGAAGTATCGTATTCCTTGACTTGGAGAGCGGCAGAGTCCAGGGTTATAACTGCGACTATTCCAATTTGGAGGAGATCGCAAATAGCTTTTCCAGTCTGCTCCTGAGCCTTGTGGAGCAGGCATTGGAGATCGGAAAACTGTGCGGAGAATCGTGAGGTGAGCACATGGCAAAGGGCATTCGTGAACGCCTGCTGAAGCAGGCAATCAAATTCCATCAATGGCAGGAAGCCACTTATCCCGGCAAAACCAGCGAGGAACTCGGCGGTGAATGGGAAGTCGATTATCCATACTGGAATGATACTTACAGTGCCTTTTGCCATGTGTTGACCCAAATGGATGCAGAAACGGCAGACAGCGTCCTACTGGATGAGATGGTCTATTTAATTGCCAGGGCCAACGAAGCGGAGGGATTTATACAGGAGACCACTTCCCATCCACAATGGTTTGAGTGCCTCTGCCGCAGGGCCGCAGCCTCCAATGAGAGTGAGGCCAAGTGGCAGTTTGCCGCCTATCTGCCGGAATGCTCATGTAGTCAGAAAGTCAGGGATATAATTCTGGATTTCGCAAAGGACCCCAATGAATATGTGAGCCGGCGGGCGCTTTTGGCGATGCCCGCTCTGCGTCCTGACTGTGTGGAACAGTTTGCTCCGCTGTTCTGGGAGCGGAACTGTTATTCCCTCGAATTACAGGAATACCAGCGGATCGCGGTTCTGGTCTCGCTGGACGCCATCCATTCCGGCCTGCTTCCTCAATACTTGGAGCAGGCCAAGCAGGATGGCCGGTTCCGCACCAAGATATTTATATCATTGGGGTGGTATGCTATTTACGGCAATTGGCTTTCAGAAGCCCGTGGTGGCTAGCAATGATATTAATCCAGAGGTCTTTGCCAAGTTTGATATTGGTATGACCTTCAAAAGCGGAGATATGGGAGATTTGCAGCGGATATTGGAGACGTTTATCAATACCTATGATGATAAAGTAAATGACTATGCTCAGGGCTTGGCTCAGGCGGCAAAAAAATTCTCTCCAGAATCCTTTGCTCATAGAATTGAAGCGATACTTACAGGGGAATATCATACTATCAACCCAAAGGCAATGCCAGCAGATAAGGTTGAGGCTGCAATAGAAAATAAAAAGGAATAGAGAAAGGGCGTACACGTAAATATGGGAGTAAATCTTTCTGTTTTGATTTTGGCAAAAAATGAAGAGAAAAATCTGGAGGCATGTATCAAAAGTGCCCTGTTTGCTGATGAGGTACTGGTTATAGATGATATGAGTACAGATGGCACCAAGGCATTGGCAGAGTCGCTTGGGGCAAGAGTTTTGCAGCGTTCTCTTAATGGTAATTGGGGTGAGCAGCAGACATTTGCTATGGAAAATGCCAAATGCGATTGGATTTATTGTCTAGATGCAGATGAAAGAATATCCCATCGTTTGGCTGAGGAAATCAAAAGAGTTGTAGCAGAAGATGACAGAAGATATGCTTATCAAACAGCCAGATTAAATTATTTCTGGGAGCAGCCTTTAAAGCATGGAGGTTGGTTTCCAGATCATGGTATACGGCTTTTACCGCGGAAAGGCGTATATGTAACAGGCTTTGTTCACCCGCAGTTTCATTATGACTATGAGCTAAAGACATTGCCAGATGATGCTTATGTTATTCATTATCCATATAGAGATTGGGAACACTATTTCAATAAGTTGAATTTTTACACAACCTTGGTAGCCAAGAAAAATAAGGAGAAAGGCAAAAAGGCTTCATTTTTGGATATTATTACGCATCCAATATGGGCCTCCTTCAGAATGTATTTTCTCAAATCTGGTTGGAAAGATGGTAAAATTGGCTTTGTATTAGCTAGCTTACATTTTTTCTATACTATGGCAAAGTATGTAAAGTTATACTATCTGGAAAAGACTAATGAGCACGTAGGGGATGAAGAATAATGGCTTCCATGAAGGATATAGGCAAAAGAATATATAATTTGAAAAATACGAGAGAAAAGCGCAGGTACTATGTTTTTTTACTGAGAGCTATGCTGCACAGAGGAGAACTGCGGGAACTAGTGAATTTTTTCAACGCTATTCCTGTAAGAAGCAAATTGCTGGAAGTAAATCCATTTCCTATTGAGCAGGTGACGCGGGCTTTCTTTTATAATAAATCTACGTTTTCAGAGCGTGTACAGCTTGTAAAGAATCACTATGAGCTGTTGGAAAAACTGTTACAGGAAAAATATTTTTTGCAGATATCTGGAGCAAAATGGCAGCCTTATACCATATGGAATAGTACTTATGAGGATAAGCCTTGGCAAGCACAACTGGTATTTGAAACCGGTCAGCGCAAGGAAGGTTTGCTGTCGCTGGAATTGAATGTGG
>OHBJ01003177.1_pt1 | contig 10873 bp, 9 predicted proteins | sample 1577241 | NCBI WGS metagenome assembly OHBJ01 (sample SAMEA3541594, study PRJEB24748) | human gut metagenome | biome: human gut; feature: human-associated habitat; material: faeces | place: China | collected 2012
AGGGCAAGCACATCGCCAAGGGCGTGCGCGGCATCATCATCCCCGCCACCATGGCTGTTTATAAGGAGTGCATCCTGCGGGGCTGGACCACCGCCTTTATCGATGCGGGCTGCATTGTGTCCACCCCCACCTGCGGCCCCTGTCTGGGCGGCTACATGGGCATTCTGGCAGCGGGCGAGCGCTGCGTTTCCACCACCAACCGCAACTTTGTGGGACGCATGGGTCATGTGGACAGCGAGGTCTATCTGGCCTCTCCCGCCACCGCCGCCGCCAGCGCCCTGACCGGCTACATCACCGACCCGCGCACGGTCTGACCCGAAAGGAGCATGAGCATGAACGCAAGAGGTTCTGTTTTCAAATACCCGGATAACGTGGATACTGACGTCATCATTCCGGCACGCCACCTGAACACGCAGGATGCCAAGGAACTTGCCAGCCACTGCATGGAGGATATCGACAAGGACTTTGTGAACCGGGTGCAGCCCGGTGATATCATGGTGGGCGGCTGGAACTTTGGCTGCGGCTCTTCCCGTGAGCACGCGCCCCTGTGCATCAAGACCGCCGGTATCGCGGTGGTCATTGCCAAAAGCTTTGCCCGCATCTTCTACCGCAACAGCATCAACATCGGCCTGCCCATCATGGAGTGCCCCGAGGCTGTGGATGCCATCAGTGCAGGGGATACCGTCAGCGTGGATTTTACTACCGGCCTCATCACCGATGAGACCACCGGCAAGACCTTCCAGGCGGAACCCTTCCCGCCGTTTATCCAGAAGATCATTGCAGACGGTGGCCTGATGAAGTCGCTGACCAAGAAATAAACCCCACCGTCAATGCTGACGCATTGCCACCGCCCCTAGTAGGGGCGGCTCTGGCGTTGCGGAAAGCTCTGCGAGTTCCCCTTTATGCCAAGGGCTCCCCATACTAGGGGAGCTGTCGCGCAAGCGACTGAGGGGTTTGGGTAAGAAGCTGTTGAGGAGAATTTAGAACTATGGAAAAAAACATTGCTGTCATCTGGGGCGACTGCTCCAGCCCCGAGATCGTGAAACAGACCATCCGGGTGCTTGATAAGGTGGCTGAAAAGTACGGCCACACCTTCCACTATACCGATGCTGCCATGGGCGGCGAAGCCATTGACAAGTACGGCGACCCGCTGCCCCAGCATGAGCTGGACAAGTGCCTTGCTGCGGACAGTGTCCTGCTGGGTGCCGTGGGCGGCCCCAAGTGGGAGGGCCTGCCCGGTGAGCAGCGCCCGGAGAAGGGCCTGCTGCGCCTGCGTGCAGGCATGGGCCTGTACTCCAACAACCGCCCGGCCAAGATCTGGCCGCAGCTGGCTCCTGCCAGTCCCCTGAAGCCCGAGATCGTGGCACAGGGCATCGATTTCATCATCGTGCGTGAGCTGATCGGCGGCGTATACTTTGGCAATCACGAGACCCACACCCTCGCCAGCGGCGAGAAGCAGGCCATCGACTCCATGCCCTACGCGGAGCACGAGATCGAGCGCATCGGCCGCATCGGCTTTGAGACCGCACGCAAGCGCCGCAAGAAACTGTGCTGCGTGGACAATGTTCGTCCGGCTGCGGCTCCTTTATCGAGACATTTGCTAAATCATTAAATTACAGCGTACAGGATTTTGCCAGAGAGGCGCTCTTTGCCAAAAATCCGACCGACCTCGGTACCCGCTGTACTGTTTTCATGAACTCTAACGTCAAACAGGCGCAGAAAGAGGGAGCTTCCGTCGCAGATATTTCTGCCGGACTGGCTTACTCCGTCATCAAAAATGCCCTGTTTAAGGTTATCAAGATTACCAATGCCTCCGACCTCGGAAAACACGTGGTCGTGCAGGGCGGTACCTTCTACAACGATGCGGTTCTCCGCAGTTTTGAGAAGATCTCCGGCTGTGAGGCAGTCCGCCCGGACATCGCCGGTATCATGGGTGCCTACGGTGCGGCTCTGATTGCCCGTGAGCGCTACGATGCTTCCAAGACAACCACGATGCTGCCGATCGACAAGATCTTAAGCCTGACCTACAAGACGACGATGGCGCGCTGCCAGGGTTGTACAAACCACTGTGTCCTGACGATCAACCGTTTCGACGGCGGACGTCAGTTCGTTACCGGCAACCGCTGTGAGCGCGGTCTGGGCGGCAACAAACAGAAAAAAGACATTCCGAACTTATTTGACTATAAATACCACCGTATGTTCGATTATGAACCGCTGACCGCCGATCTGGCGCCGCGCGGTACCGTCGGCATCCCGCGTGTCCTGAATATGTATGAAAACTACCCGTTCTGGGCGGTCTTCTTCAGGGAACTGGGTTACCGCACCGTTCTGTCCCCAAAATCGACGAGACAGATCTACGAACTTGGTATTGAATCGATCCCGAGCGAATCCGAATGCTACCCGGCAAAACTCGCGCACGGTCATATCGAATGGCTGATCCGCCAGGGACTGACCTACATTTTCTATCCGTGCGTTCCTTACGAGCGCAACGAAACCCCGGAAGCAGGAAATCACTACAACTGCCCGATGGTCACATCCTACGCGGAAAACATCAAAAACAACGTAGAATCCCTGACGGATCACAAGGTACATTTCCGGAATCCGTTTATGGCATTTACAAATGAGGAAATCCTGACAAAACGTCTGGTCGAAGAATTTACCAGGGATCAGTCGATCCCGGAGAAGGAGATCCGCGCCGCCGCTCACAAGGCATGGCAGGAACTCATCGCCTCCCGTCAGGATATGGAAAAGAAGGGCGAGGAAGTCATCGCCTGGTTAAAAGAAACCGGACACCACGGCATCGTGCTGGCAGGCAGACCGTACCATGTAGATCCGGAGATCAACCATGGTATTCCGGAACTCATCACTTCCTACGGTTTTGCCGTGCTGACCGAGGACTCCGTCTCCCATTTAGGACGCGTTGACCGTCCGCTGATCGTCACCGACCAGTGGATGTACCACTCCCGCCTCTACGAGGCAGCTTCCTATGTGAAGACACAGCCAAACCTGGATCTGATCCAGCTCAACTCCTTCGGATGCGGTCTGGATGCAGTTACTACTGATCAGGTCAATGATATTCTGACCCGCTCCGGCAAAATTTATACGCTGCTCAAGATCGACGAGGTCAACAACCTCGGCGCCGCACGTATCCGTGTGCGCTCCTTAATCGCCGCGATCCGCGTGCGCGAGATGCGCCACTACCATAAACCGATCGTTTCCAGCGCATACAGCCGTGTTTATTTCACGAAGGAAATGAAGAAAAACTACACGATCCTCTGCCCGCAGATGTCGCCGATCCATTTCGACCTCATCGAACCGGCGGTCCGAAGCTGTGGTTACAACCTGGAGGTGCTGCAGAACTCCGACCGTACTGCTATCGACACAGGACTTAAGTACGTCAACAACGACGCCTGTTACCCGTCCCTGATCGTAGTTGGCCAGATCATGGATGCGCTGCTCTCCGGCAAATACGACTTAGAGCATACAGCCGTTATTATGAGCCAGACCGGCGGCGGCTGCCGTGCCTCCAACTACATTGGCTTTATCCGCCGTGCCTTAGAGCGCGCCGGTATGCCGCAGATTCCGGTTATCTCGTTAAATGCCAACGGCATGGAGACAAATCCGGGCTTCAAGATTACCCTGCCGCTTCTCACCAAGGCAATGCAGGCGGTTGTCTACGGTGACCTCTTCATGCGGGTTCTCTATGCGACCCGCCCATATGAGGCAAAAGCCGGTTCCGCCAATGCCCTGCATGAGAAATGGAAAGCAATCTGCATCAAATCGCTGCAGAAACACTCTTTATCCATGGCAGAGTTTAACCGCAACATCCGCGGTATTATCCATGACTTCGACGAACTTCCGAGACGCGATGTCCAGAAACCGAGGGTTGGCATTGTCGGCGAGATCCTGGTAAAATTCTCCCCGTTAGCAAACAACCACGTGGTAGAGCTTCTGGAAGCCGAGGGTGCCGAGGCTGTAATGCCGGATCTGCTTGATTTCCTGCTTTACTGCTTCTACAACAGCAACTTCAAAGCCGACAATCTGGGCGGCAAACGTTCCACCGCACACCTGTGCAACATGGGAATCTCCCTGCTGGAGTATTTCCGCCGCACCTGCCGCCGCGAACTGGAACGCAGCACACATTTCCTTCCGCCTGCACGGATTCAGGATCTGGCGTCGATGGCGAAGCATTACGTTTCCCTCGGCAATCAGACCGGCGAGGGATGGTTCCTGACTGGTGAGATGCTGGAATTGATTCACAGCGGCACGACGAACATCATCTGCACCCAGCCGTTCGGCTGCCTGCCAAACCACATCGTCGGAAAAGGCGTCATCAAAGGACTGCGCGCCAGCCATCCGGAGGCGAATATCATCGCCGTAGACTACGATCCGGGTGCCAGCGAAGTCAATCAGCTGAACCGTATCAAACTGATGCTTTCCACCGCACAGAAGAACCTGCCAGAAAGGAAAAAGGAGTCAAGAATTGGATGATTTTGGATTGATTTTGGATAAAATTTCCAGCTGACTTTTAAAGACGTCTGTGCTATAATAAATTTATATGGAGTTTAAGATAGGCTGTGGATTCCATAGCCTATCTTCTATATAGGGGAACAAAAAGACAGACTAAAAGGAGATCTCAGGATGAAATCAAAATTATTCCTCTGCGCGGCTCTGGCTGCGGCTCTCTACGTGACGCCGTCTTATGCAGCTGATTATTCCGCACAGGTTGTGAGTTTTTCTCAGGAGGACCCGGACAACCTCTCCATCGAGCTGACCGGCTCCAAAGTAATTACCGACGATTTTTCATTCAAACTTCCATCCCAGTCATTTTCGAGACTCATCATGGTTCCGAACGGGGATTCCTATGAGGTATATGAAAAAAAAGCCTATGAAGCCAACGGAGGCGGACTTCTCTTCCGCATTCTCGCATTTGAGGACACGCATTACCGCGATTTAAACGGCTGCACCATCTTAGGCTTCTGCGGCAACAAGCTCTTCATTCTGGATCTGCACTACGACGAGCAGTATGCCAGCGACAGCGAAGAATATGCAAAATGCAACGAAATCGTGACCTCGCTCAAAAAGAGCTTCATTTCCTATATCAAAGACACCGGGACGGTTGAGTAGCATCGAATCGAATATAAATATGCAAAAAGAACGTCAAATTCTAAGTTTTTCGCTTGAATTTGACGTTCTTTTTTACTTTAAACTCTTCTATTTTGGGCTCTTCTATTTTCGTCTTTGTGCCATAGAGGTCCCTTACAAGACCGCTGATGGTCGTGTACTGGCTTCTACGCAGGTAACGGACTGCCAGCATAGAAGAAACAACCGCGCCAATCGCCCATGCTGTATCATACCAGCCTGCCGACAGCCCCACGGTAAAGGCGTTCTCCGCGATACCGATCGTCGAAGCGCCGCCGATCGCCAGACCCGCGATACTAGCTGCCACGACAAACGCATTATTTTTTCCTTTATATAAAAGGAAGTTCTCTGAATCCTTTTTCTGGCTGTAAGACACATAGATACTGATGCCAAACAGCAGAAGCACATATAAAATAACAATTAGCAGCGGAATATTCATTACTTCGCGCCTCCATTTTCCTCTGCCTCGCGGCAAATACGCTCGTAGGCTTCCTTTGTCTGCGGGAGCACGCTTCCGCCGTACGGAATTACATATACATCTTTTCCGTTAAAGTCTACCTCTGCCAGCAGATCCTTCATATCTTTAAACGATCTTACGCCCATATCCCGAACCAGCTCCGGCTCCATGGAAGACAGAAGCAGCGTCTTCGAACGACGGATGGACTCGCAGGCTGCGTAGAAAATATAGCCGCCGATGGTGAAAGACGCACGCAGTGCCTCATCCAGGCATCCCTTAGAGAGAGGCTTAATCCAATCGAAGAAATCCCTGGAACCGCTTCCCTCCGGGCATTCCGCCAGCATAATGAGTGTACCGCCCTCTTTGACCGCTCTCGATGCGTTAAACAGCGTCTTGGTGGACTGATAAAAATTCAGATCCTTCGGGAAACCGCCGCAGCTTGCAATTACGACATCTGCCTGATAGTCGATCGGCAGTCCGTATCCCTTCTGTACATAACTGCAGCTTGCCTGCCATGCCTTGTCAAACTCACCACAGAATAAACCGCTGTGGCGGGAAGACGTATCTACCACGATATTGATACCGAACGTAACATGTACCATGGCACCTGCCTCTCGCATATCCAGGTTGATCGGGTTGTTCTCCACCAGACCGCTACCGACACGCACATCCGTCATCGGTTTCTCCGGATCCAGCGCACGCTCATGGTTCATGCGGATCGTCTCACGGGAAGCAATACCTGGAACGATGCTCTTTCTTCCGCCGCCGTAGCCTGCCATCAGATGGTGCACCGTACCGCCGATGCAGATGACCTTTCTGCCGACTGCCAGCGGATTGACCGATACACGCGTTCCAAAGGACGTCGTACCGATGTATACCAGATCCGGCGCATCGCAGTCATGGTCAGTCACGCTCGCTACATGGTCGTAGACAAACTCGCTTGCAAGTTTTCTGCGATCCTCCGCCGTATTCTTGCGGTGTGTTCCCAGTGCAACCACAACCGCAATCTGGTCATATCCCACGCCCATCTCATCGTGCAGATATTTTACCAGAAGCTCGCAAATCACGTCCTGACGCATCCAGAAACGCGTCATATCACTGATCACGATCGTAACCGGATCGGTCGGTGCAATCAACTCCTTTAACGGCTTCGTGCCAATCACACCATCCGTCACACAATGCAAAAATTCTGCTTTTATATCTTCAATGACCCGCATCTTATTTTCATACAGGTATTTTACACTCTTCGCACCGTCAATCTCAAAATCGACCGCCGACGTTCCGTACTTTAAATGTACTTGCTCCATTGTCTTTCTCCTTCACATTTCCTCATCTGCGTTAAACGTTTGCGCTTTAAACCACTAAAGCATATAATAAAGCACCTGTTTTGTCAAGTCTTTCACAAAACAGGTGCTTTATTTTTATAGTTTATATGATATTTTTCAATCTTCCCGGTACGCCGCATACATCTGCGTCGTCGCCATATCCGAATGTCCAAGAATCGTCTGAACTGCCCGCATGTCTGCACCTCTCGCAATCAGGTGCGCCGCAAAGGAATGGCGCAGCGTGTGCGGCGTGATATCTTCCTCAATCCCGGCTTTCTCGCCGTAATATTTGATAATCTTCCAGAATCCCTGCCGGCTCATCGCGCCGCCCGTACAGTTGACAAAGAAATAGTCCGATCCCTTTCCACGCAGCAGCTCGTTTCTCGCATGTTCCAAATACTCCTCCAGCGCTGCTTTCGCCGAACGTCCAAATGGGATCGTCCGCTCCCTCTCCCCGTCGCGACAGACCAGAAATCCAATGTTCATATTGATATCTTCCATCTGGATCCCTATAAGCTCTGACACCCGGATTCCGGTCGCATATAAAAGAGCCAGCATCGCCTTGTCCCGAATCTCCTTCGGTGTCTGCCCGGATGGCTGTGCCAGAAGCGCTGATACCTGATCGACACTCAGGACCACCGGCGCCTTTTTCTCCACTTTCGGCGCATGCAGACTTTCCGCCGGGTTCCGCCGGATGCATGCCTGCATACATTCATAATTAAAAAACGCTTTCATCGCCGCCATCATCCGTGAAATGGTGGTAGCCGCCTTTCCCTGCTCTTCCATATGAAGAATATATCCATGCAGGCTGGTCTTTGTCACCTTCGCCGCCTCCCGGATCTCTTTCTCCTCCAGATAAGTAATCATCTGCATCAGATCTCTCCGATATGACTGTACGGTATTTTCCGATGCCTGTTTTACCTCCCGCAGGTACTGTTCAAATCTGTCTACTTCCCCTCTCATACTTCCCCAATCTATTCTCGTAACCATTTCCGCCATTCTTTTATTCACGGCATTTTCTGCCACCCCCCAGCCTGCAGGACAAATATCGTTCCGCGGTAATCCTATCGATTTCTCCATCCGAACCATCCATTCTCCTGAGGTTTTCTCACCCTATCTGCAACTTACCTTCTTCTCCACAAACAGGGCTTTTATCGTCCGCAGGTATCATTATATCTACATTTTCCCATAAAATCAAACATAATTTTCCCCACTTTTCCTACATTTTTCGACTGATTTACATAAAAATACAACATATGGTGCGTCCACTTTTTCCACCCCCATATGTTGTAAATTTTGAATTATATTTTTATTCGGACAGCCCCATTAAAATGGGCAGTGTGAGACCAGTAATGATACAAAACCAGGATTCAGCCACACTTCCAGCGCTGTTCCCATCCCCAGCACCAATAAAAGGATTAAAAATCCAGCCGTCCGTATCCGCCTCTCCTTTGCAAGCGCCCAGGAAAGAAGCAGCCAGAACACAGGAATATAAAACACCACCTGTGGAAATAACGTTGCCACAAATACAGGCAGTCCCCAAAAACCGCCCCAGCCAGTAAATCCTGCCAGCAGCCATGCCTGCTCCAGACCTAAGACGAGACAAGCCCCCCACGCAGCCAGGCATGCGACCGGCGTCATACCTGCCAGCCACAGCATCAGCGCCATCCCTGACCGCTGCAGCCAGACCTGAAAAAACAAAGTTCCCCGGCTGGCTGCCTTCATTCCGGCGTTTAGATGCCACCCGGCACCCGATGGATCTCCAATTTCTTGTCCAAGCCTCGCTGCCAGCACACTTTCCAGCCCGGCATGTCCGCTCCCGGACGAAATTTGAAAACAAACGGCTGCTATCGTCCCCAATACAATCCCAAGGATCCAAAAAAACACTGATACATCCCAGGTACTTAAAGCCGGAAGCCGGAATCTCCTTTTCACATGCAATCCCTGCCTATTCCTTTGTTACCTTATCTGTATTCAGTGTTTTTTATAATATGCGTTTATATCTGCCTCTATATGCTGTTAGCTTCATGCGTCTTTCAGCGTTTAATCCATATATTTATTTCATCACAGATGCTTACAGTGCTTCGCTGATCCTTATTTTTACTTCTGTCCTGCTTTGCAGGCATACGCCAGAATCGCGGACACAGTCTTTCCATCCGTCAGTTCTCCTGCGTAGATCCGTTTCAAAAGGTCGGAAAGTTCCCACGCCTCTATCTCAATCTCCTCGTCCGGGTCAAGATGCTGATGGGTTTTCTTGAGATCGCGTGCCAGAAAAATATCCAGCGCCTCATCACAGAACGCGATCGTTGTGTTGACGCTCATCAGATATTCCAGATGGTCACAACGGTAGCCCGTCTCCTCCTCCAGCTCGCGGTACGCGCAGTCAATCTTCGCCTCATCCGGCGAATCCAGCTTACCAGCCGGAATCTCCAGTGTATAGCGGTCCAGCGCATTGCGGTACTGACGCACCATGAGAATCTTTCCATCCTCCGTAACCGGAAGCACCGCTGCCGCGCCGTCATGATGGATAAAATCCCATTTTGCCTGATGTCCGTTTACCTCGACGGTATCTTCGTACATTTTCAAGATGGTTCCCTGATATTTTAACTCTCGTTTCAGGCGTTTGACCGGCACGGACTCCAGCGATGCCTGCTTTTCTACTTTCTGTTCCATATTTTCTCACCCTTATATCCAGGTTCCTTCTGGGTTCTTTTTCAACATTTTTTCACTATTTCAGGTCGATGCACTTCTCATAGCATGCGTCACATGCCTTGATAACCGCATTCCGCAAACCATACTCCTCCAGGACGCTGACCGCATAGATCGTCGTGCCGCCCGGCGAGCAGACATCATCTTTGAGCGCGCCCGGATGCTTGCCGGTCTCGAGTACCATCTTCGCACTGCCGACAACGCCCTGCGCCGCCATCCGGTAAGCCACATCTCGCGGCATGCCGTACTTAACGCCCGCATCTGCCAGAGCCTCGATGAACATATAGATGTATGCCGGTGCACTGGAACTGATACATACAACCGCATTCATCATATATTCCGGAACGATCTCCATCATACCAAAAGATTCAAAGAAATTGCTGATCATCTGCTTTTCTGTCTCTTCAAACAGCTTCTTGTCGTAGCAGACACCTGTCATACCCTCGCCGATCAGCGCCGGCGTGTTCGGCATCGCACGCACGATACGGCGGTCACCGCCCAGCTTCTCGTTGACACTGTCAATCGTGATACCCGGTGCAATCGAAATAATAATATTTTCTTTCGTTACATGGTCCTTGATATCTGCCAGTACATTGTCATAAAACTGCGGTTTTATAGCTAATACGATATATTTTGCATTTTCCGCACAATCCTGGTTTGTGTCAACCGCCTTGACACCTGTCTCTTTCTCTATCTGTGCCACTCTCCGGCGGTTCAGATCCGTAAAAGTGATATCTTCCGTTTTATATTTGTTCAGCAGGCTTCGCATGATCGCATAGCCGATATTTCCCATTCCGATAAAACCAATTTTCGCCATAATCTTTGTCTCCCTCCATCTGCCATCCGGCACTTCCCTGCCGGATGATCCTCCATTTGTTGTCTGACTGCAGCTGCTCTTTCCAACAGCCACATCTGGCTTTCTATTCAGCATCTTGGTAACGGTTCAATCTTCTTACCATTACGCCACAATAAATGCATGAAGCTGCTAAATAATCACTATTTTTCAACTCTATCATGCTATAATACTCGTCTTTTGGACAGTTTGCAAGCAAAATTTCTCCGCCTGCCTTCACGCTCACGACCCTTTATTTTACCCTGCTCATGCAAATTTTCAGTCTGTCCGAAAAACAGAGTTTCCGTTTTCCGCTTCATGAAAAAAACCTGTATTTTTCTGTTTTTCTTTCTCCCATGTGGAGATGCGCTTCCGCATGATGGACAACGATGCGGTGGCGGACGATGT
>OHBJ01003180.1_pt1 | contig 10871 bp, 14 predicted proteins | sample 1577241 | NCBI WGS metagenome assembly OHBJ01 (sample SAMEA3541594, study PRJEB24748) | human gut metagenome | biome: human gut; feature: human-associated habitat; material: faeces | place: China | collected 2012
TACCATAGTGTTTCCTTCCTTCATCTGAGTTTTCGGGTGAAGTTCATCATCCAGCGCCCGACTAACAAGCTCTGCCATAGTCATGCTGTGATCCCGCAGGTACTGACTGACCTGTGCGTGAAGGTTGGCGTCAATCCGCACGGTGATCCCTTTCTTTCCGCTGTTAGGCATTGTTCTGACTCCTTTCCAAATAGTTTTTGAGAGCAGCTTCTACAATGTCCTCTAACGGAAGCTCCGTTTCCGAAACCAGCCGAAGAAGCGGCTCCGTAAGCTGAGGCGGGATTTCGATCTCGTATTTTGCTCTCATAGGCGCTTCACATTCCCATGACGGGACCGCTCTCGTCCTCGTCCATGCCTGCGGTCTGTTCTTCGGTCAGTTCCTCATCTGTCAGCATACGGAAGGAGTCCTCGCCGGGGACGACACCGAGGCTTCTGCCATTGTCGAAATCGCAATGCAGGGTTCCGATGTCATCCACAGCTCTAACCGTTCCTCTTGTGCCGCTCTCCACGGGGTTCGGATCGTTTCCCATGCTGAGAAGCATGATCCTCGTTCCAGGGGGATAGGCTTCCCTGTATCGTTGTGCCTGTCTGTGCAGGCGATCCCATTCGTTCATATGGGGTACCTCCTTGTTTTGTTCTGCTATGTTCTGCTTACTGTCGTATAGTTCCATCTCGTAGAGCACGCTGCCGTTGTTCTTGCGGGGATTGAGTACTTGGATTTTGGAACCGTCGAAACGGTAAGCACTGGCTTTACTGTAAGGCGACCAAAATCCAGAGCCATGATTGCAGGTCGACCATTTGTGATCCGGCTGATCCTTGATCTTTGAGTAAAAGCCGTTTGTCTGCACCTTCGTCACTACACGGGTCAGCCCGACGATGTCGGGATGGTATTGGTGCGAGGTCGCCACAATCTCGGTTCCGAGCTTAATGTGCCGCTTGAGGTCGGTGAGGTTCTTGATCTGGAGCGGCTTGCGGTCTTTCTTTTCTGCCGTCATAACTCCATCTCCGTTCCGTACAACTCGTCCGGCGACCAGCGGATCGTGAAATCCGTGTCCTCGATGTTGTCGCAGTGGTCATGCAGGAATTCCTCATCTGCATCCGCTCTCATGGTGAAGTACGCTACTTCCTCGGGCGTCGCCCCGACAGTTTCGCCCTCGCCGTAGAGATATGCTTCCACGTGAACGCCGACTTCCTGCTCAGCATCCAGCTCGTCCATGAAGTCCTCAAATGCAGCCCAACCCTCGAGATCATCTGCAGCCCTCGGAATACCGGCGGCGAGAAATTCCACTTGATTTTTGCCTACGGTAAGTGTTACCGCTGAAAAGAGTACAGCCATATATCACATTCCCCCCATGTCCATGCCTTCGTCCTCAGATTCCAATTCTTCGAGGAATTCATCCAAGGTTTTGTCGCTGTCAAAGTAGACGAAGCCGCCACTCACAAACTGACCGTCATGTTCCTCGGCGAAATACTCGCCGAAACCGGAGAAGTCGAAGTATTCCTCCATCTCGATGTTCATCCCGTACTCGTCCACGTTATCCACGAGGAAGTGCCCGATGTCGGACTCATTCTTTGCATCGGGGAGGAATCCAAACTCTTCGAGATGTTCTGCGACGGCGGCAATGTTGGCGGTACCCTTTACATCGGCAAGCTCAACAGCGGCGGTCAACTTGTTCCAATCTATATCACTGGTATCCAAAGAGCGGAGCATCTTGTTTGCCGCATACAGTCCTTCACTGCGGATGATCCCTTCGATACGTTCCTCCCATGCGCTATCATCTCCGTTTTTGAGTGAGAATTTGATTTCACAATCTTGGTCAGACGGAGCACCGAGTCTTACAAGAGCTTTTTTGATTGCAAGTTCTTCGCCGGGGAGCAGGAGCAGTTCGATGCGTCCGTTGTAATTGACCTCCGCACTGGCAAGGGTGCTTTCGTAGTAGTATTCGGGGAAGGTCTGTCCGTCGTACACCTCGGTCAACTTCTCAAAGGGCTTGTAGATGAGCAGCCCTTTTGCAGTGATCTGCGCCAGACCTCGGTCGATAAGCTCTTTGCCGATTGCGGCGTATTTCGGATCGTCTTCGTCATAGGCGGGGACGGAGCCTTCCGTGTTTAACACATACGCTCTGCCGATCTTTCCGTAGCTGCTGACATCTTGGCACAGCGTGAAGTGGTGGAGATTGAAGGTCAGATTGATGAGATTCTTCACTTCCTTGCTGTCCAGCTTGGAGATGCCAATGAGGAATTGGTCGTATTCGAGGGTATCGAAGCTCTCCATTCTTCTGGCGAGATAGTTCAGCTCATCCAGATTGGCGTACCGGTCTTTCAGAGCCGAGAATTCCTCCGGCCAGTAAACCTCCGTCACATAGACTGATTGCGCGGCATTTCTGTCTTCAACTGCGTGGATTTCAGCGAGTTTTGCGAACAGCTCGCTCTCGCTGATTGGAAAGCGGACGTCGACCTCGTGATCGGCGTTTCTGATTCTGATTTTGATCATAGATACCATTCCTTTCTGCGCAAATAATGAAAGGGCTGCCCTCAAGGATGTGTTCCAAGAGGCCAGCCCAATTCATTCCTTATTCTGTTAGAGGGGTTTGCCCCAAAATGTAGGGCAAACCTCTTTTCGTGGGCAGTAGAGTCGTCCTTACCTTAGAAAGACATACTCGAAAATATTTTTCTTAGAAAACGAAAAAAGGCGGCTTTCGGAAGAAAAAATCCTCCAAAAGTCGCCTCGAAATGCTGGGGTCGGTAGTTCAAGTCCTCTCAACAAAGAAAAATATCTTTTTTTTGCACTTAAAAAAGGAGGCACGAAAAAACCCAGAAACCATTGCGGTTTCTGGGTTTCCCGGTGCAATATCTTTTTTGGTTGCACAACATGGTTGCGGGGAATGGACTTGAACCAATGACCTCCGGGTTATGAGCCTGTGTTTTTGATTTTTATAACGTTTGGCTATGTCTGAAAAAGTCTTGTATTTTCAAGGCGTTTCGGAATTATCGTTTTATGCCGTCTGGTCTTTTGTGACGCTGTTTTACAACTTTTGTTCCCCAAATGTTCCCCAAATTTTGAATGAGGAAACCATTGCCGCCGGGAAACTTTGGCTTGACAATCCGGGCGCGGTGGCTATAATGGAGATAAAGAGGGCGCTGCGACAAGCGGTTAACTCTTCAAGTTAGTGGATTAGGAAAAAGCCCTAAAGCCGTCACTTTGCCGAGTGGCGGCTTTTGCTATGTACAATAAACTGAAACATCAGCTTGCCCAATGTAAGAGTTATTGTCAAACGCATACGCTTCACCCCCTTTCGGGTGGTGTAGCTAACCGCCTGCCGTTTTGTGCAACGCCCTCAGCGCCTTACAGCGCCACAAGCAAAATATCACATAGCTTTACCGATTGCAAGAAAAATCACACTCTGCCGACGAAAAGAGACAGCCCAATTTCGGGACTGTCTCTTGTGCTTTATGCTTTTATCAGATGCGCGGCGAACAGGTAAATGATCTTCAATTCCTCCGCTGTCGCGCTGTCCAGTGCCCTTATAATCGCCTGCTTGATGGCTTCCATGTGCTCACCCCCTCACGCCGTGACCGGCTGAACTTACGACGCGCCGAAGAATCGCGCCTGATATGTTGCGCCGTCTCCCTTTGTGCCCCAGATCAGAGAGCAGCCGAAAAGCGCCTTGCTGCCGTGGATGACCTCATAGCCCAGCTTGCGCCACCCGCTCCATGTGTTTGCCTCTTCCGTCACCCCTGCGGCGGCTTTGGCGCTCTCGACGGTCGCGGCGTTGATCGGCTCGGCCCTGGCAGACAGCCACGAACGATGTAGACACTCCGCAAAGGTAAGCCCGCCTTTTCTGTACAGCTCCCACGCCCGGAGCATGATTTTTCGCAGATTGAATTTCATGTGAAGCCCTCCCGGTTGTTATTCTGTCGGGGGGCTGGCGGCGGGTGGCGTTAAGCTTATCTCCCGGACTGTGTCACGGTTTGCTTATCCTGTCCCGCTCTTGCGTCGCGTTCTTGTTTCCCTTTCGGTACTCCGTCCGCTTTCGCCTTGCCCCCTGACACTTGCAATCATAGCACGTTGCGCAACGTCCTGCAAGATGGAATATTGCACAACGTTCCGATGCTGATTTTGTGCATTTAGCACGTTGCGCAAAATCCCATAATATGGTATTCTCTGCGTGAGGTGATTTATATGGCATACAAGGACAAGGCGGCAAAAACCGCATATCAGAACAAATTCATTGCAGAAGCATACGACCGCATCAACCTAACGCTGCCAAAAGGGCGCAAGGAAGAGCTCAAAGCCCACGCAGAGAGCCGGGGGGAGAGCGTCAACGGATTCATCAACCGGGCGATAGAAAACCAAATAGAGCGGGACAGAGAGGGTTAAACGGCAATTCCCGGCTTGCTCTGCGCAGAGCGGGACAATAAAGCCCCTGCGGGCTGTGTATGGGTATCTGATAGCCGATGCCGATTTTCAGCGCTACCCCCTCCCCCACCCGGAAAAACAGGGGTGCGGTTGCGCATAAGGGTATAGCAAGTATTAGACACACAGACGGCTGCATTTTCTCAAAATTTCAAAATCGCCGTAAAAGCTATTAAATCGCCTTATAAGCGATTTTAAGCCTGAGCAATACGCTTACAGCGGCATGGGTGTAAAAACGTCTCCGGCGGCGTTTAACAAGGCCACAGGGGGTAGCAGAAAAACAGGCGTACCCGTTTTTGCAAATTCAAAGCCGAAAAATGAAAAAGGTCAGCAAAAAGCGCCCACGGTTTGAGCCGTGAGCGCCTTTGCTTATTTCGGGGTTAAGTCTCGCCCGTCTGCGCCTTTGAGTATGACAGTCACAGCGGGAGGGGCGGAGGCTTCGGGAGCGCCTTTGTCTGTGAAGCCGCCGAGGTGAGGCTGTTTTGTCGCCAAAATGTCGTTCGGGCTTTTGGAGGCTTGCAGGAAAGAGATCAGCCGGAGAACGCCGCGTTGCAGCACAAGCGCATGTTCAATCTGAACGTCTTGCGGGAGCTTGTCCGGTGTTTCTGCGTGGCTGGCGATCCTGTCCGCAACGCTCAAAATGTGGCGATAGCGGCAATAGGGCAACCCGACGGCGTAGCACAAAGCAGCATCCGTCATAGGGATTTTTCCACGTTCTGCATCTGCGAAAAATATTGAAATCTGCTGTTCCAGCTCGCGGGGAGTGCAAGTAAAATCCTTGGGTGGTTTCTTCATGTGTCACCTCTCAATCTGCGAACAGGGTGTGGAATATTGCCCTTACTTCGGGGTTTGCCTTGACGTCGTCAACGTGAAGTGCAACGGTTTTCCCCATGCGTGTTGCGCCATACTGGTCTTTGTAATCCGGGTAACAAAAACAGAGCTTCCCGGCCTGCGGGTAAAGGCGAATGACGCCGAATTTCAGCGTTGCCGTTTGTGGCTCTTCGGTTTCCCAATAGGGAGCGGGTTTTATGCGGAAGGGTTTAGGTTTTCTCATAGTTTCCTCCTTGGTAAAAATGGGGTTTAGTGTACGATTTGTACATATTCCGATTGACAAAAACAGGCGTTGAACGTGCGCACAGGCATGCAAAAATGCCGGAAAATGGGCATAAAATTAGAAAATTCGTTTCGGCTTCGGCGGTATGTACTCACTTTCCAGCTCGTAAAAGCGCATATGCGAGCCGTCGAAATGCATCTGTACAATGCCGGTTGCCCCTCTTCGGTTTTTCGCCACGGATACGCCGACTGTGCCGGTCGTTCGGTCGATGTTCCAAAGCAGAATGACTTTTGCGGCGTCCTGCTCGATCTCGCCGGAATCCCGGAGGGAGCGCAAAGACGGCTGTTCCGTTTCATCCGTTCCCCGGTTGAGCTGCGACAGCGCAACGATGGGTATTTTCAGCTCGGAAGCAAGATTTTTCAGAGAGCGGGACAGCTCGCCGAGTTCAAGGTTTCGATTATCCCGCCGCTGCGTCTGCATCAGCCCCAGATAATCGACGATGATCATCGACAAATCCGGGAGCATTCGAGCCTTGGCGCGTACCTGTGCAATGGAGATATCCGGTTGATCGCAGATCGTGAGCGGGAGGGATGAAAGGCTCTTGCATACGCCGCCGATCTCCCGGACGCGCTGCACGTCTTTTGTGCCGTCTATGAGTGTATCGAGAGTGGCGGTGCTGTTTCGTGCAATCAGTCTTTCCGCGATCTCGTCGGCTGTCATTTCGAGAGATAAGAGAAGCACCCGCTTCCCGCTCTGCGCGGCTGTTGCTGCAAGATGCAGAGCAAAGGCAGATTTTCCGACACCGGGGCGAGCGCCGATAACGCAAAGCTGTCCCGGCCACATGCCAAATAGAATCCTGTCCAGCTTTGAAAAGCCTGTATCAATTCGTCCCTCTGGCGTAGGTGCATCTAAGCGCCGGTAAACTGTTGCACATGCTTCCGAGAGTGGGGAAAAGCGTTTTCCCTCGGCTTTTGTAAGAAAAGCCTGTGATAGCCCTGCAACGGTAGAGGCGAGCGCCGTTCCCTCTTCCTCCGCGATTGCAGTTTGCAGCGCTTGACGGAATCGGGCGGCGACGGCCTTTTGATGGAGCAGCTTTGCATGAAGCGGAGCATTTGCCGCTGTAGGGCATATCTCCATGCACTCTGCTATGAAACGGTCTGGGGCATCTACAACACCCGCCAGCGCTTCGGAAAGTGTAACGGCGTCAAATGTCTTGCCTCTGTCGGCGGCTTCTACGGCGGCGTCAAACAGGCAGGAACAGGCGGTATTTGAGAAATCATCCGCAGACAGTCCCGTTTCCCGTATGGCGGTAAGGCTGCGGGGGGCTATGCAGATAGCCCCCGCAACGCTTAGTTCCAGATTAGCCGGTTCGGTCATGTGCTGCCTCCATTCGGTCGTGAAGAGCGTCGTATTGTGCACGGAATTTTGCACCGCTGCGGATGTTGGTTTTCCAGAAAGCATCTGACTGACAGAAGAGCAGGACAGATTCAATCTCTTCCCACGGGTGGCCGTCCAGCCGGTTGCACTTGTCAAAGTCTGCCGCCCAACGCTGTTTTGTTTCCTCGCTCTCCGGTTTGCCGGAAGTCTTGCGGCTGTCCAACTGTTCAGCTAACCAAGATGCAGCTTTGTACGCTTCCGAATCAACGGAAAATGCCTTTTCTCGCCTCGGAACAGGCTTGTTCCGAGTATATAATCTTCCCTTTCCTATACTGGGTCGACCGCTGGTTGCATTTTGGTTGTCATTTGGTTGACCAGATGGCAACCGGGCGGATGAAACGCCGTCTGTGACAAGTGAGTAGTACCCTTGTGGGGAGCTTTCAAGCTGCGCCTTTTCTGCGGCATACAGCGTCGGAGTATACCGGTCTTTCCGCACATGGTTATTCACGTGCCAATCTCGAATGACGCAAACCCCGCTGTCAAACGGGATGATGAACCCCTTAGAGATCAAAAGCCGGATATCATCCGCACCAGAGCCGCACAGAGCGGCGACACGTTTGGGACTGGCACAAAAACCGTCATCATCCGCTCGACAACCGAGCGCAAAATACAGGCTTTGACTACTCGGCGGCATTTCAAGAAATTTGTCCGTGTCAACGACGGAAAGGGCAAACATTCGCCGGTTAGCCATGCTTGCCTCCCTGCCGCCGCCAAAGCTCGCAGACATAGATTGCCGCAGACGCCAGCGCCGATGCAATGTCGCCGCTTTGCTTGCTCTCTGCGAGCAGACAAAAAGCGTTTTCCGCGTCGCTTTCTGTAGCCTCGGCGGCAAGGCGCGAATCAAGATCAGAAAGCAGACCGGCACGGACGGAAAAGCGCAAAGCCCATTCCACAAGCTTTGGAGACACGGCAGACGGCTGCGGTTTTTCCAAAAACGCCAGCAGATCAGTAAGCCGCGCTGCTTCCTCTTTCCATGCGTCTGCAAGCCCACCGGAAGCGTTTTTCTGTGCCTCGGCATAAGCTTGCCGGATGCATGAAAGCTCGTCTGCTGTTGGTGCGAGTTCGTTTAATTCAATCATTTTGACCTCCTTGAACGAACCGAGTAACATTAGGCCAAAAGAGCAGAGCCTTTTTTCCGGCATATACCGCCGGAATCTGACCGCCTTTAACCCACCGCCTTAGTGCAGTTTCCGGCAGAGGCATGCCTTCCTGCTGCGCTCGCATTAGCGTTTCGCGGATTGTCATAACGTCAGCCATTTTTCCCGTCCTCCTTTTGCTCGCGTGCAAGACGCCGTTTCCAGTATTCCTCGTTGTTCTTGCGAATCTTGTCCGGGTTTTTCTTGCGCCACTCTCGCATGTACTCACGGCGCGATTTTTTCCAGTCGTCCATAATGTCTCCTTTCAAGTTTTGGGCTTGACTTCGTTGTGATAACATGTTATCATGTGAAATGGAAAGCAAACAGCCCTATATAGTTATATTAATTCGATTTTTCGGAGGGAGTTATGGCAAGAAAACTTTCCTTTTCCGGTTGTGATGCCGTGCAACCGGGGGATTCAATGGGCGTGCGCATTGCAAAGCGGCGCGTGTCATTGACCACAGAGCGTGCGGAAATTCTAAACGGGAAACAGATCACGCAGGAGCTTCTTGCGGAGTGGATGGGCGTGTCAAGGGAGACCATCAAGAAATGGGAAAACGGCGCGACTTCTCCGTCCATTGAGAACATACGGAAGCTGTGCGCCGTCCTCGACTGCGATTATGATTATCTTTTCGGCGACATAAGCACGCCGTACCGTGTTGGGTTCAGTCTTGAAGAAGATACCGGACTTTCTCCGGAGGCATGCGCAACGATTCACAACATCAAGCACTATACAGAAGCCACCGCAGGAAAAAGCGCAGCAGATTCACTTGTAGGAACTCTCGACGCAGTACTACGCAGCAACGATTTTATCCCGCTCGTGACGGCTATAACTAAATATGCCGCAATGAAAAACCAGTTTGACAATTTTCCGGAGGACGATAAAAGGCCGCTGCCGCTGCCATTGGAGTTGTACAAGGAAGTAGCCAAATACAGACAGTTTCCGCAGTCGTTCGCGTCCGTTCTGAGGTTGTCGCATGATGAAGTAATCAACTGCATTGAGCGGATAATCTGTTTTGTTACAGGGGGTGACGCACGTGGCGAGCATTGAAAAACGTACCGGGAAACGCGGCACATCCTACCGGATCACCGTTACCGTGGGACGTGATGCATCTGGCAAGCTCTTGAAGCATTTCAAAACCTATACCCCGCCCGAAACATGGGGCGAGGCCAAAGCCGAGCGGGAAGCCCAGCGGCAAGCCGCTCTTTTCGAGGAAGAGATCAAGAAGGGCTTTGCGCTGGATAACCGCCAGACGTTTGAAGAATACGCCGCTTATGTCATTGAGCTAAAACGGCGGCAAGGCGTCAAGGAAAGCACGTTGGAGCGCTACAACGCCATGCTCGCGCAGATATTCCCGGAGATCGGCTATTTGAAGCTCTCAGATATCCGCCCCGCTCACTTGAACAACCTTTACACCAAGCTGTCAAAATCCGGCGGCCGGCAGGACAAGGGGACGGCTACAGCGCGAACGGATATAAAAGCCGTTATAAAGGCGCAGAAGCTCACAAGGACAGAGGTGGCGCAGCGTGCCGGGGTTTCCTCCTGTACGCTGCGGAAAGCGTTTACGGAGACCGTCAGCCGCGATACCGCAGAGAAGATCGCGCAGGCGCTGAATAAGAAGCCGGAAGCGCTCTTCACCTTTGAGCGGGACGAATCGCCGCTTGCCGCTAAGACGATTCTGGAGCACCACAGGTTAATATCAACAATTTTGGCGACAGCGGAAAAAGAGATGCTTGTACCGTACAATGCCGCCGCAAAAGCCTCTCCGCCGAGACCGAAAAGAAAACCGCCCAATTATTACCAGCCGGAAACGGTGCACGCGATTTTTGATGCAGCAGACGCAGAGCCTTTGAAGTATCGCGCTTTTATTTACCTCATAGCCGTTACCGGTGCACGACGGGGCGAGATCGCCGGGCTGAAATGGGAAAAGATCGATTTGAAAACCGGCACAGTCGTTATTGACCGGGCGCTGTACTACTCCGTCAAACGCGGCGTATACGAGGACACAACGAAAACCAGCGACCACCGCGCTATGAAGATACCGCAGGAAGCGATTTTACTTTTGAAGCAGCTTAGGCGGGAACAGCTTGAAACGCGCCTAAAGAACGGCGACCGTTGGCAAGAAAATGGGTATATCTTCACGCAGGATGACGGAAAACCAATGAATCCGCAGACATGGACACGATGGATGAGCGACTTTAGCATGCGCCACGGTCTGCCGCACGTGAACCCGCACGCGTTCCGGCATACCGCTGCGTCGGTACTGATTGCGAGTGGTACGGATGTCGTTACCGTCTCGCGGATGTTGGGACACGCAAGCGTTACCACAACGGAAAACTATTATTCGCACTTGATCGAAGAAGCAAAGGCCGCCGCGTCGGACACAATCACGGATGTTCTCATACGCCGCAGGGCATAAAAATAGCGGCTCCGCACACGCAGAACCGCACAGCACAAAGGGGCATTTTAGGATAGCTGTTCCCCAAATGTTCCCCAAATTCGGATTTTACGCCGGTTTTTCCTCGGCGCATAAGAAAAGAAGAAAACCCTGTAACCGTTGAGATTACAGGGTTTTCTTAATGGTTGCGGGGAATGGACTTGAACCAATGACCTCCGGGTTATGAGCCCGACGAGCTACCAACTGCTCTACCCCGCGATATTGCAAGAGTTATATTACCACAGTTTGTTCTGCCCGTCAACACCCAAACGAAAAAATATTTTGACGGTCTTCGCCGTCAGCTCTCCATCTGCCGCCCGAGGAATCCCGCCACCGTCTGCGCGAGCTTGAATTCCAGATCCGTCGCCGCCGGAGAACCCGGGTGCGAG
>OHBJ01003181.1_pt1 | contig 10871 bp, 12 predicted proteins | sample 1577241 | NCBI WGS metagenome assembly OHBJ01 (sample SAMEA3541594, study PRJEB24748) | human gut metagenome | biome: human gut; feature: human-associated habitat; material: faeces | place: China | collected 2012
CGACTTGAAATTAAAATTTTTTGTATTTTTAGTATAACAGATTTTTCAGCGATGTACGCGGCGGGTGCGGCGCTGGACGGCGCGGACGGCGCAATGGAATATGCCGAAAGGGAAGGCGTTTTGCAGACAGGTGAGGGAAATCCACCGCTGCACGCCGTTTGATCAATGCCAGCACCTTTTCGCTGCTGCCCATGAAAAAACATTTTCCTCCCTTCCGATTCAGCTTGTTCATTTCAAATTCGAACAAATCCCAGCCGGCAATGCGCCCCGCAGGTTTGGATTTGGCATTCAGCCAACGACACGCCTTCACGATGCTTGCCCCGTCAGGGATCAACACATCCCCCCGCTGCAAAGCTTCGGCAAAGAACCTGTCTTTTTGGGCGGTGTTGTAGGAATGGGCGTTGATGGTATTGATCAGGAGTTTGCCTTCCGGCAAAACGGCCAACCCCTGGCGATTTTCCACCAGGAACAAATTTGTCAACTTCAATAACATGAATATGGCAGTTCTAAAATATTATATTATTTTTGTGGCCCAACAGCGAACGCCATGAGCCGATTAAAAGATTTTCCATCTATTCATGACCGCATCCACACCGGATACAGCAATGCTTTACACTCCCTTTACGAGATAGGCAGAAACCTGTCCGACAAGGAGCGGCAAGAAGTTATTGCCCGGGTCCGTGCGAAAGGATACCGGGTGGAGGAACTGGAATTTTACGAATATGCCCCGACAGACACCATGCGACATTTGTTTGTACGGATGGAAGGCGAAGCGGAAAGCATTCCTTATTTTATGCTGGACAAAGAATGCTGGAGTGAGATTGTGGATGCGCTACTGGTTGTTTACACATCGCCAAGTTAGGCTATGAAGTCTACATATAACAAGATTCTAAATTTCATGAAGCGGGAGCTCTGTCCTCATCTTTTTGATGATTGTCAACATGGAAGGAAGGTTATTTTTTACCACCTCAAAGACAACCGCTGCATCTAAATCAAAATAATGATGGGCAATAATATCCCTCATTCCCATGACACCCTTCCAATCTATTTCCGGATAATGAACAAGAAGATTTTTATTTGTCATTTTATCTACACCTTTAATGCCTTCACCAACAGCCATTAAAAGCATACAAGTACTTTCCAACCGTTCCATACCAGCCGGAGTAATCAAGTAATAATGGTACGAATCAATAGACTGGGAATTATTTAATATACGAATAATAGCCTGTTCTATTTTGCCCAACATGGCATCAACCATATCCTTCTTATGCATATATTCCTTCCTCCATTATATTTTGTTTCAGCAACTTGTCCATATCTTCACGCAATCTGACAATATCAACGGCACAACCAAACAAATGCTGAAGCTCGTCCTTTATATGGACCAGACAAAACATACTGGGAGTTTGCAATTCCACACATACATCCACATCACTATCTTCGGTTTGCTCGCCACGTGCAACCGAACCGAAGATTCCCATGCGCATAATGCCATACTTATGAGCATTCTCAACCATGTACTTACGCAATAATGCCATATATTCGGAAGTCGTTTTCATATCCATACATCATTCTTCGATAGCAAATATACGGATTCTTATTCTTTCAAACAAGAAAGTAATATAAGAATTGATAGTTCCTCCTCTTATTTACTAATGTCAGGATGAAAACAGATTTTGATTTAGTATGTCTCTCATTCTATTTTCAAATTTATCCAAAGTAAACTCCCGACAGAATTTCTCATGACCGGCACTTCCCATTTTAACTCTTAATTCCTCATCATCCAACAACTTCGCAATACAATCAGCCAACGAAACCGGATTCTGCTTTTCACAAATCAAGCCATTTTCTCCATCTTTCACCATATCGGGGATGCCGCCTTCATTGGTGGAAATGACCGGCAGTTTATATTCCATGGCTTCCAAAATGACCAAAGGGAAACATTCATTATAATAATAGGTTGGAAAAACAAAGACATCTGACTGTCTAAAAAAAGCCTCCTTTTCCTCTCCTACTTTTCGACCGACATAAGCAATCCTATCATTCAAATTCCGTTTATCCACTTCTTCTGAAAACTGTACTGCACCCATCTCTGATGTTTCTCCACCAACAAACTGACAAACAAAAGTATATTCTTTCTCTTTTAATATTTTAAGTGCATCAAGTAATACAGTTACGCCCTTACTGATCAATAAATTAGAAAGAAAGAGTAAATGAGGAACTTCGTTATTCCGTCTTGCTTTTAATTCTTCCTTACATGAGTTTGGTATACCATTCGGGCAAATATATATATCTTCCCTTTTTACATACTTGGCTATATCCTTATAAAGATTCTCTGCCAACAGGATTATTTTCAGATTACTGAAAAAACGTTTATAAAGGAAGTTATAAACCCATTTACTCTGATATGCCGAAACTCCTTTATTGTGATAATGAACGATGACCTTGTACCCCATGCATTTCAATATCTGCACTACAATAAAATCTTTAAAGAAAGCTTTCCCCCCGGCATTCGGGGTAATATAAACCAATTCGGGATGAATATCTCTTACAACGTGGTAAATATGCTTCAGAAGCAATACATATCTCAACAGTTTTTTGAAACTTGTACGTCCGATATCTGATAAACTGCCGGCTGTCGCTAAATTTATACAATAAGAATCGAAAGAAGAGTCTATCAATTCGCTTTCCTGAATGTATTTTCCCATCATGGCTGCGCCATGTATAGGTGGAGGAAGATGAAGAATAAAAAGGATTTTAGAGGACATTGCTATTTTTCATGGAAAAAACAACCATATTTTTTCCCTGTCTTATATATATATTCATACTGTTTTTGCATTTGTTGAATATCAAATTTTTGACAAGAATATTGATATACACTATCAATCAAAGAAACCCGATCTATTGTTGGAATTACATCTGTAAACAACGTCATATACTCATCAATACAGTTATTTTTCACCTTCAATGGATAATTTTGAGGTAAAGTTTCATTAAGTCCATCTATATCATTTATAATAACAGGCACTTTATTAATGGACGACTCAATAGACAAAGAATTTAATCCTTCGTGCTCACTGGGAATAAATACATAATCAAAAGAAGACAGGTATTGAGCAAGACTAAAAATAGGAGGAGTAATACGAACATTAGATTTATTTCCCAACTCCTGTAATATGATTTCCTCTAGAGGTCCCTTACCTGCTATATGAAAATAAAATACTTTTTCATCTACTCTCTTTATTATATTTATAAGAACTGGTATTCCCTTCTGAGGAACAAATCGACCAGCAAATAAAATATTTATCTTTCCAGAATATATATAAGGATAAATTTGTTGTGATATTGCAGTAAATCCATTATATATTAATTTTATATTAGAATCAAAACCAAATTCTTTTTGATATGTACAAGTTATCATATTGCTAGTACTTATATTTGCTTTATGCTTTTGCATAAACTTCTCTACAACTCTTCCTATACTCTTCCACTTATTCCAAAGCACCGTATTATGTAAAGTTCTAACAATCTTTATATCTTGCATAATTCTAGGAGCCAATAAACAGGTCCAATAAAGACTCAAATCGGGAATTTCTGTATGTGTATGTATAGCTATGGGACACACTTTTTTTATTAATGCAATGAGTCTTATAGGAAAAAATACTATCCCCATCTTACTATTAGTAAAAGGAGACCGATAATATTTTATACCAGCAGTTTCCAATTCTTTCATATAATCTCTAGAAAAGTTAGAACTTCCTCTTACAACTTCGATCATATGATAATTTATATCACTCTCTTTCGATTTAGCAATATTTATAGCAATTCTTTCCGCTCCCCCTAAGTCAAAATGAGATACAATTTGAACAACATTCATATTATGTGATTTTCTATATTTATATTTCTATTAATGCAAATGCCTTATATGCTTAAGTACGATTTTCAACATTTAATTTTAAAAAGTTATCAATCAATGTTTTATTGATTTTAATCTGTTGTTGAATATGTTTTCTATTTTTAAACAAATAATTTATATACCCCCAACCATACCTTCCTCCTTTCCTTTGAAATATTTGCAAAAGATAAATAAATGCATATTGATGCCATAAAGGTCTATTAAGTCTTTTAAAATATATATTTAATTGAGCCCTAAGAATCAAAGATAAAGATTCTAATTCATAAGAACGAGCCTTATAAGTTAGACTATTTGAGGAATAGGTAAGACAGTACAATCTGTTTGTTATTATTTCATATCTTTTTGCAAGGAAAGATATCTTCATCGAAAAATTAAGGTCATTACCAAAAGGAATTTCATCAAAAAAAATACGATACTTAAACCAAAAATCTGATCTAATCATTTTATTCCATGGAGCCCAATTTTTAAATCGAATATAATCTGCACTTCTAATATTATCAGAATCATATTTTTCATAAATATTTTGCAGATCCTTTTCTCTTGGAGTAGGTAACAAAGTATTTACATCAAGACTATTAGCAAAAAAATAAATTACATCATTATCCGAATTAATATAATTATCTAAAATAGAAAAAGCATTCTTGTTATAAAAATCATCAGCATCTGCAAACAATACCCATTTTCCCCGTATATACTTCAGTCCCTCATTACGAGCATGACCAGCACCACCTCCTTGGGTCAGAATCAATTCCACTTGTGAAAATCCACCCACAACAGCATTCAGTTCTTCCTGATTTTCACTATTATCATCTACCACTATTACCTGAACATCTTTCCGACAAGGAATACTTTTCAGACAACGTTCCAATAAAACAGTGGAATTTTTATGAGGAATAATTATTGAATAATTAATTTCCTCTTTTCGTTCAAAATCTAAATTCATAAGGCACTATTTCCCCATAATTTTTTATCAATAGATTAACAAAGAGAACAACACTATATATTATCACCCCTATACGGTATAGATACAATTGCAATCCAATTCTTTTCATAGACCATATCCGTGCCATATATATGATACCAAACACATTAAATATTTCATAAACACGAGCGAATTCGACGACCAAATTTCCAAACGAATTTAGAATTACAACACCTATTATATAAAGTGTAAGAAAAAGATCTGTTTTTACTGGACACATCTTTATCAAAAAAGCAGCCCATACCGAAACGAATGTTACTTTCAATATGGAATATCCACTATCTTCACCTATCTGAGCATTGCGTATAGCATAATTTATCAATTTCCCCTCCAATCCTGTCTGATCTACAAATCCCATAACATAGTTCACAGCAACATTGAAATAAAAAGCCAAAAACGACATGGCAAGCATAAAAAACAAGAATCTCTTTGAGATATTCCATTTCTTCATATACAATGCAACAAACGGAACGACCAGCAAAGCATACATTACAGAATGGAATAAAATCGCACAAACAACAATGACCAACATACATTTAAAAAAATCCCTTTTTCGCAATTCTTCTATGTTCATAGCAGAAAATGAAACGAGCAATAAAGCAAAGGCAAACGATTGCCTTATAATATTAAAAGAAAACATATATGTCCCCAAAAGATAGAACAACAGTAAAGCAATATTGATATTTGAAGTATATTTCCTGAAAAAACGTCCCATATTAAATGTATAAAACGCAGACATAATACCCCACAACAGCATAGGCGAAGAAGATATATACTGTTTAAAAAGAGCACAAAGTACATTAAAGCCAGGTTCAAAAGGCAAAATCAAATTCCATGTATTAGGATTCAATGTAATTTTACGGAAAGCAGATGAATATGCTATGCAGTCTGTTCCTACATTGTGTGAGCGAAAAAGCCCTATCATTGCAAACAAGATACAAAAAAAATAGAATACGGTCTTATCTCGTGGTGCAATACATGTTATCAACAACAAGAAAACGCCAATAAAAATATAAATTTCCATGCATATTTATTATTTCAATAAGAATCAAAATTCCACACTTCTTCTATTCTTTCTGATATCTTATTTTTTAATTTATTAAAAAGTACGAAATCAATTTTACTACAATGACCGGAAACATCTGATACTCGAACCATTTCACTTAATTGTTCTGAAATTTTTATGGACAGTTATCAGAAAAGCAGGATTCATTATCTTACGAAATGTCTATTCATTTTTGAGACACCGATAAACCTCTGCCAACTGCCGAGATATAGCGGACGTATTCCATTTTGTCTGAGCATACATTTTATTTTCTTCCCCTTTATTTACAGATAATAATTCCTTTGCTTTTTTAATAGCAAGCACAATACTATCAATATCATAAGGATTAAATATTGGATTTCCTGTTTTATTCAATATACTTCCCACATTTCCAACATTCGGTCCAACAACCACACAGCCCGCACCAAATCCCATAGGAAGATTGCCAGAATTAAGAACAGAGAAACGTTGGATAAATACAATATCGCAAGCACAAAAATATGTTTCTGTTTCTGTAGTACTCAAAACGCGATTAACAAATTCAACGCCTTCCATCCGATAGCGTATGTAATGCCAAATTCGTGAAAGCATTTCCAATGGTCTTTTGCAAATTAAACGATGACGAAAAAAGCCTGGAACAATAAAGTTTACATTCTGCATATCTTTATGCTTTCTCAACTTCAATATCAGATCTCGTTCCTCGTCCGTCCGAAATTGCCCAAAACACAATATATTTATCCGGTTATCAAGCATTTTTAGTTTTACACAACTTTCATTTCTTCCTTTATCAAATTTATAAATATTGTCATATAAATGGTGAGGAATAATAAAATGTTTGGCTTGCGGATAATCACTTTGCAACAATTTAAAACTATATTCCCCCATGTGTACAAAAGCGTCACAATATTCATAAATAAGTTGATAGAGTGCTACCATATCTTGATTCCTTTTCAGATGCGGCTTAAGATTATGGCAAGTTATAACTATTTTTATACCCAAAGATTTAGCCTTCTGTAGTTGCATCTCCATTTCCTGCAAGTCCTTAGTCCTGATATGTTCCCAATAAAATACGATTTCAGGCCATTGGAAATGAATTATATCATATTCTTCCACATTAGCCCACCATTCCTTAATTGAAGCTGTACAATCTAAATTAAATTCATATAATCCGGCTATCAATGTTTCAACAAATGGATTGGATAATTTAGCATTATCCGATACAAATAAAACTTTCATTTACAAAGAAGTATCTATTACTTAATTATTTGTTCTTTCTGTAGCGAACTAGGAATAGCATCACCAACAAAAAAAGATGACTTAACAGTTCTCCCTTGCCAATTAATGTTAATCCATACATTAGATTTACCACACGCAGGTAAATTGTAAGAAGCCCCTGCGCCTTTAATACCCCTAAAACCGTAGCAATTGATAAATAGATTATGAGAGGGAGGACTCATCGGGCCTTCCGAGAAACCGTGGAAATCAAAATCCACAGGTCTGAAGTAGGGATTGCAATAAGCTACATTATCAAAGACATTCCCATAAGCATTCCCCTCACCACCCATCATATCTGCATAATGGTTATAAAAAACGACATCCTTTACCAAGTTATCGCAAGCATGTTCGTAAAGCTTAATTCCCTGATGCCCATCCGATCCACGTATTATTATCTTTTCGACAGTAATATTACGGCTATCCAATAATATACAACGGATTCGTATAATTCTGAATAATAACATTACTGATTGCACCATGCGCCACGCGTTTCATATTTATAGCATTCCAACCGTAATCCATTTCCTGTGCCTGACCAACAGAATAATACAGTGGATAACCATGATGACGGAATAATCCATTCCACTTACTTTCAATTCTAATATCCTGAATGACTATATCTTCCAACATTTCAACCCTAAAAATTTTCGGTGTATATTTCATAGGGCAATCACGCAAAAACGGACGTGTCAGTTTCACTTTATGCTCATCTATAATATGATCAATCTCCACCAGCCATTGATAAGAAGGAGCTTGTTCTTCACCAGCTCTGCATGCCGTCTTCCATTCAGGACGCAGTTCTGTTACGCCTAATATATCTTTAATCAAATTACCATCTTCCGTCGTATTGTACATACCCACCATAATATGGCTACACCCTATCAAGCAATCTGTATTTTCAACAGTCAATATATCATCCCCTATTTTACTTTCTTGTATGATATCCGTACAATACTCCGGAGTTAAAATAGTGCCATCACTGCCAGGATCAGACATTGACAAGCTTTTGGTTACAATATTTTTCTTTTTTAAAAATTGCAATCCCCAAAAAATATTACTAGCCTGAATATTTTCACCAGTAGTAATAAAGAAAGGCGACAACCAAGGATTCTTTTTTCCATATAATGTTGAATTACAATTCACCAATACAGAAACAGGAGTTCCCTGTTCGTCAACTTCTCCTTGAATATGAATATGGGAAGTATTTATGCGAAGAAAATTCCTATTCGCACGATTCCTGTTAAAATAATATCGTCCTTTAGGAAAATACACTATTCCTCCAGTTTTTCCAATAGCATCTATCATTTTTTGAACCTTAGGCAAAGCATCTTCATCAACATCGGGATTTATACCAAAATCCATCACATTATAAAGTCTTAATCTCTCAAAACTCTTTTTCTGTCCTGCATAATTATAATCGATAGCTCCTATTGTATATTCATCACTTCTGATTTTGACACATTGAGGTTTTTCATAATTCTGCAACAATAAGAATTTTTTTATGAATGGAGCACCCAAAGGATTATTTCTCCAATAAAGTCCCATAATAAAAGGAATACTCATCTTCTCTAATAAGAAAAGGTCCAACACGAGAAAGAAAAGGAAAAAACCTGCTGCAAGTTCAGTCAAAGTCAACAAGAAACTTTTACTATTTATATTCGATATTATCCATGTTCCCACTATAGCAGCTCCAAATGAAAGCATAACTGCACCAATATACAGTAACATTCCATTGGTATATATATCAACCCCTATTAATACAAAACCTAATAACGCACAAAGATAGGCTACATAATTAGACAACCGTAGCTTATATTCAATTTTACCTTTTAATAATTTCAGATCTCCCTTAGAAATTTGAACACCTATAACAAAACTTATACTATAAATAATAAATTTCAACAACTCCATATTACTATTTATTTTTCCAAAACGTTTAAAAGAAACTGTTTTGATTTCTTTTTATGTTTCTGTAACAGTGCATTGACGCTGTTCCAATCAATATCAGCGTTAACTTCAAAATTCTCAAGTGGCGTATGTTCATCTATATATCTTTCCTGAAGATTGAATATCTTTAAAAGATTATCAAAACGAGATTTTCCTCTAGATTTATTTCCATAAACATAAAAAGGTTTGTTAAACAAAATACTAAACACACACCCATGAAAAGAATCTGTAAATACAAATTCAGATTCCAACAAGGCTCTCAACCATGTTTCAACAGGAGGCATTACGTATGCGCTTTTGTTGTCCATTCCCTTTGGTGTGATAGTAAATCCCGGCATACATAATACCTTTTCCAATTTCTCAACAAAAGATATTTTTTGCACGCTACTGTCTAAAATGTAAACAAAAATTTTATTATTGTTAACCACTTGACCTACCAGTGATTTATAATCCGTAATATCCAATAACATTGTCGGGTCAAGTGTTTGAATCACATCTACATCCCAATGAAGTTGCTCTCGTATTAACGAAATAGCAGACTCTTCTCTTACGGATATAGCATCAAACCGTTTTATCAATTTACCACAAACCCACTTTTCATAAAAAGAATATTCATTCTTATCTGTACCAAATGAAGCCGAATATGCTATTTTTTTTATTCTGTTGTCTGCAAAACTTAAAAAATATTTTTCTATTCCACCAGTGTATTTAGGCCTCCAAACTTGATCAGAGCCAACAATTATTGTATCATATTTATTTGAAATATCACTAAAGTCCGCTCCAGGTAAAGAATACACCTTTTGAGACAAAGGAATATTCTTTTCTTTAAAAGCATTAACACGTTGGGCCGCCACTAATTCATTATTCCGCAGGATTTTTTCTTCATCAAGTGAATACCATTTTCCTATAAGCATATTCCTAACCAATCTTTTAAGCCAAACAAAATATTTTTTTACCCCATTCAATTGATATGACCAAACTATATTAATAGTTTCTACATCATAACCGTTTTTCTGAAGGAAGCGACTCAATGCATAATTTTGCAATATGCCTCCATAGTTTTTAAACAACCGTAATGTAAGTATTCCAATTTTCATAAGAATCTATCCGTTTAAATATTTTAAGTAACCCAATTTGATACATCGCAAAAAATCCGTCTTTTATCAACATTCAAAAAGGAATATTCCCATCTATATAGACACTTTCTCAAACATCTAATATTATTAAAACTGTGTCCTATTTGCATACTCCTCACAACTCCTCTTTCTTCTCCCCCGCCAAATACTCCCACGAGTTCTCCGTCACCACATTCCACCACTCGCGTTTCACCGCCTCTATCTCCTCGTCCATTCCGCAATCGCCATAATTTTCCACCAAAGAATGCATGATAGTAGCATAAAAATTCAGATTGTCAGTTTACTTTTAAGAGCACTGTAATAGCTACGTTCCGTCATGTGGATAGATTTACAAAATTCTTTTACATTTACGCCACTGGCTTTTCTAAGAACCTTGATGCTCTCGGCCAACTTCTTTGTAGAAAACTCTCTGTCTTTCATTTTTTTCAGTTTAAACATTGTTAATAATACCATCTGTCTCATAATTGTCTGTCCACTGTGGACAGACGCGTCTATTTTTTCCTTTGTAACTTCACCGCCATTATTACTAAAACAAGCATACATGGCTATAAAAGCATGCCTTATGTCATA
>OHBJ01003185.1_pt1 | contig 10864 bp, 11 predicted proteins | sample 1577241 | NCBI WGS metagenome assembly OHBJ01 (sample SAMEA3541594, study PRJEB24748) | human gut metagenome | biome: human gut; feature: human-associated habitat; material: faeces | place: China | collected 2012
AGATATTTTAAAATATCTCAGACATATTTTTTGCCATATATACACCTGCTGATTTTCAACTACTTGGCAGGTGACCGTTTTTGTCTGCAAAACCCGCGCGTAAAGTACGGAGAAGATTACGGGTTGCAGCTCCTTTTTCTGTTGTAGGATGCCCTGACTGAAAATCGGAAACCGAACAAAATTTTCTCCGCAAATTTTCTACAAAACCGTTATTCGCGGCAGCAGGAGAATGATATTTTCAGTCTCTACGGCACAGCGGAACATTCCGATTACAGCATATTCCGACAGAAAGTCATCATTTTCTCTCTTGAGAATCAACCGTAACCGAATAATAATCGCGAAGACAAGGAAACTCCCGCACAGACACAATCCAAGCAGGAGGAAAAAACAAGAAACCCGCTCTGCGGCACCAAAGTGTCACAGAACGGATTTTCCGTAAACGTCGCAAATTTAAAATTATGCGCCTATTTGATTCTCACCTCCTTGAACTGCACCTGCATATAGGGAAGCAGCTGGGAAGATTTCGTTATGATAAGCTGTCCTTTCTGCCCCGAAAGAAAATGATAAAAGTAGCGCGACATCGACTGCATTGACGGGTCGCTGGTCATCATAAAGACAGCACGCACATAAGGATAGTCGCCCGTGGCAATGTAGGCCTGGAAAGGTTTGAAGCTGTTGCCTTCCTCGGGAACGGAAGAACGGCTCACACTCATTACACGGATTTTCGGAAGGAACGACAGATTGGTCGTATCACTCTCGTTGCGCAGCCAGTCAACCCCCACGACACCGATAGCTCCAGGAGTTTTCGATACATAATCCACCACAGCCTCGTTGGTCTGCTGAGCATGAACGTTTCCGCTCATGGCGTTGCCGCCAAGAATGGAATCCTCAACATAACGGACGGTAGACGACTGCGGATTGTCGAATACGATATCTATCTCGCCCTTCGACTTGGCATACTTTATCTGGCTCCAGTCGGTTATCTGCCCGCTGACAAGGCGTTTGACGTCCTGCGTAGATATCAAAGTGTCGGGATTTGCCCTGTTTACTATCAGCGCAATGGCATCCGACGCAATACGCTCGGTCATAACGTTGAGCTGGCGCGAGGCAAGTACTTCTTTCTCCTTGTCGGTAAGCCTGCGCGTGGCAAGACACGAGCGCACACTGTCGTCAAGGAACATCTGCAAAGCTTTCGACTCGCTGCAATATGTAACATCGAGCGTAGCTTCCGGATACTGAAGGCGGAACTGCTCAATCTCCTCGTCCATAATAGGTCTGAACGTCTCGTCTATCGCAATTCTAACGGAATCGGAATCTCCCTGGTTCTGAGTTTTCCCGCTGCCGCAGGAACAAAAAAACATAAACGATACAGCGGCTGTCGCTGCACAAAATACCTTTCTTATCATCATAACTCATCACTATTTAATGACAAAAGCCAACGATTACGCTGGCTTTTGTCTGATAATTCATTTATCGCTTGTCTTTTCTCGCACTAATCGCCACTTCCGCAACGAAACCGCTACCTGAAAGCACCAGCCAATGCAAGAAAAAACGCCGAGTTTTACTCAATCACGAAAGTTACAGGACAAACGTACCAAACAGATACCGGGCGTCCTTGCTGCTTACCGGGAATAAACTTGGGCAACGAAGCTACAACGCGCTTTGCTTCGCGGTCACAATAAGGGTCGAGACCCTTTATGACCTGCACCTCACCTACTTCACCGGTACCGGTTACAACGAAACGAAGCATTACAGTTCCCTGTATACCCTGTTCCAACGCAACCGAAGGATACTTGATGTGCTCGCTGATATATCTCAGAAGAGCGTCCTCGCCGCCAGGGAATGTAGGCATTTGCTCTACAACATTGTAGACCTTTGTTTCCTCTACCTGCGAAGTGATGACCTCTTTAAGATCGGCAATGTCCTTACCATGCTCTTCGTCATTACCTTTAACGTCGGCAATAGAAATCTGCATGTTCGACTTACTCAGATCTTCCTGATTCTTCATCTCGTCCGCTTCATTCACTTCGCTGTCTTCCTTGATGACAGGCGTTGTAAACTTGATAGAACTCTTAATGCGCTGCACCTCCTGCTGCTGTGGCTTGGGCTGCACTTTCTTAATGTGCTGATCTTTGACTTCGGCTTCCTTAAGCTTGGAAAGCGTCGTGACCTCGGTAATATTATCTTTCTTCTTCTCGGGAAGAACGAACTTCGCGAAAATAGGAATCAAGACTCCTAATATTATTATTCCGAAGACCACCAATAAAGCAATCTTGTTACGATTACCTTGCTCCGCACGCAACTTATAAGCTCCGTACTCGTGGTTACGGCCCTCAAAGACCATGTCGCACCACTGCTTCGATGATAAATCTATCTTCGCCATTGTTACTTCACTTTAGTTGTTTTAATTTGCAGGAGCTGACGAAGACGCACTTTCAGGGTGTTCACTCTTATAGTGCTCTATCATCTTCATGTCAAAGTCGCTTATTTTATCAATCACATATTTACCTATACCGCAAATCTGCATTTCGTCAAGCACGCTGATAAGATTGTCATACGTTGCCTTGTCGGTTGCCTTGATTATAACGTTAGGTACACCTTTTTCGCTCTTAATCTTCGACAATTCCTTACGATACAAGGCATCTTGCTGAGCCATTGTACGCGTGTCTGTCGTCTGATGTTTGAGACGTTCCTCCTTCAGCTTGTTAATCTTGTTGAGAGCAACAGCATTGCGACGCTGCAGAAAAGCACGCGCGCCGGTTTTACCGTAAGTGGTTTCCTTCAATGTATTTATTTCGGGAATTCCCTCATAGTAATACAGCTTGTTGTTTTCATCAAGCAAGAATGTAACGGCTTCCGAAGCTTTAACTTGGTTTCGCTGTTCGTCTTCCAGATCCTCCTTGTTAGAAGGCATGTTGATTTCCATCGTCTGAGGCTTAATCATAGATGTACACAACATGAAGAAGCAAATCAGCAACATGTTCATATCCACCATAGGCGTAAAGTCTATGCGGGTAGTCATCTTTTTTTGCTTACTGCCACCTATTTTAGTTGCCATATCAATCTATTTTATTCCTCATTTTTCAAGGAAGTTATAAGGTTATAACGGTTTTCCTTGATATCCTGGAGGGAATTCATCACGTTTTTAATTATCTTGTAAGGGGATTTTGCGTCGGCCTTTATGGCTATACGCAAGTCGGGATTGACATCGCGGGCGCACTTAATCCAGTCTTTGAACTCGTTCTGCAAACTGTCGCACGGGATACCGGGATTGGCATCACTCTTCAGATAAGCGGTCTGTTGGTCTTCAGGAAGTCCGAGGAAAGCTTTCATCTGGCTCATCGGCACGCCAAAAGCAGGTGAAAGTCCGAAGGTTCTCTTCTCCTCGTTGCTGAAACTCATTCCATACTTATCTTGCATCTCATCGAGAACCGACATAAGGTCGCCTTTCTTGTCCATCGAGAGGAATATCTTTCCGGTCGGTTCAACAAGTATGGTTACGATGTTCGATTCAGGAATCTTAATGTCCGAGACAGAACCGGGTGTATTTACTTTTACGGGTTCGGGTTTGATAAACGTAGAAGTCAACATGAAGAAGGTAAGCAGCAGGACCGTGACGTCACTCATCGCCGTCATGTCGATGTAGACATCTTGTTTTTTGATTTTAAATCGTCCCATGATTTAACCTTTCTTTTGTTGATTAGTGGGTAGCCGAGAAAGTCTGTACGATTGTGAAGCCTACTTCGTCAAGGCTGAACGTCAGTTTATCGATTTTGTTTGTATAGTAGTTGTATCCGATAAGTGCGAACGCTGCAGTTGCGATACCCGAAGCGGTATTTACAAGTGCCTCGGAGATACCTACAGAAAGCATGGCCGAGTCGGTACCGCCTTCACCTGCAAGAGATGCGAACGACTTGATCATACCCATAACCGTTCCGAAAAGTCCTGACAGCGTACCGAGAGTGGTAAGGGTTGCAAGAATCGGAAGGTTCTGCTGAAGCATAGGCATTTCGAGAGCGGTGCTTTCTTCGAGCTCCTTCTGGATAGCGAGAACTTTCTGCTCTTTCGAGAGAGTTGTATCGTCTTCCATTTCCTTGTATTTCTTCAGAGTTGCAGAAACCACGTTGGCAACAGAACCTCTTTGTGCGTCGCAGAGAGACTGAGCTTTTGCGAGATCGTTTGCTGCAAGCGCTTTCTTGATACCATCCACGAACTTAACGAGAGATGTTTTGCCGAAAGCAGTGCGGAGAGCAAAATAACGCTCGATAATCAGCGCGAAGTCAGTGATAAGGAAGCAGAGGATGACAGGCACCATGAAACCACCTTTGTACATCGTACCGAGCAGGTTGCCCTGGATAGGCTGGTTTGCATTATCACCGCCCTGGAAGTTTGCGGGGTTACCTAATACGAATTCATAGAAGCAGTATGCTATGATGAAGCACACTACCATAACGATCCACGCGGCCTTAATTCCTTTGAAGCCTGCGCTCTGAGCCTTAGCCTTTGTAGCTTTAGGCGCCTTTACAGTTGCTTTTTCCATTTTTTAAACGAAATTTGTTGTTTTAATTTGTTGATATTTGATTTAACAGTTACTTGTTATCTTTTACACAAAAACATACGAACAAAAATAAGGTTTTATTCAGACATAGCAAAAACTATCCGAGAAATTTCCATTTTTTTTCGTTTTTTTACACCAGCCCTGTGTACACCGCCGCTGCCACGCCCCTTGCCTTTTTCAGGAAAACGGAGACAGTCGTTTACGAAGCGGCCGTATGAATTCCCCGCCTATATACAACATCTGAAAATAATACCAGCCGGTTCACAACGGCATAATATTATATGCTGTGAAATTCGTTATGCCTTGCCGGAGGAGTTTACAGACAAAAACGGTCACTCGCCAAGCACTTGAAAATCAGCACATGTATATGTAGCAAAAAATATGTCTGAGATATTTTAAATTATCTCAGACATATTTTCGATTATCTCCCTTGTATTTTCAATTTGCTGCGGGAACTTTTTTACCACACGAAAAAAATATTTTTTTTCGCAATAAAACGATTTTATATAAAGCCTTCCCTCGCCGCTTTTCCGCCGTACAGGAAAAAAGCGGAGCTCGCGATAAGGAACAGCCAAAGGATTTTCCGCCGAAATAAGGCACCGGAAAAGCCAGACAACCGATTCGGAACAGGCCGTCTCCGGAGTGTTTCTCACACATCAGCCGGCAACATTAAAAAGATGTTCTCCTGTCTTTACAGAATCTTCCATTACTAAAAAATCTTCCTTGTATATATTTATTAATATGCCATATCAAATTCGGTACATTAAAAACAACCGACTGCAACCAGGATATTTCACTCCGTTTTTTATGCATAACCGATAAATTCACAATATAACGCTCACTTTTATATACAAAATATCTTTTTTTGTGCAAATACGCGCCATTTTTCATACTATGTAATGATAAAAAACTTATTTTTGCGCAAAAAGCATAACAAGTTAAAAGATATATGGAAAACATAGACTGGTCGAATCTGAAATTCGGCTATATTCCCACGAACTATAACGTTCGCTGCTACTATCGCAACGGGAAATGGGGAGAGATAGAAGTTTCATCCGAAACCACGCTTAACATTCACATGGCCGCAACCTGCCTGCACTACGGTCAGGAGGCGTTCGAAGGCCTGAAAGCACACGGCTGCAAGGACGGAAAGGTGAGAATATTCCGTATGCGCGAAAACGCCGAGCGCCTGCGCAGTACATGCCGCGGAATACTCATGCCCGAACCGCCGGTAGAACTTTTCGAGCAAATGGTATTGAAAGCCGTTGAGCTCAACCGAGAGTTCGTTCCCCCTTACGGCCACGATGCATCCTTATATATACGTCCGCTGTTGATAGGCACAAGCGCACAAGTGGGAGTACATCCCGCCACCGAGTATCTTCTCATCATTTTCGTAACTCCGGTAGGCCCCTACTTCAAAGGAGGGTTCGCAAGTTCCAACTACGTAATCATACGCGAGTACGACCGCGCCGCGCCGCTCGGCACCGGCCGCTACAAGGTGGGAGGAAACTATGCCGCAAGCCTCGTGGCAAACAAAATGGCCCACGACAAAGGATATTCGTGCGAATTCTATCTCGACTCGAAAGAGAAGAAATATATCGACGAATGCGGCGCAGCCAATTTCTTCGGCATAAAGAACAACACATACATCACTCCGGAATCGACATCCGTACTGCCGTCGATTACCAACAAGAGCCTGCAGCAGATAGCAAAGGATCTCGGGCTTAAAGTGGAGTGCCGCCCCATTCCCGAAGAGGAGCTTTCCACCTTCGAAGAGGCCGGAGCCTGCGGCACAGCGGCCGTAATAAGTCCGATAGAGCACATAGACGACTACGAACGCAACATAAGCTACGTGATAAGCAAGGACGGCAAACCCGGGCCCGTATGCACGAAACTCTACAACAAACTGCGCGCAATACAGCTCGGCGAAGAGGAGGACATACATGGCTGGAACACCGTTATAGACTGACATCAAACGCAATTAATATAATCTATGAAAAACAAAGAACTGAAAAGAGCCGCCCTTGCCTCGCTCGAGGGCAATTGGAGCAAGTACGCACTCCTGTCACTGGTTTATGCGCTGATTATCTTTGCCGTAGTAATCATCATCTCTTTAGCAGGAATATGGCTGAGCGGAGGAAATATCGGAGACAACACCCTTTTCAACGATGATAAAGCCTCAGTGCCGACCAACAACATAGTCTCGATAATAAGCAACCTGATATTATGGCCTTTTATATGGTCGTACACAATCATCTTCCTGCGTCATTTGCGCCACCGCTCCGACACGGAGACGTCTAATCTGTTCGACGGATACAAGCAATACCTCAGAATAACGCTCACCTTGCTGCTTCAAGGAATCTATACGTTTCTCTGGACGTTGCTGCTGGTAATACCGGGAATCATAAAGCATTATTCATATAGCATGACCAGTTATGTGCTCCACGACAATCCGGAATTGAAATACGACGACGCCATAGATCGCAGCATAAAGCTGATGAAAGGGCACAAGATGAAGCTTTTCCTGCTCGATCTCAGTTTCATAGGCTGGATTTTGCTCGGAATAATAACCTGCGGTATCGGAATGCTATGGGTTTATCCCTATTGGCTCACGTCGCATGCAGCTTTTTATAACGACCTGCTCGAAGAGGAAGCCGCCAAGACAGCCGAGCGCGAACCGTTCGTAACCGGCGTGGAAATAGTTGCACCCGAAACTCCCTCTGCCGAAAACAATTAAACACGAATACTGTTTTGTACACATAGATAGGGAGGCGGAATATTCCGCCTCCCTATTTCCATTACTGTCCCACCCGTTGATTTATCCGGTTTCCTCATTCGAGAAAATCATTAATACGTAAATAATCCGTGCGACAAAAACGAGAGCATTCTTTCCCACCTGACATTTTTGTCAGGTCGTTTTTTTCATGCCGGCAAAAAGAGCCCGAAAAATTATCTCAGACATATTTTAAAATATCTCAGAGATAATTCAAAATATGTCTGAGATAATTTTTTCTACAAGCGGGAAGAGTTTTTTCCTTTGCCGACGGGAAGTACGGGCACCTGACAAAAATGTCATGTTCTGAAAAGTCCAGTACCGGTTCCGGAGAAGCAACAGCCGGCTAACAGCGAAAATATTGAGATAAATCTACAGGGCATTCGCTTAGTGCAACAGACTGATTTATTTTCCGCAAAAAAAAACGGAAACGGCCGGCACGTCTCACGCAAAAGATTTATATTTGCCTTTAAGAACTTATTCAACACGTAAATATCTAACCTTATGCGCAAAATCAACGCCCTTTTATCAATTGCAATAGCATTGGCGGCCTCGGCAAACGTTTCGGCACAAAAATATCCCTCTACCGACGGCGAAGGAAACACAATCTATTACAAAATAATGAGCGCCAGCCCCGGATATGAGAACAAATGTCTTGAAGACAACTCTATCAACAGCAGCAAATCCGACTACAAATTTCTCATAAACGACAGCAAAACCGACAATCAGTATCAGGAATGGGAACTCGTGGCCGACGCTTCTTCGGACGACAAATACTATCTCCGCAACCGCAAATCGCGCCGCTATGTCAGTACAAAAGGCTCATGGGTTGAGAATTACATGAGCGTTGAAAACGCCGTTACGAAACAAAGCACAAAGCCCTATGAATTCGTGCAACTAAGCAAAAACCAGATTGCAATAAAGTTCAACGACGGAACAACCGACCGCTACATCGGCGCAATCGACTCTGCGCAGACTGCGCCCAGGTTCGACCGGAACGTATTGGAAGACAGCCGCTGGGCATGGTACGTGGCCGACCAAAACGGCACGCCGGTATCGATCAGCGCCATTACAGCAGATGTTTCATCCGACATTTCGGTAGAAAACCGCAGAATTGTAGTGAAAGGCAACGACAACTACGAGATTTACGACACCGAAGGCCGCCGTCTAAGCAAAAACGGCACCCGCCTGCCAGGAGTATACATCGTAAAGACCAAAGACAGCAACTACAAAGTGGCCGTTGAATAAAAACACAACCAACCTCAAACAATGCCGCGCAGGAAATCAGCTTTCCATGCGCGGCATTCTGTTTCCCGCAAGCCACACAAACAAAGCTTTCGCAAAGCCGTAAAACCGCTCCTGCCTCATATAGCGCGACATAAGCAAAAATGCTTAACTTTGCAGGCACAACAGCCAGAAAACTATGGGACGCAACAAACTTTCAAAGTTCGCCGACATGGCAAACTACTCCAACGTATACCAATTTCCCTACAATACGCTGCTTTCAAGCGGCTGCCACATGCGCGGGACATGGAAAGAAAAGGCTTTCTCCAATTCCAACCCGTTAGTTCTCGAGTTGGGCTGCGGGCGCGGGGAATACGCCGTTGCATTAGGGCGCAAAAATCCCGGACAAAACTACATAGGCGTCGACATAAAGGGTTCGCGCATGTGGACAGGAGCCACGCAGGCGCTCGACGAGAACCTGCGTAACGTTGCATTCCTGCGCGCCGAAATAGAAAACAGCGACAAACTTTTCGCACCCGACGAGGTGGACGAGATATGGCTCACTTTCAGCGACCCACAGATGAAAAGGGCAAGCAAACGCATGACATCCACATTTTTTCTTGAGCGCTACCGCCGTTTCATGAAGGACGGAGGCATTGTGAACGTCAAGACCGACAGCAATTTCCTTTTTACCTATACCAAATACGTGGTGAGCGAGAACAATCTGCCGTTGCTTGCATTAAGTTCCGACGTGTACGCCGACGAAAGCCTCAACGACGACGTTACCGGCATTCAGACATACTACGAGTCGCAATGGCTGGCGCGGGGAATAAAGATAAAATTCATAAGTTTCGCACTTCCGCGCAACGGAGAGCTTCGCGAGCCCGACGTAGAGATACCTCTCGACACCTATCGCAGCTACAACAGGCAAAAACGCTCGTCGCTCGAGACATCGAAATAAGAAAAAACATCACAAGATACACACAAATAATGAACATCTATCCCAAACTCATTACCGAAGCGCTTGAGAAAGTGCGTTATCCCGGCACGGGAAAAAACATCGTGGAATCAGGAATGGTAGACGACAACATCCGCATAGACGGCAACAAGGTATCGTTCACCATAATATTTGAAAAAGAAACCGACCCGTTCATGAAATCGGTAGTGCGCGCCGCCGAAGCGTCTATCAAGGCCTACGTGAGCCGCGACACCGAGGTTACGATAACTACCCGCAAGGCCGACAAACCTACCGCCGAGCCGAAACCGGTGCTGCCCCGCGTGAAAAACATAATTGCCGTATCGTCGGGCAAAGGCGGCGTGGGAAAATCGACCGTTGCCGCAAATCTCGCCGTAGCTCTCGCACAAGAGGGTTACAAGGTGGGACTTCTCGACGCCGACATCTTCGGGCCGTCGCAACCAAAGATGTTTAATCTTGAAAACTTCCAGCCTTATGGCGAAACAATCAACGGGAAACAAATGCTTATTCCCGCCGAAAACTACAACATAAAGATTCTGTCGATAGGATTCTTCGTAAAACCCGACACAGCCATGCTGTGGCGCGGGGCAATGGCGAGCAACGCGCTCAAGCAACTGATATGCGACGCCGAATGGGACGACCTCGACTATTTCATTCTCGATACTCCGCCGGGAACGAGCGACATACACCTGACGCTCCTGCAGACAATACCCATAACAGGCGCCGTAATAGTGAGCACACCGCAGCAAGTGGCCCTGGCCGACGCGCGAAAGGGCGTAGACATGTACCGCAACGAAAACGTAAACGTTCCTATCTTAGGATTAGTGGAAAACATGGCATGGTTCACGCCGGCCGAACTGCCGGAAAACAAATACTATATCTTCGGCCGTGACGGCGTAAAGACTCTTGCCGACGAGATGAACGTGCCCGTGCTCGGCGAAATTCCCATTGTGCAGTCCGTATGCGAAAGCGGCGACAAAGGTCAGCCCGTTGCGCTCGACGAACGTTCCGTTGCCGGAAAAGCGTTCCGCGACCTTGCGCTGAACGTGGTGAAAGCCGTGGAAAAACGCAACGCCGAGCTTCCGCCCACAAAAATCGTGGGAACAAGATAAACCTGAACATTTTATAAAAAGCCGAACACAAGTCCTGCGGAGTTTCCGCGGGACTTGTGTTTTTTATTGAACGTGATACTTATATGGCAGAGGCGCAAACGCCTCATAACTGCAAACAATAAAAATCTCCTGCACAACATGTAAAACCGGCAATGCCTTTTCGTAGGGTTTTACAGACAAAAACGGTCAGCGGCCAAGCACTTGAAAATCAGCAGGTGTAT
>OHBJ01003191.1_pt1 | contig 10858 bp, 11 predicted proteins | sample 1577241 | NCBI WGS metagenome assembly OHBJ01 (sample SAMEA3541594, study PRJEB24748) | human gut metagenome | biome: human gut; feature: human-associated habitat; material: faeces | place: China | collected 2012
GAGAAGAAATGGATTCTCTGCATGAATTTCCCGGGAAATAGAGAAGCCGTGTTGCGTGTGAATGTGACAAGCGGAAATTAGTGAATATCGGGCGTACCCAGCGTCCAGGTGAAGGTCTTGCTGTCGGCATTGGCGGCATCGGTCAGCTTAGAAGCGGTGTAGGTGATGGTGCCGTTGGTGACGGTCAGCTTGTCAGGATAGTTCAGGGTCAGGGTATCGTTACCAGTGGGACCCTTCAGGAAGGCGTCCTTGTCGGCGGGAGCCTTGGTGTTCTCAGTGAGCATAGCGGTCTGCCACTCGGCATAGGTAGCACGGACATTGGCCACGTCAGCGGCCTCCTTGGACTTGGTCAGGGCGCCGTTGAACACGGGGATGGCGATGGCCACCAGCACAGCGATGATGGCGACGACGATCAGCATCTCCATCAGAGTGAAGCCCTTCTTGCTCTGCAGTTTCTTCAACATAGTTCTACATCTCCTATTATTTTTTTGCGGTTTTTATCTTGATCCGTACAGGGTTGTTATACGGATAGGATATGAATTTGGGTGCGGCGGCCTTACATTCCGCCGTAGAGGGTGAACAGCGGCAGATACACCGCCAGCAGCAGCACCACCACGATCACCGCCAGAGCGATGGTGATGATGGGCTCCAGCACCGACAGCAGGCGGGCGGTGGTGACCTCCACCTCGTTGTCAAAGTATTCACCGATGACGTCCAGCGTCTCCTCCAGCGAGCCGGACTGCTCGCCTACGCCCACCATCTCCGTCAGCATTTTGGGGAAGTACTCGATCTGGCCCATGCTCTCGGAAATGGTGCGGCCACGCTCCACCTTCTGCTTCACCTCCTGCACGGCCAGTGCGAAGGTGTAGTTGCTGATCACGTTTCCGGTCACATCCAAGGCCTTGGGGACCGGCAGGCCGGCCGTCAGCATGGTGGCCATGCTGTGGGCGAACTGTGCGGCGGCGCTGAGGCTGTGGAGCCGGTGGAGGGGGGCCTTGGTGAGGCTCCATGCGGCGATGGCCTTCCGGCCCTGAACAGAGCGGCGGGCCACCATATAGGCGATGCCCAGCCCGGCGGCGATCAACAGAAGCAGCCACCACCAGCCCACGAAGAAGTCACTGATGGCCAGCAGCACACGGGTGATGCCCGGCAGCTGGGTGCCCATCTCGGCAAAGACATCGTTGAAGGCCGGGACGGCCACGGCGATGATGATAATAAACACGACGATGGCCACCACAATGACCATGGCGGGGTAGGTCAGGGTGCTGACCACCTTGGCCTTGGTCTTGGCGGATTTATCATAGTACCGGTGCAGCCGCTGGAAGCACTCCTCCAGCGTGCCGGACTGTTCTCCGGCCCGGACCGTCTCGATGAAGGTCTTGGGGAGGTACGGGGCGTTGTTTTCAAAGCTCTGGGCCATGGAGTAGCCTGCGCCCACCTCCTCGGCCACCTTCTCCAGCATCTGGCGAATGTGGCGGTTCCTGGTCTGGGCCGCCACCATCTCCACACAGTGCTGAATGGACATCCCTGCGGAGAGGATAATGGCGAACTGGGAGCAGATCAGGGCCAGCTCCTTTTCCTTGATCTTCAGGCCGATGGGGCGGTTGAAGATGTTTTCCTTCTTCTCCTGTACCTCCTCCAGCCGGGTGATAACGGCTACGGTCTCCCGCAGGCGGCTGGCGGCCTCGAACTCGTCATAGGCCCGGATGACGCCGGATACAGCCGTTCCGTCCTTGGTCTGGCCCCTGTAACGGTATGTGGTCATGGCGTGTCTCCGCTCCTTCCGTGCCGGGTTTTACGCAATTACTCGTCTACTGTGGTATTGATGATGCGGGCGGCCTCCTCGGCGGAGGTGACACCCTCCAGCACCAGCCGGCGGCAGCTCTCCCTCATGGAGCGGAAGCCGTTTTTGCGGGCCTCCTCCGTCAGCTGCTCCTCGTTGGCGCCCTCACTGATGAGCCGCCGTAGGCGGCCGTTGAGCATCAGGATCTCGAAGGCGGCCCGGCGACCGGTATAGCCGGAGTGATGGCACTCCGGGCAGCCCTCGCCCTTATAGAAGGTGACATGGCTGTCCTCCGGCATCCCCAGCAGGGCCAGCTCCTCGGCAGAGGGCTGATAGCCCTTCTTGCAGTGGGGGCAGACCTTCCGCAGCAGACGCTGGCTCACCACGCCCCGCAGGGCGCTGGCCACCAGCCACGGCTCCACGCCCACGTCCTTGAGCCGGTATACGGCGGACACGGCGTCGTTGGTGTGCAGAGTGGAGAACACCAGATGGCCGGTGATGGCGGCCCGCATGGCGATGGAGGCCGTCTCGCCGTCCCGGATCTCACCCACGGAGATGATGTCCGGGTCCTGACGCAGGATGGCTCGCAGGCCGCTGGCGAAGGTCATGCCGGTCTTTTCGTTGATCTGGCACTGGCTGACGCCGGGGATGTGGTACTCCACCGGGTCCTCCAGCGTGACGATGTTGATCTCCTCACGGGACAGATCCCGGATCATGTTGCACATGGTGGTGGACTTACCGGAGCCTGTGGGACCCACCAGCAGAATGACGCCGCTGGTGTTTCGCAGCAGAGCGTTGTAGTTGTCAAGATCCTGCCCCTCCAGTCCCAGCTGGGATTTGCTGAGGGCCTGAGCGGACTTGTCCAGCAGACGCAGCACCATCTTCTCGCCATACACCGTGGGCATGGAGGAGATACGCAGGTCCAGACTGTGGCCCCGCACCGACTGGATGGCGTGGCCGTCCTGCGGGATCTTATGCTCGGCAATATTCATACCGCCCATGATTTTCAGGCGGGAGATCACGGTATTCTGCAGGTCGGCAGGCACCGTCAGGATGCGGCGGAGCAGACCGTCGATACGCATCCGCACCACCATCTCGCCCTCCTGCGGCTCCAGATGGATGTCACTGGCCCGCTCGGTATAGGCCCGCTCGATGAGGGCGTTGACGAAGCGGATGGTGGGGGCGGACTCCTGCGGGTCCGCCGTGTCCTGCGCCATCTGGGCGGGGATGACATCGCTGCTGCTGCCGGCCTCTCGCTTCATCTCCTCGATGACCCGTGCCGTACCCTCGTTGCCGTACAGGCGGCTGATGGCCTGCTCCACGGCCTTGCGGGTGGCGATCATGGGGATGATGCGCTTACGGGAGGCGGTTTTGACCTCGTCCTGAGCCACGAAGTCCAGAGGATCGCTCATGGCCAGATACAGGCTGTTGCGTACCAGCTTCACCGGCACCACGCAGTATTTCTTGGCGATGTTCCGGGGGACATACTGGGCCAGCTCCACGGGGATGGAAATGGCCGTCAGGTCCACAAAGTCCACGCCCAGCTGCACTCGCAGAGCGTCGATGAGCTGCACCTCCGTGATGAAGCCGTTCTGGATCAGCACATCGCCCAGCCGCTGCTTTGTCTCCTTCTGGAGCGCCAGAGCACGCTCCAGCTGCTGCTCTGTGATGGTCCCGGACGCCACCAGCAGATCGCCCAAGCGCATATAGGCCATTTCACTCACCTCCCGGTCGAAGATTCCCCCGTCTATGGACAGGGGAAAACCGCACAGTGCCTACCGGCATACTTGCCAGGGATCGGATCCTGTACGTTTGTAGGCATAATATACCTCAAACTATTCTTGAAGTCAATCAATTTTTCGTGATTTATTGAGAAAAACCTCACAAATTCTCTATAAAACGACATATTTGTCCCATATGAGAAAAGTATGAGAAAAATGTTGAAAACTGGTACTTTTTGACTGACCGAATGACAGAAATGACAAAATGGTGCCAGTATTTTCCCAAAGGAAAAGAGGGCGGCCCACAGGCCGTCCTCTTGGAGGTGAACAGTATTTCAATTAGCGAGATTTTAACGGGTCGGCAGATGCGGCTCCAGCCAGTGCCAGATGTCCTCATAGACCGTCTGGCGCATGGGGCCTTCATTGAGGATCTCGTGTCTCAGACCGGGATACAGCTTCACAGTCACATCCGACAGGCCCGCCTTGCGGAAGGCGGCGGCGGTGCGGCGGACGCCCTTACCCATATCGCCCACCGGGTCCCGGTCGCCGGAGATCAGCAGCACCGGCAGGCTGCTGTCCATGCGGGTCAGATTCTTGGGGTTCTGGTTGAAGGCGATGCCGTGGAGCATCTGGCGGAACAGCCCCACCGTGGCATCGGCGCCGCAGAGGGGGTCGGCAATGTAGCGATCCACGTTCTCAGAGTCCGCCGACAGCCAGTCATAGCCGGTGCGGTTGGGAGCAAAGGCCTTGTTGTAGCCGCCGAAGGCCAGATCGTTCACCAGCTTGCTGGCAGAGGAGGGGCCCTGTGCGGCGCAGACCACCTCCGCCACGGCACGGCCTCCGGCCAGCTTGGCCTGAGGCTGCCAGCCGGTACCCATGATAATGGCGGCCCGCAGGGTGCCGGGATAGCGGATCAGGTAGCTGCGGGCCAGAAAGGAGCCCATGCTGTGGCCCATGAGGCACAGCGGCACACCGGAAAACTCCCGCCGCAGCTGCTCGTGCAGCAGCTGGATGTCCGCCACCACCGTCTCCCACGGGGTGCCGTCGCCAAAGTAGACGGGGGTGCCGCCCTCCGGCAGAGAGCCGCCGTGGCCCAGATGGTCGTGGCCCACCACGGCGATCCCCTGCTCATTGAGATAGCGGGCAAAGCCGTCGTAGCGGCCGATATGCTCGGCTACACCGTGGGAAATTTGCAGCACGGCACGAGGCGTTCCCTCCGGCAGCCACTGCATGGCGTGGAGCTGAGTCTTGCCGTCGCTGGAGAGAAAGGTGAACTCGGTGAGATTTGTCATGGAAATTTCATCCTTCCTATGGTAAAATAAGAATCATTCTGTTGGCAGTATACCACAAACTCACCAAAAAGAAAAGAGGAGACGGCTATGGCATCGTATATTCTGGCACTGGATCAGGGGACTACCAGCTCCCGTGCCATCGTATTTGACCGGGCGGGGCAAATCGCCGCCAAGGCCCAGTATCCCTTTCCCCAGATCTATCCGCAGGCAGGCTGGGTGGAGCACGACCCCATGACCATCTGGGACACGGAGCGTCTGGCGGCGGCGGAGGCCATCCGGGGGCTGCCGGAGGGCAGCATCGCCGGCATCGGCGTCACCAACCAGCGGGAGACTACCATCGTTTGGGACAAGGCCACCGGCCAGCCGGTGTATAACGCCATCGTCTGGCAGTGCCGCCGGACGGCGGAGCTGTGCGAGGAACTGAAACGGCAGGGACTGGAGGAGCGCATCGTCTCCACCACGGGACTGCTCATCGACGCCTATTTCTCCGGTACCAAGATCCGATGGATTCTGGATAATGTTCCCGGCGCCCGGCAGCGGGCGGAACGGGGGGAACTGCTGTTCGGCACGGTGGAGACGTGGCTCATCTGGAGGCTGACGGGGCAGCACGTCACCGACTATTCCAACGCCTCCCGCACCATGCTCTTTGATATCCACCGGCTGTGCTGGGACGAGGAGCTGTGTCGCCTGCTGCAGATCCCCGCCTGTATGCTGCCCCGGCCGGTGGAGAACAGCGCCGTTTACGGCACGGTGCAGCCGGGGATTCCCGGCTTGGAGACGCTGGCAGGTGTGCCGGTGTGCGCTGCTGCCGGCGATCAGCAGGCAGCTCTCTTCGGACAGGCCTGCTTCCATCCCGGCGAGGCCAAGAATACCTACGGCACCGGCTGCTTTTTGCTGATGAACACCGGCGATACCATCTGCCGCAGCCGGAACGGCCTGATCTCTACCATTGCCATCAGCCTGAACGGTAAGGTGGAGTATGCGCTGGAGGGCAGCGTCTTTGTGGGCGGTGCCGTCATCCAGTGGGTGCGCGATGGCCTGCGCATGATCCAGGAAAGCCGCGATGCGGAATACTATGCCCAGAAGGTGCCGGATAACGGCGGCATTTACATCGTGCCGGCCTTTACTGGTCTGGGTGCACCGTACTGGGATATGTACGCCCGCGGTGCCATCGTGGGCATCACCCGCGGCACCACCCAGAACCACATCATCCGCGCGGCGGAAGAATCCATTGCCTACCAGAGCGCCGATCTTGTGGCTGCTATGGAAAAGGACACCGGCGTGCCCATCACCTCGCTGAAGGTGGATGGCGGTGCATCCCGCGACCAGTTCCTGATGCAGTTCCAGGCCGACATCCTGAACAAGACCGTGCTGCGCCCGGCCATCCGGGAAACGACCGCTCTGGGCGCTGCCTATCTGGCGGGCCTTGCCACCGGCGTATGGAAGGATCGGGACGAGATCCGCAGCCTGTGGCACTGCAATATGACCTTTGCCCCGCAGATGGACGAGGCCGAGCGCACCCGTCTGCTGGCCGGCTGGCACAAGGCTGTTGGCCGCAGCTGCGACTGGGCAGAGCATTGATGATTTTCGTCTGACTTTATAGTTCGCGCACAAAATATTTTTTAATTGTTTATTTTCTATTGACATTTTGTTACAAAACGCTATACTAGAAGCATCCCAAGAGAAGTGAGATGGGGATGCACTGTATCGTCCAGATGCAGTGTGTCCCCATTTTTATTACGGAAAAATCAGATTCAAAAAGGAGGTCCCAAGCATGTCGCATCAAAAAGGTAGGTTGAAAAACAGCAAATTCTGGTTGTGCCTGTCACTGATTCTTTGCCTTGTAAGTGCCATCGTAGCGTCCGCTGTACAAACTTCTGGTGGGATCAGGATCAAGGAAATGAGCTGGGAAAGTCCCTCTGGACACCAGCTGGCCGCATACCTTTACATTCCACAGAATGCAACCAAAGACACACCAGCGCCGGGTGTTGTTACAATCGAAGGATGGTATAACAACAAAGAAATGCAGGACTTGTATAGTATTGAGCTGGCTCGCCGGGGATATGTGGTGCTGGCACTTGATCTGCACAGTCATGGCGACTCGGAAAGCCTGTCGATTGCAGAACTTTACGATGGTGCTGTGGGTGTCGATGGTGCAGTTCAGCTTATTGCAAGCCTTCCGTACGTTGACACAGCTCGTATTGGCGTTACAGGCCATTCCAGCGGCGGTACAGCTGCTAATATGGCGGTAGAGATCGATAATTCCCGGGAAACTCCTTTGATTGCTGCCGTTCTGCAGCAGGCTGGTGACTGGCAGGATGACACCGGCGGTGATCATAGCGGAGATTACGGCTCACGCAGTGTAGGCATTATTGCCAGTACCCATGATGACTTTTACTTTGGAACTTATGATGACGCTGGAAATATGCTGACCAATCCGGCAGCCTTCATGGAAACAGATGGTGCTAAAAAATTCCTGAATTTTAATGAGGACGGCTTTGCCGGTATCGCAGAAGGCGGCAAATATTACACGCGCGATTTTGATGGAAAGACCGCTTATCGCGTGATTTATCGGCCGAACATGATCCATCCTCTCGTTGCTTTTTCTACTACTTGTGTCGGCTATGCCGTTGATTTTTTTGATACAACGCTCGGCGCTCCAAAGCCCCTGCCTGCCAGCGATCAGATCTGGCCCATTAAAGCGGTGTTCAACAGCCTCGGCGTGATCGGTCTTTTGATCTTCATGGTCAGTTTCACGCTGGTTCTGCTTGATACTCCCGTATTTTCCGCTCTCCGCAGTGGTGAAATTGTACAGCCAGCTCCCGTGCAGGACAGCGGAGCCAAGGCACGGTACTGGGTTCTGCTGGTTATCGGTGCAGTTTTTTCCGGTTCAAGCTTTTTGTTCTGCATGAATACCGTTTACTCAAAGACAACAAACTTCTTTGTGCAGACCGGCCCCCTGACGATCGGTACATGGGCTGCTCTTTGCGGCGTCTTTGCAATATTCTGCTCTGCTGTTTTTTACGGTTCTTATGGAAAAAAACACGGTTGGAGTGCTCGAAGAGCGGGTCTGTATTTGAATCTGGAGCAGCTGTGGAAGACCATTGCCCTCGCTGTTATCGTGATCGTTGTTTCGTTCGGCCTTGTTTTTGCAGCACACTATTTCTTCCAAGTTGATTATCGGATGTATGTCGTTGCGTTCAAAACCTTCGGCGCTGATAAAGTGCTGATCGCACTTCGCTATCTGCCATTCTTCCTGCTGTTCTACGTTATGAACTCGATCTCGGCAAATTGCTTCAACTACAACACCATTGGCGGAAAAAATGGCAACATCTTGATTTTTGCATTCTTTAATGCGCTTGGTGCTATTTTTGTGGTTGCAAGTCAATATATCTACTTCTATGCAACGGGTTATCAGCTTTATGGTTTGACCGAAGGCCAGCGCATTGGTCCCATTTGGCTGTTCCCCTGTATGGTTCTTCTGTTTGTCACGCCCATCATGTCCCGCATCATCTACAAACGCACCCGCAATCCGTACATTGCAGGTCTGATAAATGCAATGTTTATTGTAATGATCAGCTGTTCCAATACTACTACCATTCTGGGCGGCGGTGAGCTGATTGCAACCACATTCTGATAAAACCTAGATTTTACATTACAGCCGCCGTGTAACTTATTTACATGGCGGCTTTTTTGTAGAATAATATAAATCAAGTAATTGATAAAAAAGGAGTCTTACCCAATGCATCCTCTTGCTGAAACCCTGCTGGACGAACCGGTGATCGCCGCCGTGAAAACGGACGAAGCCCTGACTGCTGCGCTGGCTTCGCCCTGCAGCGCCGTTTTTCTGCTGGCGAGCACCCTGCTCACCGTAGACGGGCTGGTGCACCGCATACATGATGCCGGAAAACTGGCCGTGGTTCACATCGACCTTGTGGACGGCCTTTCGTCGCGGGAGATCGCGGTGGACTCCCTCAACGCCCTGTGCCACCCGGACGGCATCATCTCCACCCGACCGACCCTGATCCGCCGGGCGCGCCACCGCGGCCTGCTGACCGTCCAGCGGGCATTCATCCTGGATTCCCTCTCGCTGACCAGCCTGTCCGGTCAGCTGGAGCAGGGCAAGCCGGATTTTGTCGAGATCCTGCCCGGCATCATGCCCCGGGTCATCGCCGAGATCAGCGCCCGCACACAGGTGCCTGTCATTGCAGGCGGCCTGCTGCGGGACAAAGCCGACGTCATGGCCGCCATGCGCGCAGGTGCCGCCGCAGTTTCCACCTCTGCGCCCTCCCTGTGGGATATCTGAGCCAGAACAAGATCCCAGCTGAAGTACGAAAAGCATAATAGTATCCTGGTGTTTTATTGGATATGCCCGCCCACCGATGGAGCCGGATCTCCACGGTGAGCGGGCATTTTTCGTTTTCATTCGATTCGAGTGAATCTATTCAGCCTGCGGATTAACTCGATAATTTAAAGCAATCCTACAAGTCGCAATCCCCTTAAAGTCTTTCTGCTTCCTGCATCTTAGCATCATACTGGATGGCAGAGATCGGCACGAAGCCCTCGATCATATCCAGTTTGCTGTTGACAAGGTCATCATACACATCTTTGATGGACAACGTAATGGAAGGCTCCAGCTGTTCATTTGCAATTACGCTTTCCACCAGTGCTTGTTTGTTTTTCAGTTTCTGCGCCATATCGGGCAGGAAGTGATAATTTTCAATCATGCGCAGAATGATGTTTGCCATAAAATTGCCGCGGATGCTGCTCAACTCGATATAAATCGCTCCGGCATCCTCCACGGAAATTTGTGCGATGCTCATCAGGTAATCAGCCAGAGTCGTTTGCGTATCGTTCAAAATTCCCTGACTTGCCATCCTGCGTTGCAGGATATTCATTTTTCGATAGTCCTGAATTATACCGGTTTTTATCAGTACATTCCACTACTTTATGCCGTCACATGGGTGGCATTCTCTTTCACCGAATTGATCGTATCCATCAGTTCACTCCCTGTTTTGCCATCAAACAGGCGGGTAAACAGGATGGGTTGGTCAAAGGGTGGTTTCATCAGCACCGCTTTGCTTTCCACATAACCGTTCTGCTCGATGTAATGAATGACCTTCTGCACGAACGCGATCTGCTTTGCATTCAGCGATTCGTCATTGATAAATTTTGAAAATGCCTGCATGGCACCCCCTCAAGGCCGTGGTCACCCCGTCCAACAAGAACTGGGTCTTCGGCGACCTGCTGGCCCACCTGTCGGAAGAGCATGCCACCTTCACCACTGCGGCAAAGGAGCAGGCATGAGCATCAAGCGTTTGGTTTCCGCTCTGCTGACCGGGGCGCTCTGCCTCGGCGTCCTCACCGCCTGCGGCTCGACCCAGAAGCCTGCCTCTTCGGGCGTGAGCGCCGACGCCCAGCGGTACAGCACCATCTTCTACGATGCCTTCGACACTGTCACGCAGGTCATCGCCTACTGCGACAGCGAGGAGGAGTTCTCCCGTCAGATGGACGCTCTCCACGCCGACTTGCTGGAATACCACCGTCTCTACGACATCTACAACGATTATGACGGCGTGGTGAATGTCAAGACCATCAACGACAACGCCGACGTCGCACCCGTTCAGGTGGACGCACGACGGGCGCCAGCAGCGACACGTGGCGGAACTCCTCGCGCGCCAGGATCGACGAGATGTGGACTTCCACCACCGGCGTCGCGATGGCGGCCACCGCATCGCGCAGCGCCACCGACGTATGGGTATATCCTCCGGCATTGAACACCACGCCGTCGTAACGGCCTTCGCTGCGGTGCAATGCATCGATCAACTCGCCCTCGACGTTCGACTGGAAACAGTCCAGTCCGACGTCGGGGAAAACCGCTCGCAGCCGCGTGAGATACTCCTCGAAAGCGGTCGACCCGTAGACCGCCACATCGCGTCGCCCCTGCAAATTGAGGTTGGGGCCGTTCAGAATCAAAATCTTCATGGTCATCCTTTATATTTCGAGGACAAAGATACGCAAAGTCGAGTGCAGAAGCAAGTTAGTTCCGCAATTAAAACAGC
>OHBJ01003193.1_pt1 | contig 10856 bp, 10 predicted proteins | sample 1577241 | NCBI WGS metagenome assembly OHBJ01 (sample SAMEA3541594, study PRJEB24748) | human gut metagenome | biome: human gut; feature: human-associated habitat; material: faeces | place: China | collected 2012
CTGACATCCACGCAAACGGGTCAGCCACGCACAGGCCGCTTGACCAGGGTGTTAAGCACGGCAGGCATGAGATCCATACCGAAGGCGCTGTCCACCCGGTACACCTTGGTCAGCAGGCGCAGGGCCTGGGCGTTGCCCTCGAAGTGGCAGAGATCGGCCTTCATCTGGCGGTCCAGCCACTGGGACAGGGGCCTGCCCTTGTAGCTCAGACGGTCCAGGTGGCTCTTGAACCAGTCGCCGATGACCACCTCGCCGAAGTGGCCGAAGGGCGGATTGCCGATGTCGTGAAGCAGTCCGGCGCACATGACGGCGTTGACCGCGTCCCGCGCCTCGTCCTCCGTCATGGCGTAGGGGGTGCCGCTCTTGTTTTTGCGGATATTGGCGGTAATCATGGTGGCAAGCTGCTTGGCCAGCGCCGAGGTCTCCATGGAGTGGGTCAGCCGGGTGCGCACAAAGTCACTCTTGTCCAGGGGAAACACCTGGGTCTTGTCCTGAAGGCGGCGGAAGGAGGCGCTTCCGATAATGCGGTGGTAATCCTTCTCAAACTCAGTGCGCAGGTCGGTGGAGGATGATTTCTTATAGCTTCGGATACGGTCGTCACAAAGCAGGGTTGTCCAGTTCATGGGGTTGTCTCCTTTTTCTTTTCTATACTCTATTATCAACAATTTTGGGGAAAATGCAAATACAAATAAAAAGAAAGGACCGGAACCCACCGTGTAAACGGCAGGCCCCGGCCCTGTTATTCGCTTCTATGTACATTTTTCCTGACGGAGATATCAGGCACTGGCTCCACCGGTATTAACACAAGGCTGTGCCAGCACCTTGACCCCGATATCATTCCATGCCTTAATCTCCTTTGACGGCATATTCCAGTCCGTAAACACGTAATCTATCTGCTCGGCGTCACACACCTTGTTAAAAGCCACTTCGCTGAACTTGTTAAACTCACAGAGTATGATTTTAGAATGTCCTATCTCAAGCATTTTCCGCAGGACTGCTGCCTCCTCCGTATTATATTCCGTCACACCATCCTCAATGGAAATTCCATCTATGCTCAGTATGGTCTTATCTACACGGAAATCCTCAAGGCATTCCCTGCACGTGCTTCCCACCAGACTCTTATTATGTTTTCTCAGATACCCGGAAGTAAGATAAATCTGGTTGCTCTCGTTATCACTTAAAATCAAGGCTATGTCTGGTGAATTGGTTACCACGGTCAACATTTTCCTGCTTTTTAAGAGATACCTTGCCAGGGACAGGGTCGTGCTTCCATTATTCATGGCAATGGCATCCCCGTCATTGATATACTCTGCCGCTGCTTGGGCAATGGCCTGTTTTTCCTGCTGGTTGCTTTCCATTTTTTTCGAAAACTCCAGTTCCTTCGCCCTGAAACTGCTGTAGGTAGCGCCGCCCCGGATACGCTTTACGGACGAGTCTTTTTCCAGTTCCAGCAAATCCCGGCGTATGGTTTCGATGGACACGTGAAACAGGTCTGCCAGATGCTCTACCTTTGCAAATTTTACCTCGGACAGATACCGGAGCATCTCCCTCTGGCGTTCGCTATACATAGGCCACCGGGGACAGCTTCATCAGAAAATGTCTGTCGTATGTGGTGAGGGGCATCAGGAACAGCTCTCCCCTGCTGTTCCCGCACATCCCATGCGCCCGGATGGATGAATTATAAAATCCCAGCTGCGCCTTCACATTCAGTTCCATATCAATCATCGTAAGGCCGCCGCCCCGCTCCGCAACATACACATAGTTCCTGTCCGCCCAGAGTCCGGTAGGCTGATACAGGTTCTCATCAAAGTATGCCAGCAGTTCTCCGTCTTCTGAGAATACATGGAGCCGGTTTCCATCCCTGTCCCCAACCCATACGCGGCCCAGAACATCCACGCAGAGACAGTGAGGTACCACAAACCGTCCCGGTTCATCCCCGGGACCTCCCCAGGTCTGTATTAACTTCCCATCCCTGGTAAAATGGTGGATGGCTGCATTGCCATAGCCGTCACTGACAAACAGGTCACCGGATGGCGCAAAGGCCACACCTGTAGGTTTATTAAAGGGAGGCGCGGCCCGCCTTATGGTCCCCACTCCCATGAAAAAGGACCACCCCTTGTCAAAAGAGACATCCGTCGGCACGTATTTTCCCATTCTCTGGCGTTTCCTCCAGATATCAGGGTCAAACCCGCTGTCACTTGGAACTCCCGGCGTACCGATATCGCGGATCAGCTCCCCGTCCTTGCTGATTTCCCGGAGCACATGCATGGCCACGTCCACACACAGCAGCGTATCTTCCGGAGTCACGCAGAGGGTATGGGTTTCTTTAAACAGCCCCTTTCCAAAATCCTTTACATAATTTCCTTCCGGGTCCAGCATCATGATGGGATGGTCCACATCCCTTGTGGATAAGAACAGGTTGTCCTCCTTGTCACAGCACCCCCCGGAATACATGGTGAACTCAAAGCAGTCCGGGAATCTGCCATAATCCGGGTGGAGTTCATAGGTATATCCATTGCTTGTATAATAAGATCTGCCGGCCTTGTCGCGGTCCGCAATCCCCTTAATCATCTCTGCCATCTTTGCAGCCCTTCCCCTCTTTAACATTCATATCTTTATTTATCTTTTTCACGTACGCTTTCAGGCACGATTTCTCCGGACATGATTTTTTCCTTGCTCTCCTCCACCATTTCCTTCACGCCATCCTTATATGTAATCTTACCTGTGGAATCGAAATCAAAACCAGCTCCATCTGTACGGTTCATGGAAAATGCTTCTGTGCGTCCGCCTTCGAACTTACCCTCTGCATAATCCTTCATCGCTGCATATACCCATGTATCATACGGTGTAATCTGGCTTCCCACTACCTGTCCGGGAAGCAGAGGGCTTTGGTCAATGTCACATCCAACCACATAATGCCCTTCTCCAAGTTCCTTAGCTGCCTCAAACACCCCAAGGCCAGTCTTTGCCGCTACTTGATATACCACATCATAGCCTGAATTATATAAGGTAAGCGCCAGTTCCTTACCCTTGGCCGGGTCCTCAAAGGTACCTGCATACATGATGGATACTTCAATATCCGGATTGGCTGCTTTGGCCCCATCCTCATATCCTGCCGCATATCTGTTGTTCTGTGCCATATCCTGACCGATGACAGCCCCAATCTTACCTGTTTCCGACATAAGGGCAGCCGTCACGCCTGCCAGGTAGGAACCTTCCTGCTCTTTGTTGGCAGAACCCAGCACATTGGGGATATCGTTGATTTCACCGTTCATGCTGAAGAATTTTGTATCCGGGTACTCCGGGGCCACGGTACAGATGGCATCCACCATCTCAGGCTGGAGACATACCAGCAGTCCATATCCTTCCTGGGCCATGGAACGCAGTGTTTCCTCATACTCGCCTACCTGGACCTCCACTACCTGGGTATCCATGCCATATTCTTCCGCTGCCTTTGTAAAGCCGGAATAGCTTAAGTCAGTTACAGAGCCGTCGCCTAAAGCCTGGGGTGTTATGAATGCGGCCTTCAGCGCTGTCTTGGGGGCCTCTGATGCTTCTGTCTCCTTCTTTTCTGCCGGGGCTTCCGTCTTCACGGCCTCTGTCTGGGGAGCCGCTGTCGTGTCTTTCGCCGCTGTCCCTCCGCCTGAACCACAGGCACTGAGAATTGTCATTGCTGCCACTGCTCCGAGAATTACTGCTGTTGCTTTTTTCATTTCTTTTCCTCCGTTTTCTTGTTTGTTTTTCTTGTTCGTTTCATTTGCTTTATATGTTAAAATTGTTCCTTTACCGGTTTTCTGATAAACACACATGCAAGCACTGCCAGATATGGAATCATCAGCACAAGCTCAGAAGCAATGGTCCCGCTGAGCTGTACCTGGTTTCCAAATGCTTCCGCAAATCCAAACAGCAGCGTGATGAACAGGACCAGCACAGGCCTGCGCCTTGAGAACATCAACGCACCCAGTGCAATATACCCCTTCCCCACTGTCATACCCTCAGAAAACATGGACAGGAATCCGATGGACAGCTGGCTTCCGGCCAATGCGCACAGCACGCTGGCAATCAGGATACAGGAAATCCGTGTTTTATTTATATTAATGCCCACTGCCTCGGCTGCTTCCGGATTGGCGCCGCTGGACAGGATCCGCAATCCATAGGGCGTATGGTAAATAATGACGGCCGCGGCTGCCACGCTGAGAAAGGCTGCGTACACAATCCATGTCTGCTGGGTAAATATGCTTCCAATCACCGGGATATCACAAAGCACAGGGACTGTAATCCTGGATATGGATGGGATGTCCGGCGATATAAAGGAACCGGTCTGGTGGAACACCATCCTGAGCAGGTAAATGGTTAAGCCGTCAATCAGAAAGTTAATGGCAAAGCCCACCACCAGTTCAATGGCTTTCATTTTCATGGTAATCCAGGTAAAGAAGCACCCCAGGACAAGGGTTGCAATAACCGCGCACAGCACCCCTATCACCCAGCTGTGGAAATAGTAGCCTGCAATGACCGCAAAAAAGCAGGCCAGCAGCATCTGGGCTTCCAGTATGATGAAGGTTACCCCGGCGCAATCACAGAACAGGGCTCCCACTGCAGCCAGCAGGATGGGGGCGGAATACCGCATGGTAGCGCTGATTAAAAGCGAAATATTCATGATGCCTCTCCTTCCTTTGCATTATGCCTGATAAAGGGTAACTGTTTCCAATCCAGCATACCTGCGAATGCCTTCGCGGAAACAAAACATATGATGGTACACTGTATGACCACGGCCACGGCCCTTGATACGCTGGTGGTCCGCTCCACGGTCAGGGAACCTGCCTTTAAAAATCCCATAAATACCGCTCCGAACAGAGTTCCAAGTGGCGAGCAGCTGCCCAGCAATGCTGACAGGATTCCATTTGTTGCAAAATCCCCGACAAAGCGGCTTTCAAAGCAAAGCCTGACTCCCATGATTTCAGTGGCGCCTCCCAGCCCTGCAATGGCCCCGCTCATAAGGATGACACCAATCCTCGCTGTATTTACATTTACTCCCCCATACTTGGCAAACCTGGGGTTAATCCCGCATACCTCAAACTCATAGCCGAATTTTGACCGTTTAATCATGATCCAGTAGAAAACCACGACCGCAAGACTGATTAACAGCGCCGTAGTCACATTGGTTCCAGGTATCAGCTTGGTCAGCTGCCCCTGCTCCGCAATCATGTCCGTCTTAATGGTCGCGCCCCGGTTGCCGCTTGCAAGGAACACATTATGTACCAGATAATCCGTGAGATACATCGCAACATAGTTCAGCATCATGCACGGCACCACCTCGCTGCTGCCGTAATAAAGCTTGGCAAGAATCGGAGGCAGCGCCCATATCATCCCCACCAGCATGCTGGCAAGAAGCATGAACGGTACCAGGATATATCCCGGCAAATCCCTGAATGTGATACCCACGATGGCTGCTGCCAGTCCACCCATGTACATCTGGCCTTCCACACCCATGTTGAAGACCCCGCCCTTAAAGGCAATGGATGCCGCCACCCCTGCAAATATCAGGGGTACTGTCCACCGGATGCTGGATGCAAGGGCAAACATGGAACCGCATGCGCCGCGCAAAAGGGCGGCATAGATAACAACAGGATTATTGCCTGTTGCAAAAATCAGGACTGCGCCGACCAGCAGACCAAATGCCACTGCCATAAGAGCAGTCTTAACACTGATTGGCGTCGGCCTATACGTAAAATTCATACAGCTGTACCCTCCCTTACAATTCCAGCCATCAGCAGGCCGATTTCCTCCTCGGTTGCCGTACCCGGATCCACTTCCCCCACAAAACGTCCATTATAGATGACCAGTATGCGGTCGCTGATTGCCATGATTTCAGAAAGTTCATTGGAAACCAGCAGGACAGCATTTCCCTGGTTACGGTGTTCCACAAGCGTATCATGGATATACTCCGTTGCGCCGATATCCACACCGCGGCTTGGCTGTGCAGCTATGAGGACAGATGGTTTCAGGTATAATTCCCTGGCTACTATCAGCTTCTGAAGATTGCCTCCGGATAAAGACAGGGCATCATTCATGATATTATCTGTTTTCACTGTAAATTTCTTCACATTGTCCCAGGTAATCTGTTTCGCTTTTTTATAGTTGATGAAACACCTCCCGGCAAAATCCCTGGACCGGTATCCTTCCATGATAAAATTGGATAGAATGGTGGCGCCTACCGCTGCCCCTGTAAGCTGCCGGTCCTCAGGAATGCATCCCATCCCATATTCCCGCCTGATCCTGGTTCCCATGGATGGCGATACCTCCCTGCCCTCAATCCGTATCATCCCTTTATAGTCATTGACCATACCGGTTAATATGTCGATTAATTCAGACTGCCCATTCCCCTGGACCCCTGCAATTCCAAGTATCTCTCCTTTGTGTAAGGTGAATGAAATATTGTCAACCGCCCTGACTCCCCATTTATCCACATATTCAAGCCGCTCTGCTTCCAGGGCAACCTGGGACTGGTCAATCACTTTCTTCTCCTTCTGTTCACTGAGCTGGCGTCCTACCATCATCTCAGCGATGCTGCGCTCATCCGTCTCAGATGTCTTCACATGTCCGGTAACCTTTCCCAGCCTGAGTACCATGATTTCATCTGTAATCTGCATGATTTCATTGAGCTTATGGGTAATCAGTATGATACTCTTTCCTGCGTTCCGCAGTTCCACCAGGGTTTCAAACAGCTTTACAATCTCCTGGGGAGTAAGCACGGCCGTGGGTTCATCCATAATCAGAAGGTCAGCCCCAAGGTAAAGGGCTTTCAGGATTTCCACACGCTGCTGCAGGCTGACCGGTATATCCTTAACCAACGCTTTGGGCGGGACCTCCAGCTTATACTGTTTACCGATATCCAAAACCATCTGTTCCGCCTGCTTCATGTCCAGAAGCCCGTTCTTTTTCTGTATAGGCTTACCGAGTATCATGTTCTGTGTTACCGTAAGGGTTGGGACCAATGCAAAATGCTGGTGTACCATACCTATCCCCATATCAATGGCATCTTTGGGGCTTTTAAACCGTACTGCCTTTCCATCAATCAGTATTTCGCCTCCATCCGGCTCATACATTCCGTAAAGTACACGCATTAGTGTTGTCTTGCCCGCCCCGTTTTCCCCGATTAATCCATATATCTTTCCAGATTCAACCGTAAAATCCACCTCGGAGTTAGCTGTCAGTTTCCCAAATACCTTGGTGATTTTTTTTAATTCAATCTGCCTCCCCATAATCATCCCTCGCTTCTGATATATCTGCCATATCCTGCATCACACAGGATCCTTTCGTCTCCATATACCCTTTTTCCCCTGACAAATGTATCTGTCACGCGGCCCGTTAACTCCATTCCATGATACGGACCTTTGTCGCTCTTTGTTTTGGAGAATGATCTGGTTCCGTCATAAACCCACTTCTCATCCGGGTCAATGAATATAAAATCCGCATCCGCCCCCGGCATCAGGTTTCCTTTCCTCGGGTACAGCCCCAGAAGCCTGGCCGCGTTTTGGGACGTAAGTTCCGCCAGCCTTGTCCATGACAGGCCCCGCTTATTCACTCCCTCTGAAATCATTGCGGCCAGCATCACGTCATTGCAGCCAAATCCGCAGTATTCCTTCCAAAAATCGTGCTGCATTACCTTCTCTTCATCCGTGTATGGCCCGTGGTCAGAACCTAATACATCTATGGTCCCATCCTTTACATAATCCCACATCTTTTCCACGTTCCCGCGGCTGCGGAATGGCGGTGTGCATTTTGCAAAGGATTTTTTATCCCTCAGTATATTCCTGTCAAATATCAGATAATGGGGACATGTCTCAACAAATACCGGCGCCCCTTCCTTTTTCTGGTTCTTTAGGAATTCCGCTCCCTGCATGATGGTGGTATGACAGACTAAAAGCCTGGATCCGGTCATCCTGGCAAACAGCACAGCGCGCTGTATTGCGTCAAACTCAGTCCACCACGGCCTTGCATCGTCAAAACATGCCTCGTCCTGGCAATGGATTTCCGAATAATGCTGACAGCCAAAATCGGCCACTTCCGCATTCTCGGCATGGAGGGCAACCAGCCCATGGAAGGATGCCGATTCCCGCATTCCTTCAACCAGGTAACCATCCGTGATGCGGGGGTATACTTTGGTGGAAAAACACATGAATCCCTTAAAGCCAACACAGCCAAGTTCGTGCATTTCCCTCATATCCTTAATACTGGCGGGAATCAGTCCTCCCCACAGCGCAAAATCCACCACGGAACGGCTCTCTGCTGTCTGCTTTTTCAGCATCAGGCTTTCCCTGTCAATGGTTGACGGCTCTGACGGCAGCGGCATATCGCATATAGTGGTGATTCCGCCTGATGCCGCGCTGCATGAGCCACAGTACCAATCCTCCCGGAAATTAGCAGGTCCCGGGTCACCCATGTGGTTATGTGTGTCAATCATACCCGGCATCACTATCTTCCCAGACGCGTCTATGATTTCACAGTCACCTGAATAGTCACTACCTTTTTCCAACAAGGCAGTTATCCTGCCGTCTTCAACCAATAATGATACATTCTCCACACTGTTCGGGAGTACAACCTTGCCATTACAAATTAACTGTTTGTTCTGAATCATCCCCACACCCTCTCATTTTTTACTGTCTTATGTGGTATAATCTTATCAAAAACAAACAAAAGCTGTCAATCATGGCAATTGACAGCTTTTTTTGGTTAATGTTCAATTTTTACAACTGGAAATTGTGGTTTTACAAGCATTTCCACGGTTTTTCCACATTTACTCCAACTTATTATTTTCCATATATTTCCTGTCCGCAGTCAACACCCGCACATTGATATCACTCCAGGCTTTTACTTCTTTATAAGATATATTCCAGTCTGTAAACACATAATCAATCTGCGCCGCGGAACACACCTTGTTAAACGCAACCTCGCTGAATTTGCTGAACTCGCATAAAATCATCCTGGTACGGCCAATCTGAAGCATTTTCCTTAATATGGCGGCTTCTTCTGTATTGTATTCCGTAATCCCATCCTCAATGGAAATGCCGTCAATGCACAATATGGTCTTATCAACCCTGAAATCCTCCAGGCTCTGGCTGCACATGCTTCCAATCAGGCTTTTATTATGCCTGCGGAGACGGCCTGCCGTCAGGTAAACGCTGTTACTTTCATTGCCAATCAGTACCATGGCAATGTCCGGGGAATTAGTGACAACCGTCAGACGTTCCTTTGTCTCCAGCAGACATCTGGCCAATTCCAGGTTAGCAGTCCCATTATTCATGGCAATGGCATCCCCGTCATTGATATACTCAGCCGCCAGTTTGGCAATGGCATGCTTTTCAACCTGGTTATTCTCCATCTTTTTTTCATATTCCATTTCTTTGGCACGCAGGTTATTGTATACGGCCCCGCCCCTGACTCTTTTAATAGAAGAATCTTTTTCCAATTCCAGCAAATCCCTGCGTATGGTTTCCAAACTGACCTGGAACTGTTCTGCCAGCTGTTCCATCTTAGCAAACTTGGCTTCGGACAAAAAACGGATAATTTCTTTCTGACGTTTATTATACATAGGTCAATCTTCCCCCTGCCATTTGGTTTTTCACCAAATTCCACATTTTTTACAACTTAGTTTTCCACAAAAGTTTTTTAAAAACTAATTTTATTAAGTTTGATTCCCGATTTATTGCACTTTTTAATGATTTTAGTTAATAAAATGTTGCACATTTCAAATATAAATCCGCTTTTTGTGGAATAGAATGTTGAAAATCCACCTGCACCAACCCTTTTATGATATTCTACCATGGCGCCCCGCCAGATTCAATTTATATCTTGCGGTGTTGCTTTAAACATAGGCATTCAAAAAGGGACATCCGTCTCCCAATGTCCCTCGTCAGATACTTATACCCGGTTCAAATACCTATCATCCTCCCTCCTCCACAAACAACAAAAACCCATTCTCCGCCCCGCACTCCTCCTTCCCGACCAGAAGCGTCCCATCCTCCGGGCCTTCAATGCAGCACCCCTTGCCCCGGGCGCGGGCGCATCGTGGGTATCTGGGGCAGATATATTGGAAACATATTTTTTCAGAGTCCTCCTGAGCCATTCCTGCAATCCTCCTTTATCATTATTTTACCTTATCTAATTATAACCTGAATTTATTAACACTTCAATCATAAATCACTGAATATTATGTTAAATTATAAACTATTATGAGATTATTTTAACAAATATTGCTTTTTATCTCACAAAATGTTATGGTTAAATAAATGAGTAATCAGGGTCTCAGGGAGACTCATACGCGGGTACGTATAAACAACCAATCACAAACAGGAGGGATTAAATGAACAAACCAGAACTTCAGGAACGGTATCAGCTTTATATTGACGGCCAGTGGCGCGATGCCTCTGACAAGGCTTTCTTCACAACCAGATGCCCTGCCAGCGGAGAACAATTAGCTGAATGTGCACAGGCAACCAAGGAAGATGTGGATGACGCAGTGAAGGCCGCATGGAAGGCTTTTGAAACCTGGAAAAAGGTTCCTGCCAGTGAGCGGGCAGGAATCCTCAACAAAATCGCTGACATCATAGATGATAATACAGAGCACCTGGCCATGGTAGAGTCCCTGGACAACGGCAAACCCATCCGGGAGACCATGGCAATCGACATTCCTTTAAGCGCAAAGCATTTCCGCTATTTTGCAGGCTGCATCCTGGCGGAGGAAGGCAGCGCCAATGTGCTGGATGAGCAGTTTGCTGTTGTGGCGGATTCCACACTCCGGAAAGATGCACCGGTAGCTCTTTATTGCCGTAGCGGAAAACGCAGCAAGAAGGCTG
>OHBJ01003196.1_pt1 | contig 10853 bp, 7 predicted proteins | sample 1577241 | NCBI WGS metagenome assembly OHBJ01 (sample SAMEA3541594, study PRJEB24748) | human gut metagenome | biome: human gut; feature: human-associated habitat; material: faeces | place: China | collected 2012
AATCCCCATCCTTATACCTGACCTCGCGGCCCTGCCAGGTGGGTTTGAAGGTCAGGTCGCTGGTCTCGCCGAAATCGATGGAAACGCTGCTGTTGGTAAAGTCCAGCTTGTCCGGCCACTGGATCTGAATGGCGGTCTGGCCAACGGTCTCGCCGTTGACCTGCAAGCCGACAGTGACCTCACCGCAGGTATCCCCCGCCCTGTAAAGGCCGGTGCTTTCATTGATAGTGCCGCCGCCGGAGAGCACCGTCCACACAGCGCCCGCGGGAATATCCGCACGGCCGCCGGCCGCATCCACGCCCGCCGCCGCAAACGGTACCGTGCTGCCGGGCGTATAGACCTCGTTATTGGGCGTCAGCACCGCGTGGTCGAATGTACCCGTGGGCTGCGCATTGGAGAGCACCATAATGGTGTTGGACACCTTGCGCTCATAGCCGTCGGAGGGGCGGCAGCGCAGCGTCAGGCCGGCGGTGGTCTCGTTCTCCGGCTCACCCTCGCGCTGGGTGGCAAAGGTAGAGGAGCCGCCGCCATCCAGGTTGACCGCCTCCACACAGCCCAAGGCCTCCATGGAGGCAGCTACCTCCGCCATGGTCATGCCCACGGAATAGGGGGCCTGACGGCCATCCACCATCAGCATTACCACGGTACCGTCCGCCTTGATACCGATAGCCGTGCGGGACGCGCGGGTGGTGTTGTCCAGTCCGCTGCGGGCGTGTCCGTTTTCAAAAATATCGCCAAAGCCGGCAACAGCCTCCCGGACATTGCCGGCATCAAGGGCGGCGTTGCACGTCTGAGCGTCGGTGATGTGCGCCTTGCCATCCATATCCACCCAGAAGGTGGTGGTGGTAGCCCGGTTGATGGCAACTCCGTTCATAACGAAGGCGCCGCTGGGCCGGCCGTTGCTCATGTCGTAGCCACCGGCATTGATGGCGCCCACAACATTCTCACCACGGCGGGTCTGCATACTCTGCGCCTGCTTGGTGGTCTCCAGCATGGCCCAGTTCCTGCCGCTCTGGATGGCTCCAATGTTATAGTCATTGTAGCCCAAGGCCAGAGATGCCGTAGAGCCGGTACCCACCTTGACCTCCATCACATGCCCCATCATCTGTTGGGTCAGTGATGTATTGTTCAGGATCCACTCGTACTCGGTGACATCCGGTGTAACGGCATATTTCTTCTCCGAGATCTGCCGTATGCCCAGTGTGTCAAGACCACTTCCGGCCGCGACATCCACCGCCAGCGCATGCACCGGCAGCAGTGATACCGCCATGCACAGCGCAAGCAAAGCTGTCAGTACTCTTCTCCTCATCTTGCCCTCTCCTTCATCTGTTTATATTTTTACCATTCTTCTCCAACAGTCCGCGCGAATCTCTGCGCGCGTTGTCACGGTGTGACAACGCGCGTCGCCGTATATACGGCGAGTCCAGCCCATATTTGATTTATGTCTATGCGACACGCAAGTGTGGTGTCTCCACACATACCACTACCATGTCAAAAGGCACCGGTGTCCGTCCGGTAGGACGGCAGGTATCCGTCCACACACAACCGTCCGACGACACAGTGCCTGATCACGTCCGCAGCGCGATGCCGCATCCGGTATTCGGTTGACCCCGTTTGTGCGGCTCTGATCCGCACGCAGATCCCCCAAATCCCCCGCATTGCGTCAATTGCCCACTAATTTGTGGTTCCAGCGACCATACTGTACCATACTTTTCTGAAAAAGGCAAGTGTCCTGCCGCAAATTTTTCAGTTTTTCCTTTTCAAAATGTTTTTCGTTCCGCCGCCATTGTGTCCCGTCCGAAAATATGGTATGCTGAGGAAAACAACAGACAAAGGAGCGCTTGATATGCGTCTGATCTCATGGAACGTCAACGGCCTGCGGTCGTGTCTGGGCAAGGGCTTTCTGGATTTCTGCACCTTCGCGGACGCGGACATCATCTGCCTGCAGGAGACGAAAATGCGCCCGGAGCAGGCGCAGTTCGACCTGCCGGGCTACCGCATGTTCTGGAACAGCGCGGACAAGGCCGGCTACTCCGGCACCGCCGTGTTCACCCGGCGGAAGCCGCTGTCCGTCACCTACGACTTCGGCGCTGTTTTCGCCTGCATATCATTTGCCCATGACAACAACGTGTCTAAAACAGGTTTCTCTTGTTCCAGCCGCTTTTCATATCGCTCCTCCGGTGTCAGCTCCGCCAACGCCTGCTCCAGCTTGAAAAGCCGGGAGCAATACCGCTCGCCCATGGCCGCAGGAAAATTCTTCTGCGCCTCTTTGGGCAGTGTTTGCAGCGCCTCGTCAAATTTTCGCCTCGCATGGGCCCAGCAGCCCACCACACGAATATTATCCATCAATTCAGGAATCAGCTCTGTCAGACGGATATAGCGCTGAATTTGATTTCGACTTTGCCCCACCTGTTCAGCAAGCAACTGGTCTGATCGCTTTTGTGTCCCAACTTGGGACACATTTTCTTTACTCGGTCTGCCAGCCTGTCTTTTCATGGCATCCAGCTTCATCTTGTAGGCAAAGGCTCTTTCACTTGGGAGCAGACTTTCTCGTTGCAAGTTGCTGTCAGCCATAATGATCGTGGCGGCATCATCATCCAAATCCCGAACAATGACCGGCATGGTCTCTTTTTCTGCCAGTTCACTTGCCCTGTGCCGTCTGTGTCCGGCCACCAGTTCATAACCGCCCTCCGGGTCAGGACGGGCAATCGCTGGAACCAGAACACCATACTGCCTAATACTGCGTACCGTGTCCATCATTTTCTCATCATCCAACACATGAAACGGGTGGTTTTTAAAAGAATGCAGTTCGCCAAGCGGTACGCGAATGCTTCTATCTTCCTCCGCCGCTACTACCTCCGCGCTGCCAAATAAATCGTCATATGAGGTGAATTTAACCTTATCCGCACTACGACCACCCATTAAAAAGCACCTCCCTGGTCAAGGCCGCATATCCTTCAGCCGCTATTCCATCCGACGCATAGACATAAATGCTTGTCCCTTCGACGCTTGTCTCCGCCGCCCTGACAGACAGTGGAATACAGTTTTCAAATATATGAATCTGCGCTCCATAAGCCTCTCGCAGCTTTCTCAATATATCCTTTGCAAAATTAGTCCCTCGGTCCACCTTAGTCAATACGATTCCCTCAATTTCAAGCTGAGGATTCAACTGTCTGCGCACCCGCCCAATGGTTTTAATGAGCTGCTGCAGGCCCTTTGCCGGCAGATATACCGACTCCACAGGTATTAAAACACTGTCTGCAGCTACAAGGGCATTGATTGTTATCATTCCCAGAGAAGGCATACAGTCAATTAATATGTAATCATACCTGTCTTTCAGTTCAAGAATATACTGACGCAGGATTGTCTCTCTGCTCATCACATTTACCAGAGTAGTTTCCAATCCGACCAGTTCAATATTAGCCGGTAGGAAGTCCCCCCCTTCCTCGTATTGAAGAATACCTTCCGACAAATCAAACGGCACGTCATTTGCCACTTTTTCCAGCACATTTACTAATGTGACTTCCAAATCATCTGGTTCTTCAATCCCTAAACTGACGGCCAGATTTCCCTGGGCATCCGCTTCAATCAGAAGCACCCGTTTCCCCTCTCTCACCAGTCCGATTCCCAAGTTTACGCATGTCGTCGTTTTTCCGACTCCGCCTTTCTGATTTGCAATCGCTATTACTTTCATGTTTTTCCCCTTTCGTATGCCAAGCTTAAAATGATTTACGCGCCTCCACAATACTCAGGATACCTAATTTTAATCGTCTGCCAAAAATAAGAAGCGTAACCACAACAGAATAAATCTTCTACTGTATACAATCTGCACTCTGCCAACTGATCCTCCGCATCCTCGTAATCAAGGACGCTGGGCGTTCCGTTATTGTACAAATTAAACGCCATGCGGATTACCTTCACGCTGCTGGATGTCTGCCAGCCCTCATGAAGGCATTCGGTTTTTACAAGTCCGGTTTTAAAATCATAAATACGGTTTACATTTTCTCTCGTATCCTCAGCGATTCCAAGACGGTAGACCAGCGCCGCGTGGTATGAATCCTTATGCCTGTATTTGGGAAAATACTGTAAATAAAACCGTTTGTGCACTTCACTTTTAAATTGTATTTTGTTCATTTCTTCCATGATACATTTACCTCCTCTACCGATTTTTCTTCTTATACGTGTTCTACCTCTCTGCAACAAAAAAGGATTAAACCTATCAAAGCCAATGCTCTGAGATTTAATCCTGAATAGAGTATTCCTAACAGCAAAAGGGGCCGCGGACTATGCTGATAGCCTCACAACCCCTTTCGAGTGTTATATATAGATTTTACATATAATATCTTTAAATCGGTTCGCTTTCGTGTACTCAGCATGATATTTCATGTACTCATTCACATCATCCCTTGTAACAATCAGCGTTGTGAAGTAAAAATATTTACGCTCTTCTACTTTCCTGCATTGGCAATCGCTGCCTGTGCTGCTGCAAGACGAGCGATCGGTACACGGAATGGAGAACATGAAACGTAATCCAGACCAATCTTGTGGCAGAACTCAACAGATGAAGGATCTCCACCATGCTCACCACAGATACCAACGTGAAGCTTAGGATTAACCGGCTTACCAAGTTTGATAGCTGTCTCCATTAACTTACCAACACCTGTCTGGTCAAGCTTAGCGAATGGATCGCTCTCGAAGATCTTCTTATCATAGTAAGCATTTAAGAACTTACCTGCATCATCACGGGAGAATCCGAATGTCATCTGTGTTAAATCGTTTGTACCGAAGCAGAAGAAGTCAGCCTCTGTAGCGATCTCATCGGCTGTAAGAGCAGCTCTTGGGATCTCGATCATTGTACCAACCTCGTACTCAAGGTTTACACCGGCAGCAGCGATCTCAGCATCAGCGGTCTCTACTACGATATTCTTAACATACTTAAGCTCCTTAACTTCACATACAAGTGGAATCATGATCTCTGGCTTAACTGTCCAATCTGCATGCTCCTTCTGTACTTCAATCGCTGCACGGATAACAGCCTTTGTCTGCATCTTGGCAATAGAAGGATAAGTAACAGCAAGACGGCATCCTCTGTGTCCCATCATTGGGTTGAACTCATGAAGTGATGCACAGATAGCCTTGATCTCTTCTACTGATTTATTCTTAGCCTTAGCAAGCTTCTCAATGTCAGCGTCCTCTGTAGGAACGAACTCATGAAGAGGTGGATCAAGGAAACGGATTGTTACTGGGCATCCCTCAAGAGCCTCGTATAATTTCTCGAAATCTCCCTGCTGATATGGAAGAATCTTGTTAAGAGCTGTCTCTCTCTCCTCTACTGTATCAGAGCAGATCATCTCACGGAATGCAGCGATTCTCTCTGGATCGAAGAACATATGCTCTGTACGGCAAAGTCCGATTCCCTCTGCACCAAGCTCACGAGCCTTCTTAGCATCTGCAGGAGTATCTGCATTTGTACGAACCTTAAGTCTTCTGAACTCATCAGCCCATGCCATAACACGTCCGAACTCACCAGCGATTGAAGCATCAACTGTTGGGATGATTCCAGCGTAGATGTTACCTGTTGTACCATCGATAGAAATCTCAGATCCCTCTGTGAATGTCTGTCCTGCAAGTGTGAACTTCTTGTTCTCCTCGTCCATATTGATATCACCACAACCAGATACACAGCATGTTCCCATACCGCGTGCAACTACGGCTGCGTGAGATGTCATACCACCACGAACTGTAAGGATACCCTGAGCAGCCTTCATTCCTGTGATGTCCTCTGGAGATGTCTCAAGACGTACAAGTACGACTTTCTCTCCTCTTTCAGCCCATGCCTCAGCATCGTCAGCTGTGAATACAACCTTACCACAAGCAGCTCCTGGAGATGCTCCAAGACCCTTTCCAAGTGGAGTTGCAGCCTTAAGTGCAGCAGCATCGAACTGTGGATGTAATAATGTATCAAGGTTACGAGGATCGATCATTGCAACAGCCTCAGCTGGTGTCTTATGTCCCTCATCTACTAAATCGCAAGCGATCTTAAGAGCAGCTGGAGCTGTTCTCTTACCATTACGGCACTGAAGCATATAGAGCTTCTTGTTCTCAACTGTGAACTCCATATCCTGCATATCATGGTAGTGATTCTCAAGAGTCTCACAAACCTTAAGGAACTCAGCGTATGCCTCTGGGAACTCCTGCTCCATCTGAGCGATTGGCATTGGAGTACGAACACCGGCAACAACGTCCTCACCCTGTGCATTGATAAGGAACTCACCCATAAGCTTGTTCTCACCAGTTGCAGGATCACGTGTGAATGCAACACCTGTACCTGACTCGTTATTTAAGTTACCGAATACCATAGGCATTACGTTAACAGCTGTTCCCCATGAATAAGGGATATCGTTATCTCTTCTATAAACATTTGCACGTGGGTTGTCCCATGAACGGAATACAGCCTCGATAGCAAGCTTTAACTGCTCTACAGGATCTGAAGGGAAGTCTGTTCCTAACTGATTCTTGTACTCAGCCTTGAACTGCTCTGCTAACTCTTTAAGGTCAGCTGCTGTAAGGTCTACGTCAAATTTAACACCTCTGTCCTCTTTCATCTTGTCGATGAGCTGCTCGAAGTATTTCTTTCCTACTTCCATAACAACGTCTGAGAACATCTGAATGAAACGTCTGTATGAATCATATACGAAACGCTCGAATGCTGGATCTGGGTTACCAGCGATCATAGCTGCAACAACATCATCATTAAGACCAAGGTTAAGGATTGTATCCATCATACCCGGCATTGAAGCTCTGGCACCTGAACGAACAGATACGAGAAGAGGATTCTTAAGGTCACCGAATTTCTTTCCGTTAACCTCTTCCATCCATTTTACACCTTCCATAGTCTGAGCCATAATCTCATCATTGATCTTACGTCCATCCTCGTAGTACTGTGTACAAGCCTCAGTAGTGATTGTGAAGCCCTGTGGTACAGGAAGTCCAATCTCTGTCATCTCAGCGAGGTTAGCACCCTTACCACCGAGAAGATTACGCATGGTCATGTTACCCTCTTTGAAGGTATATACCCACTTGTTTGCCATTTTGCAATTCCTCCTAAATTTTATTTCTGGTATGGTAAAAAAAACCATCCATATACTTGATTAATGTGTGCACTCATACAAGCGCACACATTAATAATACCATAATTTCAGCAAATATCAACTAATTTTTATTATCTTTTCCCTTATGTTTCATACTATTTTTTTGAACACGGACAGACTTAACATTCTTTACTATGACAAATATCATAATTGCAAGAATTGCAACTATCCCAAGCGCACCAATAGCCAGCGGAACAACCATTCCACTCTCACTGATCATGGTGGCAAGCGGTACCTGCTCATCTGCTATATCATGCTTATTGTCGTTTGCCGCCTGCGGTACCTGCTCATCTGCTATATCAGTATTTGGCTGTGCCTGTGGTGCCTGGATTCCATCCTGCGGATCATTCTGTCCGTCAGGCACTATTGTGTTTGCGGCATTTGCTCCATCTGCAGCTCCGTTATTTGCCGCTCCTGCTGCATTGCCCGCTGTATTAGCTGCCCCAGCTGCATTTGCAGCTCCTGCGGCTGCCTGATTGCCGCCTGCCGCAGTATTGTCATTTGCTCCATTTCCGGCAGCAGCCATGCTTGATGCAGCCCTTGAATATACAAAGTTGAACACGTTTTCTGATGCATTTGACGAAAGCTTTCCTGTCTGATTATAGCTGTCCGGAATATATCCATCTATATACAGATAAGCTATAACCGGCTCATCGCCCACATTACCATAATAGGTACGGCTTTCTGCAAGCTTATTGCCATCTTTATCCACATAGTTGACTGTATACTCAGCAAGCTCGCCCGGTATGCCGTATGCTACAACATAGTCCTGATCTCCCGATACGAGAAAAGCCGACTGTGCAACCGTATTATTGTCACGGCCGCTTAATCTTATTCCCTTTACGTAGTACTTGCTGTTTTCATTAAGCGCCACACTGCCCTGTGCATCACAGCTGATGACATCTCCATATTCAAGACCTGTGACAATTATTTTGTCTCCTTTAGCAGAAACAGAAACCGAAGCCTCATTGCCTGATGCCTTTCGTACCTGCACACCACCGTTTATGCTTCCCTGACCTCCGGCTGAAAAGGAAACAGTGTATGTATATGAAAATGCCTTTGCATCTGCTGTCTGTGAGAAAACACCGGTTATGACAACAAGAGCTGCAAGAAAATATTTAAGCAATCTTTTCATTTTGCTTAGCCCCCTTTCTGTCACTTACGAAAGCCAGTATCATCAAAATAATACCAATCACAAACACTACAGCTGACGCTATTGACCAGATATCTCCGGTCTTTACCTTGCTTGTTGTAGTTGTAAATGTAGGTGGATTTGATAAAGTTGGATCAGAGTTATCCTCTACCGCAAAGTTCATCATGAGCTTTGCGAGTGTATCCTGATATATATTACCCTGACTCTCTCCGTCAAGCCCTACCAAAAGCTTCACACTGCCTCCCTCTCCAGGCTCTAATGTCTTTAAATAAAAGAACTTATCCAGAGAGTTTGTAGCCTCATTGAGTCCTTTTCCGGCTGTTGCCTCCTTCTCTCCACCTACGCTGGTGCTGCTGTATATAGTGTCCTCTTTTCCATCTGGTCCTACGAAAGTAAGAATATATGAGTATCCACCATTTTCAGCCACAGCCTGTGTATCCTCAAGACTCTTTAATACATCATTGGACATATACCATTTCGTCGAAATACTGCTGTTATTCTTTATATCAACGGAAAATGTGACAGAATCTCCCGGCTCCATCTGTGAGACAGAGGCTGCTATTTTATTTGAATCGAACGAACTGACCATTTCCTTGCCGGTAAACTCACATGAGCCGGCTGTAGTAGTATTCTCATCTGCAAATACAGTGCCTATCGAACCAAGGATAAACAACATGCATGATAATAATGCGATAAATTTTTTCATATTGTCCTCCTTTACTCTAAGCTAAGTGCCCCGTCATCTGATATATTTACATCAACACCCCACGCACTCTTAATTGCGTCCTTTGCATTGTGTGTCTGTACTGCATCAACAGTTGCCTCCAGCACAAATTGCGCACCATCATATTCATAGGTAGTAGTGATGGTTGTAAGTCCGTTATCATCAGTCTGTGATGTCTGACCCACAATGGCTGCAATATCGCCGGATATACTGATTTTGTCTGTAAAATCAGTGGATGTCTGACCTTTTTTTAAAATAGTATTGTAGTAAAATACATTTCGCTCTGTAGTCTCAGCACTCTTATCCTCTGTCCAGCCATCGTTTGTAAAGTCAATCTGTATCTTTGATGGATCAAGTTTTGAAAGCTTATCACCTGTCTCCTTATCTGCCCAGTAATGCTGCACAGTCACTCTCACATACTCATCTATCGAGCCGCTGTTTTTGACAGCAAGCTTCTCATCGTACTTTTTGTCGAGAATCAGTTTTTCATCTCCGGCATTCTTTAGCATATCTCCAAGCAGCACTCCTGTTGCCTCGCTCCAGTCATCATCCTTATGCTTATAATCACGCCAGCTCACATCATTGCCATTCTCAGTCAAAGTAACACCGATGGATTTGATGTCAATCTGAGCCAGATAATTATCACTCATATATGTAAGAGTCGCTTTTGTAGATCCAATCGTCGATGCTGCAAGCATTATCGCAGAGGATGCTACAAGTATAATTGGAAGTTTTCTCTTCATTACTCTTCGCCCTCCTCTTTATCATATTGTGCTGTCGCATCCCATTTTGCATCAGGTGCGACACACGGATTGCCATTCTCATCATATGTGACAGGAGCACACTCCTGAACCACAACTACATTGAAGCTGGTCTTTACCTTTTCACTTACTGTGATAGCTGCAACAATCGGCTCGGTTTTACCACCAACCGGCACTACCTGACTGTAATACCAGTAGCCATCATCTGAAAGGCTCCAGTTTGAGCCTGATGCCTGTATATCAAACTGGCTTGCTGCAATTACCTTTACCCTGACAAAACAGTCTGCTTTTCCTGTATTCTCAATCTCAATAGTTTTCTTCCAGTCCTTAAACTTCTCCTTGACATCAGTTGTAGGACCGATATCTACTGAGATACCGCCCTTTGCCGTAGCATAGGTTGTAAAATATGCCAGTGTCGGTTTAACTGAAACACCACAGACAATGAGTGTTGCAGCAAAGGCTGCACATACAAGAATACGGTGATTTCTATTAAGTTTTTTACAAGACTCTGATAATTTTTTCATTAATTCTGCACCCATTCCCATCCGGTTCCGTCATACTCAAAATGGTTTACGACACCGGTACTATAAATCAATTTGTCGTTGTAATCGTTTGTGAAATCAACATCTGCGGTCTCACCGGCCACAATCTGTGTCTTTATGCTGTCTGAAGAGGTCACCTGATAACTGCCAGCGGCATATACCTCCTTTACTATCACCCTTGACCCTGCCGGAATATTGTCAATAACTACGCTCTTAGCCCCTGTACTGTCAAATCTGATTGATGCGATATCTGAAAACACCACATTACCATCCCTGTCGTAGGCCTCAACATCAAATGCAAACACCGGCTCACCGAGTGCTGTATTGTATGTCTTTAATGTCTTATTAATCTGTAAGCTTCCCATAAGCCCGGTCTGTTCAGGCTTCAGATCGATATCGATATCATCATATATCCATGAATCTGAGCCGCTTCCTGTCATAGCAAACTCATTATTAGGAGCCGAAACCAGATACGGCACAAATGTGTATCCAAATCTTGCCGAATCAGCCGGCTTTGCATAT
>OHBJ01003203.1_pt1 | contig 10834 bp, 11 predicted proteins | sample 1577241 | NCBI WGS metagenome assembly OHBJ01 (sample SAMEA3541594, study PRJEB24748) | human gut metagenome | biome: human gut; feature: human-associated habitat; material: faeces | place: China | collected 2012
TCCCGAGTGGCCAAAGGGGGCAGACTGTAAATCTGTTGTCAGTGACTTCGGTGGTTCGAATCCACCTTCCCCCACCAAGAACGAGTTGATGAAAGTTAGCTCGTTCTTTTTGTTGCATGAAACGAAAAATATCGAGCAGCCCGCGGGCTGACTCGATATTTTCTTTCTCTCTATTTTTTGCGCGTCCGTCCTCTTTCGGGGCGGCACGTTTTCTTTTTCTGCTGCGGGGATCAGCCGCCGTACCGGTATCGGCGGCGTGCGCCGCGGGCAAACTGAGGAGAACGATTGCCGCGGCATGCTGGCAAGTACAAAGAACTTGTCAGCAAAATCAAGATATCACAAGAATCTTGCTATGTCAAGAATAAATTTACAAGATTCTTGTTATAATTGATTGACAGTTACAAGCTTCTGCGATAGAATACAGTCAAATCTTGTCGCAGCCTGCGTTTTCTGGGGGAATCTTGATGAGTTTTGGCAAACAAATGCGTCTGCGGCGTGAGGAGCTTCATCTCTCGCGCGCGGCACTGGCGGAGGAGCTTGGCGTTTCGCCCTCTGCCATCAGCAACTATGAAAACGGCGTCAGCTCGCCGAAGGAGGAGGTGCTGCTCCGGCTGTTCGATGCGCTTGAGATCGACCCGAACTACCTTTACCGCGATTCGTTCCGCTCAGGCAGCTTCGTCTGCTCGCGCGCAGAGCAGGATTTAATCGAAAAGTGCCGCTCGCTCTCGCCGCTCGAGCGCGAGACGGTAGGCAGCCTCGTCAGCGCCCTGTGCACGATGCATACAGGGCGGGAGGAAGCGAGCGCGCCGCGCCGCATCCCGCTCTACCGCTCGATCGAGGCAGCGGGCTACGCCGCCCCCGTGCCAGGCGAGGATTTTGACTACATCGTCGACCACGGCGATGTGCCGCCGGGAGCGGAATTCGCCGTGCGCATCCGCGACGACAGTTTAGAACCCGTGCTGCACGGCGGCAGCGTCGCCTACCTCAATCACGACCCGCTGCATGCGGGCGACGTGGGCATCTTCTGCGTCGGGGGCGACATGCTCTGCAAGCAGTATTACCGCGACCCGCTCGGCGTTTCGTACCTCTTTTCTCTGGGGCGGGACCGCGGCGCGGACGTCGTCTGCGGCCCTGAGAGCGGAAAGCGCTTTATCTGCTTCGGACACGTGATCTTAGATCATCGTGTGCCGCTGCCCGGTATGGGCCTGTGAGCGGGAAAAAGGCGCATTTTGCGTGGAAAAAGACTTGAATCGTTCACAAATTCTGCTTATAATATAGGTTTGGAAATCAATAAAAAAGAAGGAAGCGTATTTCTTATGACGAAAATTGACATTTTCTCCGGCTTTCTGGGCGCCGGCAAGACCACGCTCATCAAAAAGCTGATCGCGGAAGCCTACAGCGGCGAAAAACTCGTGCTGATCGAGAACGAATTCGGCGAGATCAACATCGACGGCGGCTTTCTGAAGGAGTCCGGCATCGAGATCTCCGAGATGTCCGCGGGCTGCATCTGCTGCTCCCTCGTCGGTGACTTCAACAAGGCGCTCAAAGAGGTCGTGGCGCAGTTCCACCCCGACCGCATCCTCATTGAGCCGAGCGGCGTCGGCAAGCTCTCTGACGTCATCGTCGCCGTCGAGCGCACCGTCGACGAGTGCCTGGGCGAGCTCAAGCTCAACAGCTATGTCACCGTGGCCGACGCCAGCAAGGTCAAGGTCTATATGAAGAACTTCGGTGAGTTCTACAACAACCAGATCGAGGCCGCCGGCACGATCATTCTTTCCCGCACGCAGAAGCTCTCGCAGGAAAAGCTCGAGGCTGCCGCCGCGATGCTGCGCGAGAAGAACCCCGACGCCGCCATTCTGACGACTCCGTGGGACGAGCTGGACGGCAAGACCATCCTCTCCGCCATCGAAAAGGTGTCGCTCAGCGAGGAGCTTCTTGAAAAGATGCGCCGCGAGCACGAGATCGAAGAGGCCGAGCACGAGCATGAGCATCACCATCATCACGACCACGATGAACATGACGAGCACGACCACGAGCATGAACACGAGCACCACCATGACCACGATGAGGATGCGCATGAGCACGAGCACGAGCATCATCACGACCATGACCATGACGAGCACGACGAGCACGAGCATCACCACCATCACCACGACGGTGAGGAGTGCGACGATCCCGAGTGCGAGTGCCACCATCACCATCATCACCACGCCGACGACGTCTTCTCCTCCTGGGGCAAGGAGACGCCGAAGAAGTTCAGCAAGGAAGCTCTTGAGGACATGCTCCACAAGCTGGACAGCGGCGACTACGGCCACATCCTGCGTGCCAAGGGCATCGTGAACGGCGAGGACGGCTGGCTCGAATTCGACTACGTGCCCGAAGAGCACGAGGTCCGCGCGGGCCATCCCGACTACACGGGCCGTCTGTGCGTTATCGGCGCGGAGCTCAAGGAAGACGGCCTTGCAGAACTGTTTGGAGTGTAATTCATGGATATTCCTGTTTATCTGGTCGCCGGATTCCTCGATTCCGGCAAAACGAGCTTTATCAACGGCATTTTAGAAGACGGCTTCGCCCGCGAGGACAGGACGCTTCTGATCTGCTGTGAAGAGGGCGACGAAGAATACGAGAAGAAGGCGCTCGACAACGTCACCGTTGTCACGGTAGACGACGAAGAGGAGCTGACGCTCGCTTTCTGCAAGGAGCTTGAAAAGAAGCACCGCCCCAAGCAGGTGCTCATTGAGTACAATGGCATGTGGCAGATGGAAAAGCTCTACCGCGAGGTGCTGCCCGCCAACTGGGTGCTCTACCAGATCATGACCTTCGTGCAGGCGCCGACGTTCGAGCTGTTCGTCAAGAACATGGGTCAGCTCATGATGGAAAAGATCACGAACGCGGACATGATCGTCTTCAACCGCTGCGACGACAAGCTCAAAGAGAGCCTGCGCGCGCGCAATCTGCGCATGGTCAACCGCCGCGCGGACATCTACCTTGAGGACAACGACGGCAACAGCGAGGACTACCTGACCGGCGACGAGTGCCCGTTCGACATGACGCCCGACCTCATCGACATTCCCGACGACGACTACGGCGTGTGGTACGTCGACGCGATGGACCATCCCGACCGCTGGGATGGCAAAAAGGTCCACATGAAGCTCATCATGTGCCACTCGAAGAAGTTCCCGGGCATCCACTGCCCCGGCCGCTTCGTGATGACCTGCTGCGAAAACGACATCCAGTTCGTCGGCATCGTCGCCAAGGGCGACAGCCTGAAGGCCTACAAGAATCGCGACTGGGTCGATATCACTGCCACGGTCAAAAAGGAGCACCTCGACGCCTACGAGGGCGAAGGCCCCGTGCTATACGTCGAGCGCATCACCACCACGTCGAAGCCCGCGCAGGAAGTCGTGTCGTTCTGACGACGCGATTTGCGGAGGTAAGGTGAATCAGCAGCGCGCGCAGCGCTGCGGAGTTTTCTCCTGCTAACCCGCAGGGGAGAGCGAATAAAGGGGACATTCTCTTCGAGAAGAGAATGTCCCCTTTTGAATCCCAAGGGAAGGATGAGGGGGAACCCCCTCGCCCCCCGACATTGCGGTTTTGAGGCTTGAAGAGCTGCTCAGTCTGCGGAATCGGGTACCTGCCGGGTGATGGTTCTAAACGATTTGACTTTTTTCTATCTTCGCTGTCGCTCCCTGATCTGAATGCAGTCTTGGTAGAATCCCCTGCCGTCGCTAGATTTTGCCAACCTTGCTGCCCCCCCAAAGCGGCATCGCTGCGCTCGCCGCACTTTTAAGTTCTCGTATATTTTTTACGATGGCCATGTGGTCATATCCGCGGCGCGCCGCTCGTGCTGTGCACCTTGCCGTCACCAAGCTTTACACGCAGCGGCGGCAGTTCGATGCCGAGCATCAGCTTGACGAGCCAGGCGAAAAACAGCAGCACTAAAATCGGGATCAGGCACGACGTGACGAGCATGACGGCGAGGGCCTCGATAAAGCGGTTCAGGACCGTTTTGATCTGCCCGACCGCGGCGGTCGCCGCTCCGGTGATGCCCTCAGTCACCTTGGAAAAGAGGCCGGAAAGGCCGCTCTTTTCCCCCTCGTCCGCCTCGCCCGAGGTGGCGGACTGGATATCCTCGGTCGTCTGCTCGGCGTTTGCGATGGTCTCTTCGATCGAGGCGCGGTATGTGTCCTCGATCATGCTCGAAACCTTGACGCCCGCCGGAATGGCAAACGCGATGGCGAGCGCGAAGAGCAGCAAATGCCACGCGAGCTTTCCCAGCGCGGCGCGCAGCTTTTCGGAAAAGAGCGCAGCGATGCCAAGCGCGCAGGCTGCGGGGATCAGGATCGTGAACGACACGTAGGATGTGATCGTCAGCAGATACTTTTCCAAAAAGATGGCGCAGAGCACGATGAGGAAATAGCCGCTCAGGTCGGCGAGCTTTTCGGCGATGGGCGTCGCGGTGTCGCCCGGCAGGAGCGTGATGGCTGCGCTCGCGGCGGTGGACGCCGCCGTCAGCTCGAGCACCGTCTCCTGCTTTTCCGCGAGCGCGTCGATGGACGCTTGATGGTACGCGGGGTCGGACGCTCTCTTCCCTACCGCGAAGATGGAAAGGAGCGCCGCCAGAACGAGAAGCACCGCGAGCGCGGCCTTCTTAGTTGTCACTGAATGCATAGTTGCCTCCAAAAAACGGGATGGCTCTATCATACCGAAACGGCGGAAGATGTCAAGAAAACGCGGTTTCGGTCGCGTCGCCGTGCACGGTTTCTATCCTCCCGATCGCGTCAAAAACATAGAGAATCAGCATGAAAACGCTAATATTCCGCTAATTTCTTTCAGATTTTTCCAAATTTTATATCACTTTTCCGAATTCCGTCTTGTCACCTGCCTTGTTTTTACGGAAAGTTCGTGATAGAATACAGATTTAGCAGGATCGGCGAATCTTTTTTCATTGATTCTGTCAAAACGGAAGTTTTTTCTTCCCCGTTTCCGGCGCGAAAGCGCCTGTACTGATCTGACAAGCAAATCAAGCAATGTTTGGCAAACCTGCTGAAAAGCAGGGACGCAAAGCCAGAGGGGTCTAAGGCCGCCGTGTGCGGTTATGACAGCCGGCTGCAAATCATTCGGAAGGGCAGTGCCCTTCCTGCACCGCCCAGCCCTCTCTGAAAGCAAGGCACAGGCGGGAAACCTTTTTTGCCGAAAAGAGGGGGATGAACATGCGACAAACATTTTATGAGTTCTGCATGCTGCATGAAAGGACAAACTTACTGAAAGGATGGGACGAATCGCGCAATTTTCCGCTCACGCCGGACACCGTTTCCTACGGCAGCAAGAAAAAAGTCTGGTGGACGTGTGAAAACGGCCATTCGTGGCAGACGACGGTGCATGTGCGCTCCGAGGGGAGCGGCTGTCCGTACTGCGCAGGGCGAAAGGTCCTGCCCGGCTTCAACGATTTGGAAACGCTCTATCCCGACGTGGCCGCGCAGTGGGACCGCGAGAAAAACGGCCCGCTTTCGCCGCGCGACGTCTCCACGGGCTCGAAGATCCGCATCTGGTGGCGCTGTCCGGAGGGGCACTCGTGGCAGTCGCCCGTCGCCTCGCGCACGGCGTGGGGGCACGGATGTCCCGTGTGCGCGGGCAAGACGATCGTCACGGGCGAAAATGACCTTGCCCACCTCCAGCCCGAGGTCGCCGCACAGTGGGATAAGCGCAAAAACGGGTGCCTGAAGCCCAGCGATGTCGCCGTCAGTTCCAACCGTCCCGCTTGGTGGCGCTGCGAGCTGGGACATTCCTACCGCGCCACGGTCTCGTCGCGCACGCAGCGCAAAACCGGATGTCCTTATTGCGCGGGACGCAAGGTGCTCAAAGGCTTCAACGATCTGAAAACACTCTGTCCCGGCGTTGCCGCGCAGTGGCACCCGTCGCTCAACGGCGCGCTGACACCGGAGATGGTCACGCCCGGCAGCAACAAAAAGGTCTGGTGGCAGTGCTCCATGGGACACGTGTGGAAATCCGTCATCTATCCGCGCACCGGCGCGCAGCAGTGCGGCTGCCCCGTCTGCGCCGGAAAGGTGAGCACAACACACGCGCGGCGTTACGCCCAACTCGACGAAATTCGCACCTTTACCGAGCTGTGACAAGACCAATTCTATAAAAACGATCAAGGCCGTGGGAAGCGATGCGCTTTCCGCGGCCTTACTTTTTGCCTGATTTGGACGCACTGTCAGCACTATGTTTGGTGCTGACGCGTTTTCTTTCCCGCTTTCGCCAAAAAGCAGCGCCCCTCTCTCTTGCGGCGAGGGGCGGTACAATCTGTTCAATGAGTCGACTTGTTGCCGCGGGCAAAACAAATGATTGTTATATGTGGACACTTGCGCCTGATTTTTCCCTGTGCTATAATGCAGTTACTTTAATCGGATAAATTACCTGTAAAGGAGAATCATCATGGATTATATGGCTCTTTTCGCTGCCGAGTGGCAGCAGGAATACGACAAGGTGTCCGCTGAATATGAGGGCTGGAAGGCCAAGGGCCTCAAGCTCAACATGGCGCGCGGCAAGCCGAGCAAGCAGCAGCTCGACCTTGTCAGCGGCATCCTGACCGCGCTGACCAGCGCTGAGGAGTGCGTGGACAGCGGCGTGGACGCCCGCAACTACGGCGAGCTCAAGGGTCTTGAGAGCGCGCGTAAGCTGTTCGCCGATATCCTCGGCTGCAAGACCTCTCAGGTCTTCGCCGGCGGCAATTCGAGCCTCCAGCTCATGTACGACACGGTCTCCAAGGCCTACACCCATGGCCTGCTGCACAGCGAAAAGCCGTGGTGCAAGGAAGAGAGCGTCAAGTGGCTCTGCCCCGCCCCCGGCTACGACCGCCACTTCAAGGTGACCGAGAGCTTCGGCTTTGAGCTCATCACCATCCCGATGACCGAAAACGGCCCCGACATGGACATTGTCGAAAACCTCATCAAGGACCCGAGCGTCAAGGGCATGTGGAACGTGCCGAAGTACTCGAACCCCGACGGCATCATCTACTCCGACGAGACCATCGAGCGCATCGCAAAGATGAAGCCTGCCGCGCCGGACTTCCTGCTGATGTGGGACAACGCCTACTGCATCCACGAGTTCGACGGCGAGTTCGTCCCGTTCAAGGATATTCTGAGCGAGTGCGAGAAGTACGGCAACGCCGACATGGTCTTCGAGTTCGCCTCCACGAGCAAGATCACGCTCCCGGGCGCGGGCGTCGCGTGCTTTGCGTGCAGCGAAGCCAACATGGAGTACATGACCAAGCTCATCGGCATTCAGGCCATCAGCTTCGACAAGATGAACCAGCTGCGCCACGTGAAGTTCCTGCAAAACAAGGAGCACACCCTCGCTCTCATGAAGGAGCACGCCAAGATCTTAAAGCCGAAGTTCGACATGGTCGTCGAAACGCTCGAGCGCGAGATCAAGCCGCTCGGCATTGCGAGCTGGCACACGCCCAAGGGCGGATACTTTGTCTCCGTGAACACGGCTCCCGGCCTTGCCAAGCGTACGCTGGCGCTCGCCAAGGATGCGGGCGTCGTGATGACGAGCGCGGGCGCAACGTATCCGTACGGACACGACCCTCTTGACAGCAACATCCGCGTCGCCCCGTCGCTGCCGCCGGTCGAGGAGCTTGAGCAGGCGATGGCCGTCTTCTGCTGCTGCCTCAAGCTTGCCGCGCTGGAGAAGAGCAAGAAGTAAGGCATATTTGCATCAAAAAAGCGGACCGCAGTGCGGTCCGCTTTTTCTTATCCCTATTCAGATCTTTGCTTTCTTCTCTTCCCGCTTCAAGCGCCAGACGGCGAGCGTGCGCACAAGCAGGATGTTGACGAGCGCAAGACGCGCGTAGCTGTAGACGACATTCAGAAGGAAGTACGGCGAAATGTTGCTGTAATTGCCGAGATCGTCGAGCAGCAGCGGCATAACGCCGTAGCTCATCAGAAGCGGCAGCGCGACAAGCGCGGCAAGCCAGCCGGCAGCGAGCCATTTGAGTTCCTTTTTTGTCGCGGACAGCTTCATTTTTCGGTAAGCGAGCACCGTCCAGACGGTCATCAGGACCATGGCGGCGAACTGCACCCATGCGATCGCAAGGCGCATATAGTTCATCTGCGGCGTCCAGAGGTGCGTCATGAAGATGGTCGTCCACGAAAGGCCGGTCGCAAAGCGGAGGTAGAGATCAATACAGAGATAGGCCGCCCAGCCGCACCACAGGCCCGTGCGATGCTTCACCGTAAAGCAGATGATGCCGCAGAGGAAAAACGGCAGTCCGTAAATCAGCCCCGCCAGCAGATCGCCGGCGAGTATCAGGCAGGTGAGCAGAAGAACCGCGCCGATACACATTAAAATCGTACCCGCAATGGTGTGACGCTTTTCCTGCTCGGACGAAGTCTGCGGCGTGAAAGAGGCGGGTACTGTCTGTGCCGCGGGCGCGGCTGTTTCCGCCTTCGGCGCGTCCTCGCCGCGCACCAGCTCGTCAAGCGTCACACCGAAGAGCTCGGAGAGCTTTAATAGCTTGTCAAGCTCGGGGATGGAGGCGTCGGTCTCCCATTTGGATACGCTCTGGCGCGAGATGTCCAGCGCGTCGGCAAGGTCGCCCTGCGACCAGTTTTTCTGTGTGCGCAGGCGCACGATGTTCTCTCCAAGTGTCATGTGATAGGGTTCTCCTTTGCAGATTTTCTGCGTTCAGCTTACCAAAAGGCGCGCAAAAAGTCCACCAAGCGGGGTTGAAAAGTTAGCAACCAGCGGTTGCGGCGTAAAAAAAGAGGCCTTCAGCGCGGCCAGCGCAGTCCCTTCGGCAGGCCAAGAATATAGTCAGCGCTGACATTGTAATAAGCGCATAATGTTTGCAGGTGATGCAGCGGCAGCTCGTTGATCCCTTTTTCGTAGCGGTAATAAACCTGCTGCGTTGTTCCGATGACAGCGGCAACCTGCGCCTGTGTCAGATCATGATCCTCTCTTAGCTCGCGCAGAATATCCCAATAGGCCTTCATTTTGCCTCTCCCCCTCGTAGTTTTGGATGGGGAGTATTATTCCATACATCAGAAATAGTGTATTGACGATACATCACTTATGATGTAAAATGAAATCAGAAGGACGGATCAGCGTCTCAAACTCAAGAGGTGGAGGAATATCTTCATGAGGAAACTGACCTGCTCGATATAATCCAAAGCCAGCTCTTCGTAATGATCCCAATCGTACATCACAAAATATCGTTTATATCTCCAATATACTTTTTCAACGTTACCCGCGCCCGAAAAATATAGACCTTCACCTGAGATTCGCTCAATGCAGTCATTTCAGCCATTTCCCGATAACTGTATCCTTCATAATCACGCAGCAGAATCAATGACTTTTGGATCGGAGGCAAAAGGTCCAGATAACGTTCGATCGTTTCAGACAGGTTGTAGAATTCACCTCTCTGCGAACTTCCTCGATTTATCAATACCTGCTCACCGCCGACGTATCGCTGCCGCATACGGATCTGATCTACCACCAATCGATAGGCTATCGTAAAAAGATAACCTTTCTCCTTTCCGCTGATTACAGCCTCGCGATTCTCCCACAATCTCAGAAAACTCTCCTGAACAACATCCTTGGCCTGTTCTTCATCCCGCAAGGATTTGAGGACAAACCGGTATAAGTTGTCGGAATACAGGTCGACGCATCTATCGTATTCTGAGGCAGTCATGCAAACACCGGTATTTGACGGTACAACGTATAATAAAGTGGAAAAGTTACATCGAACATCGTTTTTTTGGAAGTAAATTCAATTACTTGCTTCCGATAACATATTCGATCTCTTTAAACAGATAGCGATGTATCGATCCATCGAGATGTTCCACCTCCAACTCTCCCGAAGGCAACACATGACGAATCACCCCCTCAAAGCGCTCTCCGGTGCATCCATCGATATAGCACTTGCGCTCATCAAGACCGTACAGACGCTCTAAATAATCTTTAGCGAGTTGTTGTTCATCACCCCGTTCCAACATCGCATAACGAAAACTCATTTTTTGATAAAACGTCTCGAAAACAGCTCCTCTATCAAATAACTGTCCCCGTTCAAGAGCCAGAGAAGTTGGATTCGGCAACGCAGGATCGAACTCGGTCTGATTCACATTGATTCCAATCCCTGCAATTGAACGGGCAATATATCCGTTCGACAGATCGTTTTCGATCAACATGCCGACAGCCTTGCGGTCTCTGGCATAAATATCATTGGGCCATTTGATTCGTGCGGAAACTCCGAATGCATCCAACGTATCGGCAACGGCCAAAGCCACGGATTGCAACAACCTGAACTGACGTTCGGCCGGAAGGAAATCAGGACACAAAATGAGCGAAAAGGTCAAATTTGCGCCTGTTTCACTACTCCAGCGATTTCCTTTTTGGCCTCTACCCTGACTTTGCCGTTCGGCCAAGATAACATCACCCGCCACGTATGACGGTTTCCTCGCCTCATCATTGGTCGATGTCAGCTCTCCGAAGTAATGAAAGCCAAAACCCGCAACAGTTGCAAACTGCTGCAATCGTTGTTTCAAATCCATCATCCCTCCACGAATGATTGAGATACCCAATATGTGCCTTATACCGACACCCCGAAATCCCTCAAAGCCTGATTCAAAGCTGTTTTTCTATCAGTAGACTCTTTCCTCTGGCCGATAATCAAGGCACAGGAAACGTGGTACTCTCCTGCCGGATACTGTCTTGTATAGGATCCGGGGATAACGACCGAACGCGGTGGCACGTATCCCTTATAGTAGATGGGTTCCGGACCTGTCACGTCAATAATTTTGGTCGATCCTGTAAGCACTACATTAGC
>OHBJ01003205.1_pt1 | contig 10830 bp, 7 predicted proteins | sample 1577241 | NCBI WGS metagenome assembly OHBJ01 (sample SAMEA3541594, study PRJEB24748) | human gut metagenome | biome: human gut; feature: human-associated habitat; material: faeces | place: China | collected 2012
AGCTTGTGGTATAATGCAGAACAAGTGATGACGTTGAGAATGAATGGGGCGAGACAAAGCGTGAATCATTCCGAAAAGAAGATGGCACATTATCATTTACCCGGATTATTTGAGTTCTACGAGTTATATGCTGCATTTCTGCCATTGTTCCGTGAGCACAGAGAGTTTTTTTACGACTGGTGCGATATCGGCTCGATATACGGCGCGCCCGCGGACTGCGTTTGGGGCGGAGGCCGTGTCGGCGGCGGGACGTGCGATCCAAGAGATGGTTTTTTGCTCCATGTAATTTTCGTTTCTCCTTCATTTAGCTTTGATTATGCTATTTCTTGAGCTTATTATACTATATTTTCCTTCTAAAAAGCAATATAGTAATAACAAGCAAAAATACAAAAAGGAAAGGAAAAAAAGATATGATTTTAGATTTGTTTCGTTTGAATGGAAAAGTTGCTGTTGTTACTGGCGCAAACACTGGATTAGGACAGGGCTTTTGCGTAGCCTTTGCCGAAGCCGGAGCAACTGTCATCGGCATTGCACGAAGAAGCTGCGCCGAGACTGCTGCAAAGGTGGAGGCTGTTGGCGGTACTTTCTTTGAAGTACTTATAGATCTTTCTGCACCAGATGCATCAAAGACCGATGCCGACGACCCAGGACGGGATGCCAAACGCGGTCTCCATCGTTGCGCCGATGGAGTTGGACTGCACCATGCAGCCCATGAAGCCGAGCGCCAGCGTGATGGCGACGGCGAAGAAGCCCGCGAGAAACTTGCCGAATTTCCCCTTGAAGGCTGTCGTAATGTAGTAGACAGGACCGCCCTTGATCGTGCCGTCGATCTCGACGATGCGCGTCTCCTGCGCGAGCGTCGCTTCCGCGTAGATCGTGGCCATGCCGAAAAACGAGATGACCCACATCCAGAACACCGCGCCCGGGCCGCCGGTGAGGATCGCGCCCGCGACGCCGACGATGATGCCGGTGCCGACCTGGGCGGCGATGGCAGTGGCGAGCGCCTGAAACGAGCTCATTCCGTCGCCGCCCTTCTTGCCGTTGAGGGTGATGTTGCCGAACACGCGGTTCCAGCCCTCCTTAAAGCAGCGGACCTGCACGCAGCGCGTTTTGATCGTGTACCAGATGCCGATGCCGAGCAGCAGGATGACCAAAACGTAGTTGCTGAGGTATTCGTTGATGGTCTGAACGATAGGGAAAAGGTATGGGTGATATCGTGTCACTGGTAGAACGTGCGCAGGAACAGTACGATGAGGAAGAAGCGAAACGCCTCCAGAAGAAGATTCAGAAAAACCAGTTCGATTTCAATGACTTCCTGACTCAGATTCACCAGATTAAGAAGATGGGTAACCTGAAGGAACTGGCTTCCATGATTCCGGGTGTAGGAAAAGCCATTAAGGACATTGATATCGACGACAATGCGTTCAAGAGCATTGAAGCCATTATTTATTCTATGACTCCGGAAGAACGTACTCATCCGGAAATTCTGAACGGAACACGCCGTACACGTATCGCAAAGGGTAGTGGAACAAGTATTCAGGAAGTAAACCGTCTTCTGAAGCAGTTCGACCAGACTCGTAAGATGATGAAGATGGTAACTGGCAGCAAGATGGCTGGTATGATGCAGAAGATGAAAAAGAAATAATCGTGCAGATTAAGATAGTGAAAAGCGGACAGCAGGAGTCTTTAAAGGAACTACCTGCTGTCCGCTTGTTTTTTATTCATATAGTAAATATTTTTTGCGTAAGGCACGGTAAGCTTGCAAACTTGGTTCCCATGCCTGGCGTATTTCGGACTCTGTTTTTCCTTGAATCATGTCCTTTCGTACCTGTGAGGTACCCATTAGCAGGTCAAACCACTGGGGACGGCTAAAGAAACGCTTTTCAGCATCTGGATACAGTTTCTGATAAAGTCGATAAAACTGCAGGAGGTATTTTAGGGAAAAGCCTTGAGGCAGCTCTTTCTCTGTACGCAGGTCAAGGCCAAAGCAGGTCTGATTCTGATGAAGCGGATGCTTGTCGAACCCTTTTAAAGAGCGTGGGATAAACTGAAACTGGAAAAAATCTTTTAGTACCGGAGAACCGATGACTTGGAAAGGATAGGTGGTACCTCTTCCGACGCTTACGGAAGTACCCTCAAAAGGGCAGAGTGAAGGGTAGAGCGCAATGGCAAGATCGTTGGGCAAATTAGGAGAAGGTTTTACCGGAAGAGAGTAAGGCTGACCGTGTTTCCATCCTTCCACTCGGATTACTTGCAAACGACATTGCAGACCTTTACCTAACCATCTTTCTCCATTAATCATTCCGGCCATTTCGCCTAAGGTACATCCGTGAAGCAGGGGAATGGGAAGCATGCCCACAAAACTTTTGTATGCTTTTTCCCGTATCGGACCGTCTACATAGTCACATGGATTGGGGCGATCCAGCACAATCAGCTCTTTTTGGTTCTCGGCACAAGCCTGCATTACGTAGTAAAGGGTACTGATATAAGTATAGAAGCGGGCTCCTACATCTTGTATGTCGAATACCACTACATCCGTGCCTGTTAGCTGTGAAGGTAGCGGTTTCTTGTTTTTTCCATAAAGTGAGAGGATGGGTACCCCCGTGCGGGTATCTTTCCCGTTTTGAATGTATTCTCCGGCATCTGCATCCCCTCGAAATCCATGCTCAGGAGCAAATACGCGCACGATTTTTATTTGACTGGTCAGGGTGTCCAGCAGGTGTGTTTTCCCACAAAGAGAAGTATGGTTTACTACAAGAGAAACCCGTTTTCCTTTAAGCAAGGGGAGCAGTTTTTCCAGTTGGTCGGCTCCGTTGCGTACGGTGGCATGTCCTTGAAAAGCTATAAAACAGCCTATACATGCACTCAAAATGTATTTCAAAAAGATTCTTTTCGTGTAACTCATGGAATTTTTGTAGATTTGTGATACTTTTTACAAATATAGCCACATTTATTTATGAATCCACTTGCATTGATTGACAAATATTATCCGGAAGATAATGAGTTAAAACATATTTTGTTGGTACACAGCCGTTCGGTAGCAGATAAAGCCTTGGAAATGGCACGTAAGCATCCGGAACTGAATCTGGATTTGACTTTTATAGAAGAGGCAGCCATGCTTCATGATATTGGTATTTTTATGACGGATGCAGATGGTATTTTCTGTTTTGGAAAGTATCCTTATATTTGTCATGGGTATTTAGGTTCAGAACTGGTAGCTCGCGAAGGTTATCCACGTCATGCGCTGGTGTGTGAGCGTCATACAGGTGCCGGACTTTCTCTTAAGGCGATTATGGAACGTGACCTTCCGGTACCTCACCGTGAAATGATTCCTGTCAGCCTGGAAGAACAGATTATCTGCTTTGCCGACAAGTTTTATTCAAAGACTAAATTAGATAAAGAAAAGAGTGTGGAGAAGGCCCGAAAGAGTATTGAAAAGCATGGGGAAGAGGGCTTGACACGCTTTGATGCTTGGTGTAAACTCTTTTTGTAGAACTAAAAATACATTAAAAAGGAAAGGGTTGACGTTTATTTGTAGGATAATGCTTACTTTTGCACCGCATATTGCGTAAAAAGACGGTGATGACATCATTTAGAAGAACTACATATTTACTGCTATCTCTGTTTGTTTTTGGCTTTTTCTGCTCATTTTATGCCGAAGCACAGCGTGTGAGGGGAAAGCGTATGCGGGGAGGAGAAAAGACCGACTCCCTTCATCGGGATTCTGTGGCGCTTGATTCGCTGGGAATGGACTCTCTGGCCGTGGATACCACAAAGAAAAAAGAACCCCTGGATGCGCCGGTCATTTATGAGGCAAGCGATTCTATTGTCTTTACAAAGGATGGATATGCGCACCTTTATGGGGAAGGTAAGGTGAATTACCAGAACATTGAACTGACTTCTGCGGTAATTACTATGAATATGGATAGCAGTACCGTCTTTGCTAAGGGGGTAGCCGATACGACAGGAGTGGAAACGGGTACGCCGATTTTCAAGGATGGAGAGACTCCGTATGAGTCTAAAATTATGCGCTATAACTTCAAGACGAAGAAAGGTTTCATCAATAACATTGTCACACAGCAGGGTGAAGGATATGTCACCAGTGAGGAAGGAAAGAAAGGAGCAGATGATGAGATTTACATGCGTCATGGTAAATATACTACTTGTGACAATCATGAACATCCTCATTTTTACTTGCGGCTTTCTATGGCAAAGGTCCGTCCCAAGAAGAATGTAGTATTTGGTCCGGCCCAGCTTGTGGTAGAGGATGTGCCTTTACCTATTGCCGTACCTTTTGGCTTCTTCCCGTTTAATAGCAGCTATTCTTCCGGTTTCATTATGCCGACGTATGGTGATGAAATGAACCGTGGTTTCTATTTGCGTGATGGTGGTTATTATTTTGCCATCAGCGACCAGATGGACTTGAAGGTGTTGGGAGAAATCTTTACGAAGGGTTCATGGGGATTATCGGCTGCATCTAACTATAACAAGCGTTATAAATTCAGTGGCTCCTTCAATGCCAGCTATCTGGTGACAAAGACGGGTGAGAAGAATATGCCCGATTATTCCGTGTCGAAAGACTTCCGTATCCAGTGGAGTCATCGTCAGGATGCCAAGGCTAATCCGAACAGTTCGTTCTCTGCCAGTGTGAACTTTGCTACCAGTAGTTATGACCGTTCTAGTTTGAGTAGTTTGTATAATCCGCAACAGTATTCTCAGAATACCAAGGCTTCCAGTGTGAGCTATTCGCGGAACTTCCCGGAAATTGGATTGAATATTTCAAGTACATTCAATATCACACAGAATACGCGTGACTCTTCTTTGAGTATGACGTTGCCCGACGTAAATATCTCATTGAACCGTATTTATCCGTTCAAACGTAAAAAATCGGTAGGAGATGAACGTTGGTATGAAAAGATTTCATTGCAATATACCGGAAGTATCACCAACTCCATCAGTACAAAGGATAATTTGTTATTTAAGACACCTTTGACACAATGGGAAAATGGTATGCAGCACAAGATTCCGGTTTCGGCTACTTTCAACTTGTTCAAGTACATCAACATCGTTCCTTCGTTCAATTATACGGAGCGCTGGTATTTGCGGAAAGTAAAGCAGAGTTATGACCCGAGTCCTGCTTCTACCGATCATGTGAAGCGGGATACCATCAACGGGTTCAACCGTTTGTATGATTATAACTTGTCTTTACAGATGAATACCAAGTTATATGGTATGTACAAGCCTTTGTTCATGAAGAGTAAGGAACTTCAGATTCGTCATGTCTTTACCCCTACTGTCAGCTATACCTATACGCCAGACTTTGGAAAATCACGTTACGGCTATTACGATACCTATACTTATACGGATGAGGATGGTGAAGTGCGTACCGTAGAATATTCTCCTTATGAAGGGGCAGTGTATGGCTATCCGGGAAAAGGTATGTCACAGAACATTAGCTTCTCGGTAGATAATAACATTGAAATGAAGATGAAGTCGGATAAGGATACCACTGGTTATAAGAAAATAAGTTTGATTGACCAGTTGGGAGCTTCTCTTTCTTACGACGTAGCCAACAAGCGGTGGAGTGACTTGAGCATGAATCTTCGCTTGAAGTTGACCAAGAGTTATACGTTTAATATGAATGCTTCATTCGCTACGTATGCCTATGAATTTGATGAGAATGGTAATGTAGTGGTGGGTGACCGTACAGAATGGTCTTATGGACGTTTTGGACGTTTTCAGGGGTACAGTGGTTCATTCTCTTATACCTTGAACAATGATACTTTCAAGAAACTCTTCGGAAAGAAAGAAGAGGATGAAAAGAACAAGGATAATAAAGGGAAGGAAGGAAATGAAGACGAGGAAACAGATGAAGAAACGGAAGAACAAAAAAACAACTTTAACATGCGAAAGACGGAGAAAGCTTCTGTCGATTCAGACGGTTACCTGGCTTTCAAGTTCCCGTGGAGTGTCAGTTTGAGCTATAGTTACAGTATTCGTGAAGACCGTTCGAAGGATATTAACATCAAGACCATGCGTTATCCGTATTCATTGACGCATTCATTGAATGTGTCGGGTAACTTCAAGATTGGTAGCCGTTGGAACATGACTTATTCTACCGGATACGACTTTACCTCCAAGGAGATGTCTATGACAACCTTGAACATTACCCGTGACTTGCACTGCTTTAATATGAGTTGCGGATTGGTGTTCGGTCCGTTTACTTCTTATAACTTCTCTATCCGTGCCAACTCCAGTATGCTGACCGATGCCCTGAAGTGGGATCAGCGAAGCAATACGGGTAGTGCAGTTACCTGGTATTAATCCTTTAGGAATTCTTCGGCCCGGGCCAACGTGTCCGGTTTGCCGATGTCAATCAGTTGCAAGTCTTCTTTGATGTATCCTCCGAACTGGAGTTGCCGGCAGGTGTGCAGATAAAAATCCATGATGGGAAATTTACCGTTCCATGTTTCTCCTTCCATGTAGCGAAACAGATCCGGTGAAATTACATGGATGCCGCTGAATGCATATTCTTGGTATTGGCCTGGTTCGTACACAAACCCTTCCGGCTTGGTTTGCAGGGTGTCCTTATGAATCCAGCCCTGCAGACGGTTGTCCGTATCGAACAACAGGTAGCGCGAAGTTTTGCGCGGGCTGACCAGCAGTGTGGCCAGATTCTGACTTTTCCGATGAAAATCATAGACCTCTTTCAGGTCGGCATTCGACAGGATGTCTACATTGTGTACCAAGAACGGTTCCGTTCCCGTAAAGAAGGTTGCCGCTTTTTTGATACCGCCCCCTGTGTCTAGCAACTTGTCACGTTCGTCGCTGATATGAATGGTCAGTCCGAAATTCTGATTAGCTTTCACAAAATTGATAATCTGTTCTCCGAAATGGTGAATGTTGATGACCAGTTCGGTGAATCCCGCTTCTTTCAGTTTCAGAATCACATGTTCCAGCATGGGACGTCCGGCCACCGGTACTAAGGCTTTAGGCATGTGGTCGGTCAGCGGTTTGAGCCGGGTACCCAGTCCGGCAGCAAATATCATGGCTTTCATTTGGCTTTCAGTAATTGGTCTATTTGTTGTTCCCGATGAATCAGGTGTACATTAATTTTAAATTTTTCATGCAAGTGCACTGCTGTGTGCTGGGCAGAGTATACGGAGCGATGCTGTCCTCCGGTGCATCCGAAGCAAATCATCAGGTGCGAGAATCCACGTTCCAGGAAACGCTGCACGTGGGCATCCACCAGAGCGTCAGTATGGCGAAGGAACTCTGTAATTTCTCCGTCTTTCTCTAAAAATTCTATGACCGGTGTGTCCAGTCCTGTAAGTGATTTGTACTGCTCGTAGCGTCCGGGGTTGTGTACGGCGCGGCAGTCAAACACGTATCCTCCACCATTTCCGCTTTCGTCTGCCGGAATACCTTTCCGGTAAGAGAAACTCATCACCGTGACCGTCAGGTTACGGCGGTTGCGTGCAGCAGCAAACTGTTTCAGTTCTGTCATGCGCTGCAATACCTCGCAGAGATAAGGATATTCCGGAAAACCCTCCTGCAATAACTGGCGCAGATTTTCAATGGCAAAAGGAATGCTCTCAATGAAATGAGCCTTTTTCTCGAAGTAGCCGCGGAAGCCGTAAGCTCCCAGTACTTGTAGCGTGCGGAACAATACGACATGACGCAGACGGGACAGGAACACTTCCTTTTCTATCTGTTTGTAGGGACGCAGTGCTTCCAGGTACTCGTCAATCAATTCCTGGCGCAGGCTATCCGGATAGTTGGCCTTGGCTTGCCAGAGGAAAGAAGCCACGTCGTAATACAGCGGTCCTTTCCGTCCTCCCTGGAAATCAATCAGGTAAGGCTCTCCGTCCTTCACCATGATGTTACGGCTCTGGAAGTCGCGATACATGAATACCGGTTGGGTTTCCATGCTCTCTATCAGTGTCTGGCAAAGGGCTTCGAAATCGTCTTCTAACAAATCCTCTCTGAATTCTACTCCTGTAGCTTTCAGAAAACAGTATTTAAAGTAGTTCAAGTCCCACAGAATGCTTCTGTGATTGAACTCTACCGCCGGATAGCATTTCCCGAAATCCAGTCCTTGTGCTCCTTCAAACTGTATGCGGGGCAGTAACCGGATGACTTTCTTCAGCAAGTCCTTTTCCGTTGAGTCAAACTCTCCGGTTTCTCTTCCGTGTGCGATAAGCTGGAACAGAGAATCTGTTCCTAAATCATCCTGCAGGTAACAGAGCCCGTCGTGGGAAACGGTATGCACCACCGGTACCGGAAGATGCTGTGCCTGAAAATGATGCGACAGGTAGATGAAGGCCTCGTTTTCTTCGCGTGAAGTACCGCATACCCCGATAAGGGTCGGAGTACCCTTCAGGCGGTAGTAGCTTCTGTTGGAGCCTGCTCCAGGCAATGCTTCCACGCTTTCCGGAGCATGGCCGGTGAACTGGCTGTATAGGGTTTCAAGAGTTTGAGTCATGTGTCTTTTGTTAAGATTACTGATTGAGTTTTTCTGCCAGGTATTGTCCCGTATAGGAAGTCGCACATTTGGCCACTTCCTCCGGTGTGCCGGCTGCCACGAGATTTCCTCCCATGTCGCCACCTTCTGGACCGAGGTCAATCACGTGGTCGGCGCATTTGATGACATCCATGTTGTGTTCGATGATGACCAGCGTATGTCCCCGACTGATGAGGGCATCGAAAGCTTCCAGCAGTTTCTTGATGTCATGGAAATGCAAGCCTGTGGTCGGTTCGTCGAACACGAAGATGGTAGGTTGTGCCTTTTCGATACTGAGGAAGTACGCCAGTTTCACGCGCTGGTTTTCTCCTCCCGAGAGGGTAGACGAAGACTGTCCCAGCTTGATGTAACCCAGTCCCACATCCTGTAGCGGGCGCAACTTCTTGACAATCTTCTTCTGGTTGTGTTCCGTAAAGAACTCGATGGCCTGGTTGACCGTCATTTCCAGTATGTCGTAAATGTTTTTTCCTTCGAACTTCACTTCCAGCGTGTCGTTCTTGAAGCGCTTGCCGTGGCATGACTCACATTCCAACACCAGGTCAGCCATGAACTGCATTTCTACCGTTACCGTACCTTCTCCCTTGCATTCTTCGCAACGTCCGCCTTCCGTGTTGAATGAGAAATAGCCTGCGCTGTATCCCATCTGCTTGGCCAGCGGCTGGTCGGCAAACAGTTTGCGGATTTCATCATAGGCCTTGACATAAGTCACCGGATTGCTTCGGGAAGACTTTCCGATAGGGTTCTGGTCCACAAACTCGATGTCGTTCACCTGACGGATGTCTCCTTCCAGTGAGATGAATTCGCCCGGACGTTCGCTCGATTCACTGTATTCCCGCTTCAGAGCCTTGTAGAAAATGTCGCGTACCAGCGTACTCTTTCCGGAACCGCTGACACCCGTCACCACCGTCATCACGTTAAGTGGGAAGCGCACGTCGATGCCTTTCAGGTTGTTCTCGCGTGCTCCTTTGATTTCGATGTAATTGTTCCACGGACGATGGCTGGCAGGCAGGTCGATGGTCTCTTCTCCTAACAGGTATTTCACGGTATAGCTGTCGCTTCCCTTCTGTAAGTCTTTCATGTCGCCCTCATACACCACTTGTCCGCCCAGTCGTCCAGCCTTCGGACCGATGTCGATGATATAATCTGCTGCACGGATAATTTCTTCGTCGTGTTCCACTACTACTACCGTGTTTCCCAATTGCTGTAACTGGCGCAGCACCTTGATAAGGCGGGTAGTGTCACGGCTGTGCAGACCGATACTTGGTTCGTCAAGAATATACAATGAGCCTACCAGACTGCTTCCTAACGAGGTGGCCAGATTGATTCGCTGACTTTCACCTCCTGAAAGCGAGTTGCTCAACCGGTTCAGTGTCAGGTAACCCAATCCCACATCCGACAGGAATGTCAGACGGTTCTTGATTTCACTCAGCAGGCGTTGTGCCACGAGAGTGTCGTGTGCATCCAGTGTGAGTGTACGGAAAAACTCCTGCAATTGGGTAATTGGCATTTCCACCAGTTCCGAGATATTCTTTCCCCCCACTCGCACGTAGCTGGCCTCCTTTTTCAGTCGGCTTCCGTGACAGGTAGGGCAAGTCGTTTTTCCCCGGTAGCGGGCCAGCATCACGCGATACTGTATCTTATATTGATTTTCCTCCAGCATTTTGAAGAAAGAGTCGATGCAGACCTTCTCTCTTGGGCCATGCCAGAGGTAATCTTTCTGTTCCTGTGTCAGTTCATAATAGGGAGCAAAGATGGGGAAATCATGAGCCGGAGCTTCCCGAAGGAACTCGTTCAGCCATTCTCCCATTTTCTCGCCCCTCCAGCAAAGCACGGCACCATCGTACACGCTCAGCGCACGGTTGGGCACCACCAGGTGTTCATCGATACCGATAATCTTTCCGAAACCTTCGCACGTAGGGCAGGCTCCCAGCGGAGAGTTGAATGAGAACATCTGGTCGTTCGGTTCTTCAAACTTGATACCGTCGGCTTCAAACTTGGTACTGAATACATGCAGGCGAGTGTCATCTGACAAATAGAAACGGAGCATACACGTGCCGTCACCTTCGTACATGGCCGTCTCGGCAGAATCCGTCAGTCGGCTGATGGCATCCTTGCTATCATCACAGCTCATACGGTCCACTAACAGATACACCTTGTCGTTCTCATTGTAGGCATAATCCTCAATGCGTACCATTTCGCCGTCCACCTCCAGTCGGGTAAAGCCCTGCTTCATATCCATGTCCAGCTGTTCTGCCACACTTCTTCCGTCACGGGGAAGGATAGGCGTCAGTACGGTATAGCGTGTG
>OHBJ01003206.1_pt1 | contig 10826 bp, 13 predicted proteins | sample 1577241 | NCBI WGS metagenome assembly OHBJ01 (sample SAMEA3541594, study PRJEB24748) | human gut metagenome | biome: human gut; feature: human-associated habitat; material: faeces | place: China | collected 2012
TCCACTGATCAGAGAGGTACAGATCCGCCAGTCCCCCAGACCGAGCGGTCGAAACAGCGGTACCAGCAGACTGGATACCATAGCCAGCATACTGTTTGCCGAATCCTCAACGAGATTCAGTTTCAGGTCAAAGCTCTGCAGGAACCATACCACGATGGTGGCAATGAAGATCACAGTGAATGCTTTCTGTAAAAAGTCTTTTGCCTTTTCCCACAACAGCTGCCCTACATTTTTGGCTCCCGGCAGACGGTAGTTCGGCAGTTCCATTACAAAAGGCACCGGTTCTCCCTGGAATAACGTGCCCCGGTATAAAAATGCTACCAGAATTCCCATCAGGATACCAAACAGATACAATGCCGACATGATCAGTCCGCCCTTTCCCGGGAAAAATACGCTCACGAAGAACGAATAGATCGGTAATTTTGCAGAACAGCTCATAAACGGTGTCAGCAGGATCGTCATCTTACGGTCTCTCTCACTGGTCAGTGTTCTCGTGGCCATGACTGCCGGGACCGTACATCCGAACCCGATCAGCATCGGCACAATGCTTCGTCCGGACAGACCGATCTTTCGAAGCAACTTATCCATAACAAACGCCACACGGGCAATATAGCCGCTGTCCTCCATCAGAGACAGGAAGAAAAACAGAGTGACCACGATGGGCAGGAAGCTCAGTACACTGCCCACACCGGTAAAGATACCGTCTATTACAAGGCTTTGGACCGCACTGTTGACATGAGCTGCCGTCAATGCTGCATCAGTGATCTCCGTCAATTTTCCGATTCCCAGTTCCAGCAATCCCTGGAGCCATGCTCCGATGACATTGAAAGTCAGATAGAATACCAGCACCATGATCAGGATAAAACAGGGAATTGCCGTATATTTTCCGGTGAGGATCCGGTCGATCTTCTCACTGCGGATCCGTTCCTTACTTTCTTTGGGTTTTACTACTGTCTGCTCACATAATCTCTCGATAAAATCAAAACGCATATCGGCAATGGCTGCACTTCTGTCCACGCCACGCTCCGCCTCCATCTGACAGACAATATGCTCCAGCATTTCTTTTTCATTTTCATCCAGCTGCAGCTTCTCCAGGATCAGATGGTCTCCTTCAATGGCTTTGTTGGCTGCAAAACGCAGGGGCAGCTTCGCAGTCTCCGCATGATCCTCGATCAGATGGCATACCGCATGGATGCAGCGGTGTACGGAACCGTCATGATCGTTTTTATCGCAGAAATCCTGCCGCAGCGGCCGTTCCTGATATTTTGCCACATGGACTGCATGACGGATCAGTTCATCCACGCCTTCGTTTTTCGCAGCGGAAATGGGGATTACGGGTACTCCCAGGAACGCTTCCATGGCGTTCACATCGATGGAGCCGTGATTGCCGGTGACTTCATCCATCATGTTCAGAGCTACGACCATGGGAATGTTCATTTCCAACAACTGCATGGTCAGATACAGATTACGCTCGATATTCGTCGCATCCACGATATTGATGATAGCTCTGGGTTTCTCATACAGGATAAAATTACGGGATACGATCTCTTCACTGCTGTAAGGGGACATGGAATAAATACCGGGCAGGTCTGTCACCAAAGTATCCGGATACCCTTTGATGGAACCGTCCTTACGGTCTACGGTAACTCCGGGGAAATTTCCCACATGCTGATTCGAGCCGGTGAGCTGATTGAACAGTGTAGTCTTGCCGCAGTTCTGATTTCCCGCCAGGGCGAACGTTAGTGTCGTTCCCTCCGGCAGAGGATTCTCGTCTTTTTTCGAATGGTATTTTCCATCCTCACCTAAACCCGGGTGCTCCGCATCCGTCACACGATCCAGCCCCTTATGCTCTCTTGTTCTCTTCGATATGGGTGCGATCTCGATCTGATCCGCTTCCGCCAGCCGTAACGTAAGTTCATAGCCGTGCACCTGCAATTCCATGGGATCCCCCATCGGAGCCAGCTTTACCACCGTCACCTCTGCTCCCGGGATCATACCCATATCCAGGAAATGCTGTCTGAGTTCTCCGGAACCACCGACGGTTTCGATCACGGCGCTTTTGCCGATTTTCAATTCTTTCAGTGTCATAACACTTCTGTATCCTTTCGTATCTCAACATTTTAATGTACTGTGTTGTAACAGAAGTATTATAGCGCATTTGGTATTGAAAATCAGTATCAATTTGCATTTTTTATTTCCATGATTTTTTTCAAAATTTTTTTCAAAAATGGAATAAAAATGTAGAAAAAATTGACGAAAGCAGTTACACTTAAAATAGCATCAATAAAAATAGGGAGGGAACTTATGAATATGAATATAAAAGGAAATAATAAATATCGTTATACGGATACCGCGGAACGCAATATCAGAATGAACCGGTTCTATATTATCGCTTCTTCGCTTTTGGCGATCGTGTTCCTGTTTTATCTGTGGTTAAAACTGGCAAATCACAACATTGCACCCATTGTTACATACGCAAATACCATTCTGATCGCCGTTTTCTGTGTAGTAAATGCCGTGACACACCTTCGAAATAAGGCGACACGACTATTAAAAGTCTTCGCTACCATCGAGATCGGCATTGAGTATTTGTTGGTCGGTTTACAGACAGATGCAAGTTTCATTCACTATGCGCTGATCGCCATTTTCATATTACAGATTCCTTATTATGAGAAAAAATCTCTGAAGAAAACCGCTTTGGGATTATTCGTGCTCTACCTGATCGTCATGATCGTTCAGGCTACGAAGGGAATCTACGGTCAGGATGTGAATGCCGTCTGCTCTACCCTGCTGGTATTCCTGATTGGAATCATTATTTTGGAAACCGGTAAGATTACTATATTATTTAACAATGATGCCATCGGTTCTTCCCGGGAAGAACATAACCATGTAAAAGAAGTACTGGATAATGTTCTGGACGTATCCCAGACCGTACATCAGGAAACCACCAAAACCACAGATCTTATGAACCAGCTGGTACAAACTACGGAATCTGTAGCCAACAGTATGCGGGAGATCTCCTCTGCCACCAATATGACTGCCACCAGCATCGAAGAACAGAGCCAGATGACCGGTACGATTCAGAATGCTATCGAGCAGACCGGTCATATCTCCGAGCAGATGGTGCAGATCGCCGAAGATTCTAACGAAAGCATCCGTAAGAACATGGCTGCTATGGAATCCTTAAAACAGCAGTCCGCCATGATCAAGGATACCAACCATTCCGTCACCGACGCCATGGCAAAATTACAGGAAAAGACAAAAGAGGTGGAAACTATCGCCGGAAGCATCATGGCAATCTCCGGTCAGACAAATCTTTTAGCCCTGAACGCTTCCATCGAAAGTGCCCGTGCCGGTGAAGCCGGACGCGGTTTCGCCGTTGTAGCACAGCAGATCCGTCAGCTCGCAGAGCAGACCAAGAGCTTTACCGAAGAGATCACCAAGATTACCAACGAGCTGAATGTCAATGCCAACATGGTAGTCAACACTATCAACGGTTCCATTGAAGCTACCGAACAGCAGGGCGAAAAGATCCTGGCCGCTTCCGAGACTTTCGAACAGCTGAACAAAAATATGGAAGCACTGGCTTCCCAGGTGGAAGAAGTAAATCACCACATTCTGGGATTGTCAGAATCCAATAATAAGATTATGGAAAACATCTCCCAGCTGTCCGCTGTAACTGAAGAAGTTACCGCCAATGCCGAGCAGGTGCACACCATGAGCCAGAACAATCTGGATTATGCAGAACAAGTAAAAACGGCAGTAGAACATATCCGCTCTACCACCGATGAGATGGGGACGCAGGAGGGTTAAACCTCCTGCGTTCTTTGATCTTACTATTTCAATTTCAAACCGTCTTTAAAAGCATTTCCTACTTTATCTCCCATTGCAAGATAAGTATTATTCACAGGATCATAGCTGATTGGCTTCAATTTCTTCGGATCGATCTTGCCATCCGTCAGGATGCTTTCGTCCGCATTGACGTTGACGATATCGCCCACCAGAATGCCGTCTTCAAAACTTTTCACCTTACATTCCAGCGCCATGGGAAGTTCATCGATCAACGGTGCATTGACAAAATCACTCTTGGCTGCATGGAAACCGGACTTTGAGAATTTATCAGGTACTTTCTTCGCAGATTCCACGCCCACATAGTCGCAGGCTACCACGGTATCTTCGGTTCCGATACTTACGGTAAATGCTCCGGTCTTTGCCAGATTCTCCGTGGTCTTATGCTCTGACATACTGATGGAGATCTCATTCATGTCCGTAATGATTCCCCATGCTGCGTTCATGGCATCGGGTACTCCATTTTCGTCATAAGTTGCAATGATCAGCACCGGCATGGGATACATTACCGGCTTTGCTCCAAAATTTACTCTGCTCATATTCGTCCTCCTTGTACTAAATTAATTTTTCCTTCCATTCTGCTTCCCGGAATCCGGTCAACACCACATCCCCGTCCACGACAAACGGCCGCTTTACCAGCATTCCGTCCGTGGCCAGCAGCCGAAGTTGTTCCTCTTCCGTCATGTTCGGAAGCTTGTCCTTCAACTGCATGTTCTTATATAACAACCCACTGGTATTGAAGAATTTCTTTAACGGCAGCCCACTTCTGCTCTGCCATTCTTTTAATTCTTCGTAGGTGGGGTTGTCCTCTACAATGTGACGATCTGTATAGGTGATATTATGTTCCTCCAGTCACTTTTTTGCCTTTTGACAGGTGGAACATTTGGGGTATTCTATAAATAGCATGGGGACCTCCTAAATGTAGCAAAATTTATTTTTTAACTAAAGTCATTATAATTCACTTGATTATCTTAATTCAAGGTATAACTTTAACAGGAATTTCTTTATATACTTCAATATAAAAAGTCCCCCGCCTCACGGCGAAGGACTACACTTTCGACCCAACCATTTATATCCCGCATATCGGTCAGCGGTAAACTTTCATTACACCTACATTCTATCAAGCACGCAGGCGAAAATCAATAGTATTTTTCATCTGCAAATACTTCTCTATCAATTTCGGCTGTATCAACGGATACGTCCACTCCTCCGGCAGTTCGTCCAAGAGTACTATCTTCTCCATCTCGCTATGCAGTTCTGTCGCAAATTCTGTTATCTCCGCATAGCAAAGCAGCCCAAAGGATTCTTCTCCCGTATCATTTACTCTGTTCTTCCCGGTTACAGAGTATACACACAGGGGCTTCATATCGAACCTGATTGCACCGGTTTCTTCCTGCAATTCTCTTTTCGCCGTTTCAAGAATGCTTTCACCGGCTTCTCTATGTCCACCCGGAACTTCATAGGTGTCTCTTTCTTTATGCTTGCAAAATACCCATTTGCCATTGCTCTGTGAGACGATCACCGCAAACTTCAACAGGGAATCATCCACTGAGTCATAAAATTTTACTTCTAGCATTTTCTTTCCTTGCCCTCTCAATTAAATCTGCCTTGAAACAAAATGTACCGTTTCTTTTCTCTGCTCAAGTATGTAAGGTATCAGTTCCAATGGATATACCTTCGTGTCCTTCCTTAGTTCCTCCAGCGGAATCCAGCAGAAATCCAGATTGATTCTCTCATGATCCAATTCATCATATCCATGAAACACCCCATCCATAGGAATACTATCGTCCAGTAAATGAACATTATAATATAAGCAGATCTGGTGGCAGGGTCTCTTTCCCCATGGAAAATACAAAATCATCGTTTTTAAATAGAATGTCCATGTGATCTCCCTTCACGTCAGATATACTCATCCTGTTTTACCTAAACTTTAAAATCAAAACTGTTATTCCCACGGAAATCATCATAAGCCCAAGCAAAATGACCAGCGCAATAACCTTTGCATTTTTCTCCATAAATCGGATAGGTGTCCCATACTTTTCATCAATGTTTGCATCTCTTCGCTCATTCCTGATATTCTGCTCCCACTCCAGATCCTTCAGTTTCATATATTCGTCATAATGGCGTTTTTCCAGACGGTCTTCCTCTTCGCGTACCAATAATTCCAGGTTTTCTTTATAAGAAGCCCCACAATTACTACACCCCTTTTCGTCTGTGCTTTTTCCCCTTATCTTATTATCACAGTATTCACAGGTAAATTCATAATCACTTGCAGGTTTATAAACCGGAGGCTCGCCGATTTCAAAATTGTAGTATTTATGACGTATCAGCTTATATTTTTGAATTGCCTGCATTGTAGTACTTATATATTCCGTTTCCTGTGTAATGGCTTCTTCCTGGGATTTCATATACTCTAAATACCTTTGATGCATGGCCCGTTTCTTTAACTGATACTCCTTGTTCTTTCCAAAATTACCGCCACAGGTTGGACATTTTTCATCCGCAGAAGATACCTTGGATCCGCAAAACTCACAGGTAAATTCAAAATTCTCCTGAAAATGATCCTTTTTGTAGGAAATGTACTTAACCGGTTTCAGGTCCTTACGTGCTCTAATGCCGGAAGAGAAAAACAAGTATATAAGTAATAACAGGCCAAAGGTAATTGCTATATTAAAAAATACTGTTGAAAACAAACTGAAAAATTCCATAATAATGTGTCATTCCTCTTTCGTATTAAATATAATTCTTAACTAATCATATCATAGTAAATCCTGTTTTTCATCTAAATCCTAAGAATGTACTGATTACAACTCTTGATACTTCATGCATGGGAAATATCTTAGAAAAATCCAGTTGCCATATCTCCATTTTCTGCTACAATTTGATCATAATAGTTGCGAAGCAACGGCCATCGTCGCAGAGTCAGAAAACGCATCTACTGCCACAGAACCGGATGCCGGGCAGAGTGAAACGAACGCAGAAACCGAACGCACTGAAACCACAGAAGTGATAACGGAAGATTCCACAGAAACTCCGGCACCGGTGGAAGTATCAGGAAGCACGGAGAATAGCACCATTTTGCCTCTCTCTTATGAGGATTTTAATGTTAATGGATTTGGATATAGCAATTACGTAGACTTATATGGAGCCGGAAACGGCTATGAAGATGTAGAACGTATTTCTATTATGACTACAAATTGTACGGCATATACTGAATACCCCGATCAAATATCATCAGACACAGAAACTTCGCGTGGTATAAAATTAGGCGATTCCAGGGAACAAGTGATTGCTGCTTATGGAGAGCCTCAAAAAGAGGTAGTGTATAAAAATAAGGCCTATAATCATGATGGTCTGGAAAGCCAATACAATTTGTGCTATTCCTATATTGACGAAAGCTACCCTGAAGTCTTTTTCAATTTATCCTTCAGTATGGATCAAAATAATAATGTGCTGGATATTTGCGAGCAATCCTTTGAGCCTGCGGAGGATAACGGATAAACAATGACAACAAAAGGCAGAACTGTTAGCAATAATGTTCTGCCTTTTATATAATCTTTTAATTACTTTCTCTTATAAATATAAATACAAATTCCTAGCATTGATATTAACATCAAAATGGCAATATAAAAACTTTGTATATTTTCAATTTGTTTGCCTGCTTCTGAGTTTATCAATACGTCCCAAATAGCACCTACTCCCCAAAAAAACGGAAAAATACTGAAAATATTTTTAGTAATGTAAAATACAGAAACATACATAATTCCCACAAAAAATAGTTTTAAAAATTCTGGTTGAAAACCTGCATGATGTAAGCTATAAAATACAGCAGTCATAATAATAGCCGGAATTATTCCAAAAGCTCTTTCAACTTCATAGCGAAAAAAACCGTAAATACATACCATTTCAAAAACACCCGCAACTAATAATGTATGTAATTGCAAAAAAGGAATTTTTAGAAAACATTATGGTTTCTGTATTTCCAGATATAAACATAACCAATAACATTATGGCTGCAATAATATTTATTGCCAAACTAATAACTATTTTTTTCTTGTGAATACCTAAAACTGACACCGATTTTTTATTTTCAATTATAGTAAAATACAAGGGAAAGAAAAAACCTAAAAATAAAATCATCAATATATCCCTTAAAATAATATTAGCTATATCATTATTGAAAATAGTCATGATAACACTTAATATAACTATCCCTACGCCACTTAACATTCCTATTAAGCTTTCTCTATCAATACTAAAATGTATCCATTTATTTTTCATAATTACCACTCCCCTCACAACTTGACAACAATCTCTTTGTTCCAGAGATTTCCGCATTTACTATATCAATCATTCTTTTTAGATTAGCCACATGAGAAGCCGATACTTCTTTTTCCCATAAATTATTATCCTGCTTACTTATACCAACCAAGTATGCCTGTAATAATTCTAATCTTTTTTCTAACAATTCCCTTTTCTCATCAGTATCAAAAATATCAATAAAAAACGCTGCTATTGTAAATATATTGGTATCATAATCAAATTGCACTATGGCTTTTCTTATTGCTTCCCGAAACTCTTTCTCTCCTTTGACAGTTAATGTATAGACTGTTCTGTCTGGCATATTTCCAACCTTTTCTGTTTCCCCCTCAATAAATCCTTTTTTCTCTAAATTTTTTATTGTAGTATAAACGGTTGAGTCTGCAATATTAAACCACCACCTAACATTCATATATCCTAATAACTTTGTTATTTCATAGGCATTAAGCGGCTTTTCATAAATAAGACCTAATAACATTGTTGCTGGTTTTGATAACATTTTAATCACTCTCCTTGACTTTCATACTTTTTTATAGTACTTTATATATAAAGCACTTTCTGTTTGTAGTACTATCATAACATATATTGATAAAAAAATAAAGCAGAAAAGGAGTTTTTTATGCCGCAATTAAACAAAGGGGGAAAATTTGTTTTTGGTCTTTCGGTAATACATGAAAACCGATCCGTTCAAATTCCCCCGCAAGCTATCAACGAGTATCGCTTAAGTAACGAAAATAAAATTATTATTTTTACAGGCAGCAAGATAACAGGTGGTTTTTGTGTTACAAGTTATCCACTTTTATCTTCTTCAAAACTAAGTCATATCTTAAAGGAATGCCCTACATTAAATGACAGCTCTATCTTTCCCGGAACACTCATTCCATATAAAGGACGATCTTATTCATGGCTTCCTTTTAATGCAAACGGAACAATTATATTAACTTCCGATTTAATGAATGAATTAAACTTGTGTATTGGAACAGAATTGCTATCTATTAGAAGCAGCGATATTGCTTTTACAATGGGTGCTAAAGGTCCTCTGCTTGAAAAAGCTCATAATTACACAGGCAAAATTCAAAGATACTAAGGTGGCGGTAACATGGGAAAATTTTAGTATTAAGTTTTACAGATGATGAAGAAAAGGTTATGGGAAATGTGATAGCTGCACTCTGCGACAAAATAACCTTTCAAAAGGTACAGCCGGATATTTCCCCTGTCTTATCTTTTCCGGGACTTGAAATAAAGCAACACCAACGCCGGGTACTGCGGGACGGTAACGAAGTCCCGCTGACCCGGAATGAATACGGTGTGCTGGCTTATCTTGCCACATATCCCGAACACGTCTTTTCCAAAGAGCAGATATTTGAAGAAGTCTGGAGCATGGAAAGCGAAAGCTGCTTCTATGTGGTAGCAAATACAATCTGCCGCTTACGGGCAAAAATTGAGCCGGACAGGGAACACCCAACCTACATCAAAACCGTATATAACGGGTACACCTTTGACCCGGAACGCACTGAGAAATAATAAGCGGTTATTTCCCGGTGCGTTTTTACGTCCCTGAAAGCCCATACAGGCGTTTTATCAATGTTCAGAATTGGCAGTTAGAGCTTGCAAAGTAATTTAGCCCTAACTATATCCGTATTGTACAGGGTATGCTTTCGATTGCATTTGACAGGGCTATTGTTCTGGGTATCGCAAAAAAGAACCCGTCACGAATGGTCGGCAACATCAAAAGCAAAAAGACGAAAGTAGATCTTTGGACGTTGGAGGAATTTCAGAAAGTGATCTCCCTGCTTTATAAGGGCGATTACTACGAACATTACCTGTTTATCTCTTTCTGGTTATTATTTATGACAGGAATGAGAATAGGAGAAGCGGCAGCTTTGCAATGGTCTGATATTGATTTTGAAACAGGGCTTTCGAATATCAATAATGTTGTTTGGGCTTAGGCATGGTGTCCTCCAACTTGGTCGTTGCGTTCGCGCGCGGTGGCGCCGGCGGTAAAGCTTAATCCCTTGACCAGGGCGTTCTTGCCGTACTTGCCTTTCACAGCCAGGACGGCGCGCGCCAGGTCGCGCTCGCGCTCATCGGCCTCGACATCGCTGAACAGATCGATGGTGGCAAATTCCTCGGGCATGAGGTTGCCAAATCCCAGATTGATACGCTTGACTGGTCGCTTGGGGTCGACAGTCTGCGCCCAAAGGTCATCGAAATACCCCATGATCTTCTTAAACGAATTGGTGCGCTCGGGCAGCTTGCGCGAGGCGTTGGAGTGCGCAACGTTTTAATTATAACATTTTTTCGGCTGTAATTCTAATTATTTTAACATTTTTTCGGACGTTATTTTATAAATCTTAACATTTTTTCGGCTGTTAACATGGAATATAAAACATTTTTTCGGTGCTTCCAGTATTTCAATTATAGTCAAAAAACGTTATTCATATTCCGCAGCATGGGAATTTTCCATACTGCATATTCTTTTGCTATCATACTATTCAGTTTTCAAGGTACACACCGCGCCTGCGGAAACTGAACCGTATCCCTTTGACAGCATACGATTCCCTGCATTGTTATTGCTGCTCATCTTTATTCTTTTCTTTCTCTGTCAAGCCAACTTTTCTTACATAATCCCGCATCTTTTCTTCCCTGGCATCAAC
>OHBJ01003212.1_pt1 | contig 10820 bp, 7 predicted proteins | sample 1577241 | NCBI WGS metagenome assembly OHBJ01 (sample SAMEA3541594, study PRJEB24748) | human gut metagenome | biome: human gut; feature: human-associated habitat; material: faeces | place: China | collected 2012
TGAAATCAGAATGTTTGTCGGCCCATCCTGAAACAATGTCGCGCAAATCGTCTTCGTTCGCGTTCGCAATTAGTTGAGATATATCTTTAGATGCATTCATCCTTCTTGTGTTTAATTTTTTGGAGCGAAGATAAAATCACGTATGAGATTATGCAAATCATAAGGACTTATACCTTTGTAATGAGCCGTCCAAATTTTTCAGTATTTGATTTTTGATGTTAAGTGGGGATAGCACCAGTAATTCAGGGCCAAAGGAAATAAGCTCACGGATAAGTTCATAGTTTTCTCTGCACTCTATCTGAAAGAATTTACCATTTTTGAGCTTGGGATAGACTTGGCGAAGATATGAGTCATTCTCCCTATTAAGAGCTTTCTGAGAGCCATGAATAGGCTTAGTTATAACATAATCCTTGGATTTATCAGATATCCAGAATATAATTTCTTGTAGAGGAGCATCTTCATCAAACGTCACGCCTATTATTTCTTCGTAATGTTCATTAATGTCTTCAATTGGTTCACGATATTTAGCGAATAGTGTTAGGGTAAAATCGTCAATTCTATCTAATGGAAACGTCAAAAGGTTGCCGGTATCGCAGGCTCCTGCAATAAGATACCATCTGTTGTTGTATTCTTTTAGGAGATACGGCGATAATTCAACGGTTCTTCTCTCACTATTAGAAAACGTATGATATATCAACGAAATAACTTGCTTGGCGCGAATTACAGTAAAAAGACGCGCAATCAAAGATGAATTCGAAATAAGGTTTTTAGATATCGATATGATTGGTGCTTGCTCTTCAAGCTTCAATCGGTGTTTGAGGTCGTTAAGCCATTCGAAATTCTCCAAGCCATCGAAACTGCCAAGCGTATCAAGTGCTGTAGCTAATACTGTTTTCTCGTCTTCCGATAATTTAGGCTTAAATATTGAGAAAGTAGCATCTTCATACCTTATACATCTCTTTCTATATGGTCTGCCGTTCTTATCCGGTGCATCTATCCAATATTCCTCTATTTCAACATCAAACGGGCTATAGTTTTCAAGATAGTTAAGATCCTTTTCTACGCATCGCTTTGATACGGGTTCTTGCCCATATTCAGGAAGATGTTCTTCAAGATACTCGGTAATATCTTGTATTGAAAATGCTTTGTTTCGATTGGCAAGGAGTTTGTCAATCAGAGCATATCTTGTCATTGCGTTTTTTGTGGCTGGCATAATCTTTATCAATGAATTAAAGATATAGCAGACCAGCGACCATCTTCTTGCTGAATTGCTAACGCTTTTATTGATTGACCATCCTCTTTCCCTTTCAGCAACTTCCCTCCCACATAGACACCTTGGATAACTGCATAGCGATTTCCCTTACGGTCTGTCCGCAATGTGATTGTTCCTGATACTTCTTTGAGCCAAGGGACTTGTGGCGTTTTCTGATTCTGACGAATCCATACTATTTTCCCCTCATGAGTTTTGGCGGAGAATGGCGTTCCATTTGGAGTGCGTGGTACGAGCCCAAACTTTACAGGTTTCTTAAGTGTGAGTATCCCTGTTTGACCGCGTAGTGTCCACTGAGTGAATTTTCGTCCGGGATGGTTGCGATCATCAATCTGTCTCTCAGCAACTTTGATGATTAACTGATCCGGAAGGTCGTTGTATATAAACTGATTGGCATATACAGAATAATCGGAATACAGTCTCTTGTTGTCAGATGCTGTTTCGACAGATGTCATGTGATTATATAGGTCCCAAAATTCCGGCTTTAGATTCCATCCTTTGCTTTGATAGGTCGAACGATATTTCTCCAGTTCGAATTTAGCGTTTGACAGCAACCCCTTTTGCATAAGGAGTGATGCCATACGCAATCGCACTCCTCCCAGGAAGCCCTCTTCGTCACCACAATTGAGAGCCTTACTCAGAAGGCCTATCTTTGTGTCTAAGTCATCAACTAATTCTGATATTTGATTCCATAGATAGAATTTCGTCGGGAATTTCAAAATCAGTTCCCGGTAATATTTAAGTGCCTCCTCGTTGCGGCCTTGAGAGAGCAGCACGGTTGCCTTGAAATAAGGCATATTCTGGCTCTTAGGATACTTAAGGAGAGCTTTGTCAACAAGCTCGGCAAAGTTTTCCGGAGACTCTACTTTATCGGTTTTCAGTTCCTTGGCATAGACGCCTATAAGCTTTTCAACAACCGATGGTAAGGTATTGCCACTATCGGTAGTGAATTGTACCCAATCATCTTCGCGGAGGTTTTCAAGACCCCAAAGTCGGATGAAGTCTCGTATCCTAAACTGCAACGGCGTATTTTGCTCTACCTTAACACCTTCTCCCAAAATCAGTGAGTGGAGTATTGACGGACGCTCAAGATTGAGTTTGAAATATTGGTTCAATAAGATCTTGCGGCTATGAGCGTCAGAGACAGGAGTTGACTTGAGCACGTAGTAAGTAAGCCATCCCAGATCATTCTGAAGCAGTCGGTCGATTTCTCTATGTTCAAAGAGTGCAAATAGTTCACGTTGAGAGGAACTTACATTGTCGCCAGCTTTAGCTCGCTCTATAGTCTCCTTAATTCGAGAAGAGTATGGTAGCACCCTGCGTTCGGCTGACGCAAGAGACCGTTGCATATATTCATCCACTATGCCAAGCTCATTACAGATGGTATGCATACGTGCCACAGTCTTTTCAAGTTCCTCGCCATGTTGAGTTTTGTAGAGGTCATTGAGGCACCAAAAGAGTGAGCCTATTGAGTATCCGTTTACACGCTCCGCATAGGCTGCTTCTGCAGCATCAAGAGCCTCCGCAAGTCTTCCTGATTTGCGTAATGCGGTAATTTCTCGTGGAGTCATATTTAAGAGGTATTAGATGAAACGTTGGCGAAGTGCCTGTAATTTAGTGTCAAGAGTGCCGAGAGAACTTGTCAGTCGCATGTAAGTATAATTCCCTTTGGATGTATAGGTTAGCCCTATTTGTGCAAGACCATCTGTTTTAAGGTGAAACACGTCCTGATAATTCTCTTGTGTTATATCAAGGAGTTGGATGCCCGTTTCGTCAAGTTGACTGCGGATAAAGCTTACCAGTTTTTCGGCGAAAGGTCGATTTGGTGCTGAAAACGGCACACACTCTGGAGCATACGATGCTTCAATAATTGGGGTGCAGATTAAGGAGAAGTCTTCGGATGAAGAAGAGACAAGCACATCTTTAGCACTATATCCTTTTGCTCCATACCACAACTGATATGTAGCAGAATTTGATTGACCATCTGAGAAAGTTATTAAGTGTTGATAAGGTTTTGTCCTGTCTTCACTAATCGTTAATCCCAGTGTCTGTGCGCGACTTTGAATGCGTAAGAATCGTGATTTGCAGAAATCGGTATCCTCAGCGTAATTGCTCACCTTGATTTTAGTTGAGGGGGTAATTTCTTCCACAATCAAGTTACTGATATAATTGAAATCCGGTGAGCGAAAGTGCCATATCTTCTTGGATGCCCGAGTCAATGCCGTGTATGCCCATCGGAAGTAATCCTCATTAGCCGTTCCACCGAACCGACACATATCCACAAAGACATTCTCCCATTCGCCACCCTGCGCTTTATGGCACGTCATAGCATAGCCATATTTGCATATAAGGGCGTTATAGTAGGGGTCATTATTTAGTAAGTTAGCATATTCATCGCAAAGTTCCTGTTGCTCAACCGTAAGTTGCTGCTTGGACCTCAGCAAACGTCGAATCTCATTTATTCTGGATTTAATCCTATCGGGAAGGCGATTATTAAAATCGCCAATCAAGGCGCGAGCCAACAAGCCACCAACCGAACCCGAAGGGTCATCAAGGAAGTTGTCGAGCAACATTACATTCAGAGAAACGGCTTTACCACTAACTCCAAACCTGATTGTGGCATTGCGGAATTTTAGTAAAACAGATTCAATTCTGCCTTTGCCTAATTTTACGCGAATCTCACGTTGCTTTACATCTTCATCAGGCTGACACGACTCGATTTGAACGATGTTGCCATTAAACAATTCATGTTCATACGAATAATTATTTCGACATATCATCAGTAAGTCTCCGGCTTTTAGCCTCGGGGCAGCATCTCCGTAATAGTGACGGCGAATAGCAAGATTATAATCCAATGCTTGTTTATTGCTATATGCTATTATCGCAGCTTTAACATTCGGACGAGACGGAGAAAGATTATAATATTGAGCCAATAAGTCTATATCTTCAGCAACGGAATCCTCTCCCTGAGACAACTTGAATTCGATAAAAGTCTTGCTTTCGATGCTATTGCGAATTTTCGTTGCATTAGACAGCATCACGCTGCCATCGGATTGGCGCATCACTTCGCGGAGCACATATTCTTTCACCCTGCAACTGAATTTATTTTCGATATATTCCTTGTCAAGAGCAGGTGAGAAATTCATCCCTACCGGAGGCAACTGTGCATAGTCCCCCACAAGTACGATTTTCCTTCCTCGCGCAAATTCAAACAAATCAGTCAGCAAGAATCCGGAACCAAATGAGAAAGCTTCATTTTCAGAATAGTTGTCAGAGATCATTGAAGCCTCGTCTACAATATATACAGCTTTTAGAGAATCATTATTTACTTTCAGTCCGAATCGCACGTGCAGTCCGCCGTCATCTTCATCTTCTTTATTTTGGCTGGTAGACTTTAATTTTGTCAGACCATAGATACTCCTATGTATGGTGTATGCTGGATTGCCGGTTTTATTTCCGATAATATATGCAGCACGCCCGGTCGGTGCCATCAGCGCGAACTCACGCCTCTGTGCCTTAAGAATTTTAAGGAGTTCCTCTACAAGCGTAGTCTTACCGGTACCGGCCGCACCTTTGAGTATAAACACCTGCTCATCACCTTCAAGAAACTCCTTGAAGGCCTCAATGGCCGAGAGCTGTGACCGGGTCAATTGGATATTATTCATGATAATGATAAGATAGGCTTTACCTCTTGAATTTTAGTTGGGTCTAAAATCATATCAATTAAATCTAACATTTTTAGAATGTATGGTTTTAATGAATCTGCATTCCGGGTCAAATTTCTTTTGGCGAGTTGTCCAAAATCACCATGGGCAATGGTGTTGCGTATGATGCGTACGTCATTCCAGCATGTATCATCAATTTGTGTATAACCCAATCTAAAAAGAATGATGGCGCAGATAGCAAAATTCAGATTCTTATCTTTGCAATATTTATGGTGAGATGATGATAACGAGAATTTGTATATGCAATTCCAATCATCGTTGCTTTTCTGAAATATTGCAGATTTTCCATAAGAGCAAACTTGAAGTAAAGTCCTCGCATTTACTGACAATGAATAATCGTCTGTATATAGAATAATCCCAGAAATATTCTTAATACTTTCAAATATCTTGAAAATATCTAAATAGATTAGCTGTAGTACACTTTCGTTTAATTCGTTATTTTGAGACGTTAGTCTTACTGAATCAGCTGTATGTTTGATTGTTTCAACAAAATCAGCAGGATAATTATACAGATTACATAATGTTGAAATTTTGTCAAACTTAGCATTTAACCCCTTCAGAAATCTTGCGCGCACTATACCTCCTGACAGAGTTTTTACCATGTCTGATATTATGACTTTGGTATCGTCTTTCCCGGAATAAAAAGACGCCTTCTCTTTGAGTATGAACCCATCAGCATTGAGAGTTTTTAAACGTAAAATATTTTCGATGCGGCTTGTGGCTGAAAATATCAAAACTTGCCTACCATAAGATTTCCCTGGATTGTCAAAAGTTCCTTTAAGCATTGATAAAATATGGGTGCCGGATATATCTTCAAATCGGCAATCGGCATCTCGGTCTTCAATTAACCTGAAATCAAGGAGTATGCAATCTGGATTAAACGCTTCTATTCGCTCAGATATTTCAGATTCTATTGCATTAATATCAAGTTTTTTATAATTTTCGCCAATAGAATCAAATTCCACCTTAGATCCTGCAAAGAATTCTTTAAAGAATTGGTGCCACCGCGCATTATCATCTATCAACAGAATTCTAGATGGCATCTCTCTTAGGGTTTGGATTTCCCTTTGCAAATCTTTATTATTCTCAAGTTTGCGATATTTAACATCCTTTATCTTCTCTATGGCTTTGAGATAATCAAAATACAAAGAATTCCAATTGACAGAATCAGAGGCATCTGAAAATCCCATAAAAGAATTCCATTTATATAAACACCAATCGTTAGTAAGAGAGTGTGTTGATTTAAAGGAAGACGGCAATTTTATCCCCAATTGAGATAAATATGGGCTATATTGACGGCGTTCGGAGATTTTATTAGGTGGGAGTATAGTCGAAGATACTATCTTTTGATTATTAAGACAGTAGTATACACCCGGAATTTTAATAATATTAGGATAAGCAAAATGGCTCAAGAAAGATTCGAGAGTTTCTGTACCTAAAAGTACAATATTAATCCCCTTACGGTAATTGCATATATAGCGTAATAATATTCGTAATGCCATTAGTGCTCCATCATACAGGAGAGCGTTATTTCTGTCTAAAACTACGGGGACAAAAAATGTCAGTTCCGGCACATAGGCAGGTAAGGCATCAAGGGAATCTTTAATGTCGGTGTCCCAGACATAGATACAATCAACGCCCCAGGCATCTCTGTATGTTGAATTATCACGAATATTTGTTTCAGTAGTAGATATTAATATTCTCATAATGTCAGTTCTATTTTATGGATTCCCAAGCTAAGCAAGTTAAAGTATTCATTCCATGTCAGATCAGACGTACTGTTTTTAAGTTTATATAGCATCTGAGGAATATTGAATCCATATTCATCAAATTTACTACAGGTATCATCCAATATTTCATCAAAATCCCCCGAGGGGATAATTGCATTCAAATCGTTAGACATGAAGTTTTGATTAAACAGCTCATATTGCAAGGACATTAGTTGACTCAAACGGTACCTCTCACCCCACAAAAGAATATCAAGAATTACTTCATTGGAATTTTTATAATGATTGATGAAATGTTCTAAATTATCATACATTACATTAGCATTTACTTGTGCTATGCCATCTTTGTTAATTGAGCCATGTTCAATTCCACCACTATATAAACAGAATTTAACCTTATTCTTGAGCATATAATCCTGCACCAGCGGGAGATTGACATTCTTGTCTTTAAATGTATATGATTTATGAAAAATCAAGCAGTCTGCATCGCAAAAATTTTCAACAATAAAATCGTTAAGATCTTGATCCGTATCTATGTCGAATTTTGCAAAAGATATTAAATCGATATGCTTATTTACAATATCTTGATTAAGAATTCTGCGTGATTCTCGATCCTCGAATATATAAATCATCCTTTATATAATTTTATATTATACATTACTCCTCCGACATGGTTATCCTTATGCTCAATCTTGCAATCGTTAAGGAAATCGCCAGACATGATTGTTTCAGAATTTAATCCATATACTATAATAGAACCTTTATCCTCTCCGAGTTCTTTATAGTCTCCAAATATCGTAAAATCACATACAGAAAACAAGCGATTCCTAAGATTTGCAAAGTCACCTGATGGACTTTGTATTTTTCCTATATTAGTCAAGTATGATCCGGAATGCAATATTTTTAATTCATAACCATCATTATCAGCCGATAGGTCTACTATAACATTACTTCCGTTTACTTTATGTTTAACAATCCAATCGCATAAAATTTTTAAAGCAGATGTCACTCCTGCGACATCACAATAAATATTAACGTCATAACCAATCATACGGAATTTTTCAGTGTACTCGACTTGTACGGCGCCATTGACATATCGTTTGATTGAATTTCGAATAACTTTATGAAATCGATCATCCATTCTTAGGTCAGTGCGGAATTCTATACTACCCTTGAATTTTCTTATATAATCTAAAAATAGAGAGCCATCGCTAAACTTTAGATTTTCAATAGGTATGTCTAAGTTTCGGCTGTGTGGTTCAACAACTGAATGCCATCCTATACGATTTGCAATTCCTTCATTATCATACCATGGATAAATCTTATCTCCAATATTATTGAAATTAATAAAGTTCCAAACTTGATTGTAGGTCTTATTATTGATAGGATTCTCTGTGTTATATACGAAATCTGATAGTTGTTGTCTTTTATCTGATTGTGTCTTGATTAGATGCTCCAAGGAAACTCCGGATTGATCCCACTTATGAGTATACCATTTGTAATGATCATCAATAGAGAAAAGGCGAAGAAATTCTATCATTCTTTTGGGTGAATGATGAAGCACCTTTTCTGATTTGATGTCTGACGTTTCACTACTGACTACGATGGAGACATTATCCATACATAAGTCTATTCGAGATGTCAGATCAGGACGAGAAGATGCAAAACCCTTCATGAAAGAGATGAAATCTATTCGATCCTTTGAAGAAACTCTTTTTTCGCTCATAGTTCACTAACAGTTTCTGAATCATCATCATCAAAAGGAATATCATCCACATCGATACCGAGGTCTATGGGCGTACCACCACCTTCGGCAATTTCTTGCTGAAGAGCAGCATAGGTTTCTGCCGAAATACCCATCTCTTCCAGAAATGTATTTTGAGATGAGCGATTCTTTGCTTTTGCCTTTTTCTTGAGCGAATTAGGCTTAGGTTGCTTTTCCTTTGACATTTCTTTCCATGCCAATACTGCGGTGTCCAGTCCATTCTTCTCCCATATTTTAAGAAGCTTAACTACATCAACATCCTGCAATTTATCATTGACTGGGACACTTGCCATCATCAACTGCATTGCCTTCTTGCGGTGCGCTGAAGTCACATTCTTATTCTTTAAGAAGAACGCAATAATGTCATCTTTGGAAATATTGAAATTGCCTCGGTCCAATGTATTCTCAGAATCCTCCAATGGATTCCAATCTAATAGTGAATCTTCAGGTTTGGCGAATTGTATATACATGGCAAGTTCATCAGCGGTACTTTCCAGTCCATAATTAGCCCAAAGAGACAGAAGATCATCAGGGTCTACACGAAGATTCTGAACACTCAGACAACGTGAACGCTTAGGCTCAAATTTTGTGATGAGCCAAAAGTTCTTTCCTTTATGCCGGCATAAGGTGACAAAACACTTATCTATATCTTCTGATACCACCACGTCTCCCGGGTTTAAACTGCCAAGATCCGGGCATAGAGCAGCTTGAGTAGATTTACTTAATGCAAGTGTTTTCGCTCTTCCATCAATTTCACATTTACCGACCAATTTCTTTTCGCGAGAAACGGAAAGTGTGATGGATGTGTGAAATAAAGTCTGGAATTCGTTCAGATTATAGGGCTGAACGTAAATATAGGACTTGGATTTGTCTGTTTCGTTATCAACAAACACAAGCTCTTGCAATGCATCATAGCGGGATTGTAATTTCTGATAAGCGGCGTTATTGGCACCACGAACCATGCGAAGATAATTTAACTTACCTCCGATGACATTTTCCATTACCGGCTCACCTTTCTTGATGTATCCTTTCTCGTGCTTATATTTAGGGTAAAATAGAGCATATGCCTTCGCATATCCTTCTTTCTCCCAAACATGAAGTATCCATCGTAGATCGCTTATGTATTTTCGCGATACATTAGCGATAGCATTAACCGTTAATCCGGTCACTTCTTGTCTTGCACCAGCCTTTTGAAGCCGAGTTTTATTATCATTCATTATAAACCCCTGCTCCTTTATAATACGTGAAATCTCTTGTCGAAATTCACCATCCTCCTGATATACATTATGCATGCTGGAGAAAGTCATATCATCCGCATATCGACTATAATGAAGCCTGAACCGCTTTGCGACACCTTTCATGCGTCTGTCCAATGTGTCACAAATGGCATTTGTCAATAGAGGTGACGCCGGGGAACCCTGAGGAAGAACGTTACGACCAACCTCCTCATCAAATGTGCAGCAAAGGCCTGCCAGTACATTTGCTATTTCAGTTGGGAAATTAAACGGAGACAATTGAAGCCTCTTCCAAACTCTGGCTTGGGGAATTGATGGGAAGAAATCCTTAAGATCGATGTTAAATACATAATTGTGCCCGACATGAATCTGCGCGTTATCCAATACTGATTTGCCGGAAGTAAAACCCATAGCTGCATCAGATGGAGAATATATGGATTTTAACAATTCATTCACACATGTCAGGATAACATCTAATTGCCGACAAGGAGCCTTTATTTCACGCAACCCACCACTTTTTTTGCGAATGTGAAACATTCGAAATCTTTTAGGGGCAATTTTATCGCTTGAAAAATGCTTGAGCATATTTTCAGAGATACTATAACGAACTGAACCAAACAATTGCTGCTTGATTTTTTCGAGGACGTCGGCAAGATCTCCGACCGTTTTCATCAGTTCGCACTGTTTTAGCATCTCTATTCTTGCTATTTCGAATAAGCTAGAAAATGAAATTGATGAAGCCATAACTGTTTTTCTTTGTTTTTATTCTTTTTTGACACCAATGAGAACAAAAATTAAATATCTATAAATCAGTCTACGACTGTTAAAAATATACCCTTGGGTTATCATTCTTTTTTTGAAAGAATGACATCCGACACACGTCGGACGCGAGTCAAAATTTGTTTGGCTTCATCAATTTCAATGTTCGCTTGTCGTTTGACGTTGCAAAGTTAATAATATTTTGCGAACTCTTTGTTCGCAAGCAAGAACTATTTTTGAATTAATCGTTTTTTCTTCCTGAAATTCGATGTTTTCGGAGGAAAGCGTCGAGGTCGGCGCGGTTGACGTAGATTTTGCGGCCGATCTGCGAGAAGGGAA
>OHBJ01003216.1_pt1 | contig 10817 bp, 9 predicted proteins | sample 1577241 | NCBI WGS metagenome assembly OHBJ01 (sample SAMEA3541594, study PRJEB24748) | human gut metagenome | biome: human gut; feature: human-associated habitat; material: faeces | place: China | collected 2012
ATACTAATGAATATTGACATGTATACACAAAGAGTGTAAGATGTTTTTCATGATAGTTGGATGCTATCATACATTTATATCCATTATGGAGGGGAAAATTATGAAAACAGTAAAGGTTTTAGTTGCTGCAAGTATGGCAGCAGCATTACTTGCTGGATGTGGAAGCAAAACTGATACAGATACTTTCAGATTTGCAAGTGAATTAGATATCCAGGGTATGGATTCTACAGTAGTTGATGATGGTATGTCATTCAACGCAATTCATGCTATTACAGATGGTTTAACAGCCGTTAATGAAAAAGGTAAGACTGCACCTGCAATTGCTAAGAGCTGGGATGTAAGTGATGATGGTAAGACTTATACATTCCACTTAAGAGATGCAAAATGGACAAATGGTGATAAGGTTACTGCAAATGACTTCGTTTATTCTTGGCGTAAGATCATCAAAGATGCTGGTAACTATGCTTATATGTTAGGTAGCGGAGGTGCTTCAGTTAAGAACGCCGATGCACTTATGGAATTAGGTGCTAATGCAACTGATGAACAGATGGCTACTCTTGGTGTTACAGCTAAAGATGATCAGACTTTAGTAGTAGAACTTGAAAACAAAGTTCCATATTTCACAGACTTAATGGCATTCCCTTGCTACTTCCCACAGAACGAAAAGTTCGTTGAAAAATGTGGTAAGAACTATGGTACTAAGCCAGAATATACATTATCAAATGGTGCTTATAAGATGACTAAGTGGGTTACACCTTGCGGCCACCCTTAGGCAGCAGATGCGTAAACGCTTCGATGCCCAGATGGGCGCCAGTCTGGATGCCATAAGCTGTGCCAAAGAATGTGATATACACCTGCAGGTACCGAGACAACTCCTCGGACCAGGGCAGAGACGATTTGACGATGAACCGGAACACGACCTGAACAAACACCACCACCGACATGACGGCGATGGCAATGGCACACAGGTATGCCTCAAAATTCATCGCAAGTTTTTTTAGAACCTTCACCTTTCACCCTCCACTTTTTTCGAATTTCTGTTCTCTCTCGATCACTCAGAAGATATCGTGGCGATTGTTCACCTCCGTATCGCTCATCTCCAATGGCCGGGATCCAGCCACATTTCTTGGTTCAGTTCCCTGGGTATGCATGGCCCGGAAACGCTGTATATTGTCCTCCAGGTGGCGGTGCATCACGGTCCTCTGCAAATACGAGCGGATGAGAAGACGCTCGTTCGTGCCGTGCACGCCGGAGGCGGCCTCCGCGGGCTCGGTCATAAACGGGCTGCACCGCAGGCACGTGTCGCAGATCTCCTCATAGCGGTGCGCGTCCGTCGCGCCCACGGCCATCGAGGGAATGAACACGGCTTCGGGATAGTAGCGCTGGAAGCTCTCGACCACTGTGCGGTAGCCGTAGCCGTCGCGGCGCGCGATGGCGGAGGGATCGTTGGCCTGCAAAAAACGCATCTCAACGCCCTTATCCTGCACTGCCTCGCGGCAGTGGGCCATGACGCTCTCGGTGCTGTCACCGTCGGCAATGCGGAAGTTGATGACCGCGGTCATATCCTGCGGCATCACGTTGCACGCGGCGCTGCCGCCGCGGATCATCGTGGGCGCGATAGTGGTGGTGACAAACGGGAAGAGGTCGGGCGAGCCCATGCAGCAGGCCGCGATGGCGTCCGCGTTGCCCGCAACATCCTGCACGAGCGTTTTGAGCGGCTCCTGCGTGATATAGGGCGCGAGCGTTTCAAACGCGCCGGTCATGGCGCTGTTGAGGCGCACGGCAAACGGCGCGCGCGTGATGTCGGCGATCGCACCGGAGAGACGCCCAAGTGACGTGCCGCCGTAGGGGCGGCTCGAATGCCCGCCGATGCTGTGGACGGAGAGCGCCAAATCGGCATAGCCCTTTTCCATCAGCTGCACGCTGACAATGGACGTCTCCGGCGCGCCGAAGGCCGTGCCGGGCTCAATTTTGCAGCCGCCCTCGTCAAGAACGAATTCGAGCGTCACGCCCTGCGCCTTCAAATGCTCGGCGATGGCGAGCGCGCCTAAGTTGATGGTCTCCTCGTCGTCGCCGAAGGCGAGATACGCCGTGCGGGCAAAGGACTTGCCGCGGGCGAGCAGATATTCCGCGGCCTCCAGCACGCCGAAGACCTGCTCTTTGATGTCAAGCGTGCCGCGGCCCCAGATATAGCCGTCCGCGATGTCGCCGGAAAAGGCGGGATGCGTCCAGTCCTGCTCTGTGCCCTCAACAACGGGAACGACGTCCTGATGCGACATGTAGAGGCAGGGGCGCAGAGAAGCGTCGCTGCTGGGGATGGTGATGAGCACGGCGTGGTGGCCGATGCGCTCAAACGTGCCCACGCGCATGATGTTGGGGTAGCTTGCCTTGATGTGCGCGTGCAGCTTGTCGAACTCCATGTAGTCCGTCCGGCTGTGGTCAAAGTAGTTGATGGTCTTGCACCGGATGGCGGCGGACAGGCGCGCGGCCGCACCCTCGCCGTCCAAGTCGGGATAATTGCCCTCCAGGGCAAAAAAATCGGTCACTTTTTTCTGTATCATGCCATTTTATCCTCCAGATAGCGGCTGAGAAACTCACGCGTGCGCGGCTCCTTGGGGTTACCGAAGACCTCCTTGGGCGAGCCCTGCTCTAAGATAACCCCCTGATCCATGAAGACGACGCGGTCGCTCACTTCCTTGGCAAACGCCATCTCGTGCGTGACGACGACCATCGTCATGCCCTGCTGGGCGAGATTTTTCATGACGTCCAGCACCTCGCCGACGATCTCGGGGTCGAGCGCGGAGGTCGGTTCATCGAAGAGCATGATCTCCGGTTCCATGCACAGCGCCCGCGCGATGGCGACGCGCTGCTTCTGCCCGCCAGAGAGGCGGCGGGAGTCGGCGTGGATGAAGTCGGCGAGGCCAACGGTCGTTAAGTGCTTGATGGCCGTGGCCTCGGCCTGCGTCTTGGGGATGTGCTTGACGTCCATGGGAGCGAGGGTGCAGTTGTCGAGCACAGACTTGTTGTTGAAGAGGTTAAAGCCCTGGAACACCATGCCGATCTTCTGGCGCAGGGCGTTCAGGTTGACCTTTAAGTCCATTAAATCCTGCCCGTCGAACCAGATGTGGCCCGAGTCGGCCTCTTCCAGTAAGTTGATGCAGCGCAGCAGCGTCGATTTGCCAGAGCCGGATGCGCCGATGATGCACACGACCTCTCCGCGGTTGACCTCAAGGTCAATGCCCTTGAGCACGTGCAGGTCGCCGAAGGACTTTTCGAGCTGTTCGATTTTGATGATGGGATCGTTCGTCATAGCGCCCTCCTGTCAGTTCGAGCTGGGAAGCCCCAGATCGACGGTTTGGTTGCCCTGGTGCCGCTTGGTGTTGTCCGGCGCGGTCATCTTTCCCGTGATGGCCTTGAGCAGGAGCGAAGAAAGATACGTCAGGAACAGGTAAACGATGGCGGCAATGAGGTAGCACTCGGTACCTTTATAATAAATACCGGCGACCGAGCGGGTCATGAACATCAGATCGGACACGCCGACGACGCAGAGAACGGACGAATCCTTGATGTTGATGATGAATTCGTTGCCGATGGCGGGAAGCGAGTTCTTGATGGCCTGCGGGAAGACGACCTTGCGCATGGCCTGCCAGTGCGTCATGCCGAGCGAGCGCGCGGCCTCCATCTGGCCCGCGTCCACGGCGAGAATGCCGCCGCGCAGCACCTCGGCAAGATATGCCGTCGAGTTGAGCGAGATCGTGACAAGGCCTGCTAAAAAGAGCGGCCAGACGCGGTTGATGTCCGAAACGCTCATGCCCGTGCGCTTGAAGAGGCCGAACACCGCGTTGTAGAGGATGAGCGACTGCACCATCATTGGCGTGCCGCGGATGACGAAGATATAGAAGCGGGAGAATTTGTTGGCAACGATCTTGAGGAACTTCACAAAGTCGTTGTCACGTTTGTCGGGCTCCTGAATGCGGAGGAAGACCATGAGAAGCGCCAGCACGAACGCGATCGCCGTGCCGAAGAGTGCGAGGCGCACCGTATACGAAATGCCGATGGCGAAGAGCGAGCGCTGGTTGTACGCCATGTAGGCCATGGTGGAGAGCGTGTCGGTCGGGTTGCTGTCGGCATGGATGGCGGCGTTGATGATGTAGGCGAGCTTTAAAATGAAGCGGTCGAGTACCAGCAGCGCGCAGGCCGCGGCGTCGAGATACGAGAGGTAACGGCTGACGCGCACGATGAGGGGGCGCTTCATAATAGTGGAGCTGTAATTGTTCCAATAGGCCCACTTGACGAGCAACGCCATGGCGCTCACGCTGAGGAAGAACCAGCAGATCGCCGCGAGCGCCGTGCCGAACACGGACTGCGCGGGGATGAAGCTGTACGGGCTGGGAGCGGAATAAAACATGCTCAGGCCCAGCAGGGCGATGAAACTTCCGCCTAAATAAACATAACGGTGATCCCGGGTGATGAAGTTCTTCCGGGGCGCGGTGGGTGCTGCCATGGTGTTTCCTCCTTTATGGTGCGAAGCGCGTTGTCTCTAGGGTGCTTCGCGTACCCGCCACCGCGTGAAAAACGCGGCGGCGGTGCGTGGGATATTACTGGGGCTGGCCGTCGACGGCTGCCTGCCACATGGCGGCGCGGGCGTCGTCGTCGATGCCGGAAAGGATGGTGTTGATCTGATCAAGGAGTTCATTGTCGCTCTTGCGCAGACCCACGCAGGAGCCCTTGGCCGGCAGCGTGAAGCCGCTGCCCTCATCGAAGGTGACCAGGCGGAAGTTCGGGTTGGAAGCGAGGTAGCCCTGCGCGTTCTCAACGTTGATGACGATGGCGTCGCAGGTGCCCTGCTGCAGGCGGGAGATCATGTCGGGCACGCTGCCGACGGGGCTTAAGTGGTCGACGCCTTCGATCTGCTCGATGACATCGTCAAGCGCCGTGCCCTGCTGGCCGAGGACGGCCGCGCCGGAGAAGTCCTGAATGGAGGTGGCATTTAAGTACGGGGAATCGGCGAGCACCATCAGGCCGTAGGTGGTCTCACGGTAAGGCTCGGAGAAGTTGATGGATTCGCGGCGCTCGGCGGTGTCCATCATACCGGCGATGATGGCGTCGATCTGGCCCTGATTGAGCGCGTCGATCAGGCCGTCCCAGCTGAGCTTGACAATGACGAGCTCCTTGCCGAGGCCGTCTGCGATGGCCTTGGCGATCTGCACGTCATAGCCTTCGGCATACGCGCCGGCGACGTTTTCAACGGGGACGTTCGAGTCCGTCGCTTCGCTTTCCTGCCAGTTGTTGGGGGCGTAAGCGCACTCCATGCCGACGCGGAATTCGTTGCTTTCGTTCGTGGTGGTGTCCTGCTGTTCCTGCTGCTGATCGCTGCTGGAATCGTCGGCGGCCTGACTGCCGCAGGCGGTGAGTGCGAAGAGCATGATGGCCGCCAGCAGGAGGGCGGTAAAGGTTCTGAGCTTCATGGTGGTGGTTTCCTTTCTTGTGATGAGGTTGATTTTTCAAAAACAGGGGAGTCCTGCTTTTTTCGGGTTTTCGCACTCCCGATGCAGACGAAAAACAAAGCCGTAAATGCTTTGTGAAGCATTTACGGCTGCAACTGTACTGCAATCCGGCAAACCGATCATCACCCTGGGGGGGACAAACAGCTTTCCGACCTCGATAGCGCTCCACATACGTGACAGTCCGGCGGATGTTCTCCGACGAACCAGCGGCAAACGGCACAGGAACCGTTTCCACTTCGGCGGCATCCCCTTTCGCGCGCTCCGGCTTCCTGTGCCGGTGCGAACGTGCTACTTTTGTCAGCCGCGCCTCTATCTTCCCGACCTCGCGATCGGGCGTTTGAAATTGTTGGCGTTACCATACTCCCATGCTGGGAAAATGTCAATCCCTAATTTTCCACTTCTCCAAATTTTGAGAATCTTTTTACACGGAAGAATGGGTTCTTGTGAAATATTACCACAGATTTCCTGCATGAATATCGGATATGACGCGGCGGAATGCAAAAAAGGGGGCGGAGCATGATACCCCAGCCCGCTGAAAATTCATCTCAAAACTCGGTGACGACATCGTACCCGCTGCCCGTCCAGATGGCGGGACGCGTTTCCAGCGTGTGCAGCGCGGTGACAAAATCGGGCAGCGTTGTGACCGTTTCGGGCAGCCATGTCACGTATTTTCCCACCTGCTCCGGCACGTGCGCGTCGCTCGCGCCGATGGCCTTGAGCCCCAACTCGCGGCAGAAGCGCAGTGCCGTCCGGTTCTCCTCAAGCGGCGTGCTGCCGTTGAGGACCTCCACGCCGTCAAGGCCGTGCACGTCGCGCAGGTGCTCGCGCAGCCCGCGATTGTTGCTGCGAAAGGGGTGGCAGGAGACGCAGAAACCGTCCTTTTCGCGCACCAGGTCGATAAGGTCTTGTGCGCTGACGCGCTGGTCGGGGATGCCATCGATCCCCCAGGCGGTGATATCGCCCCAGAGCGAGAAAAATTCCACCCCGACGAAGATGGGATAGCCGATCTCGCGGGAATAGGCCTCCGCGCGCTCGCGCAGGCCCATGCTGTCGTGGTCCGTGATGCAGATCGCGTCCAGCCCCTTTTGCCTGGCGATAGAGACGATCTCCTCCAGGTGGAGAAAGCTGTCGGTCGAGTAGGTGCATTCGTGCAGGTGCATATCAACAAGCATGGTAAGTTTACTCCTTTTCTCCGTGGCGGATGACCTTCAGCACGCTGCCGTCATCCTTCCACGCAATGTCGTTGAGCCCCAGAAATGACGCGATATCGTCGTTTGCAGGATGGCGGAAGACCTCCTCTGCCGAGCCGAGCTGCAAGAGCTCGCCCTCGCTCATCACGGCGATGGAGTCAGCCAGAATGAGCGCCTCCTCCTGATCGTGCGTGACGAAGACCATCGTGGTGCCGAGCTCGCGCTGCAAGCGCTTGAGCTCCCCGCGCATCCGCACGCGCAGCGCCGCGTCGAGGTTCGAGAGCGGCTCGTCAAGCAGGCAGAGCTTTGGCTCGACGATGAGCGCGCGGGCGAGTGCCACGCGCTGCTGCTGGCCGCCCGAGAGCTCGCCGATGCGCGCGTCCTCGCGCTCGGCAAGGCCAACGAGACTCAGGTACCGGCGGCCCTTTTCCTTTGCCTCCGCGCGGGAATAGCCGCGGAATTTGAGTCCGTAGGTCACGTTTTGCAGCACGCTCATGTGCGGGAACAGACCGTAGGACTGGAAGACGGTCGAAACCGGCCGCCGCTCGGGCGGGAGCGCGGTGATATCCTGCCCGTCGAGGAGTACCCTGCCGCCGTCGGGCTTGAGAAAGCCGCCGATCATGTTGAGCGTGGTCGTCTTGCCGCAGCCCGACGAGCCGAGAATGCACAAAAGTCCGCCCTCTTCCAGGCCGAGGGAGAGGTCATGCACGGCGTATTTGCCGTCAAACTGCTTGCTCAAGCGGTCAAGTTCGAGATACACGGCGATGTTCTCCTTTCCGGGTGATGAGGAAGGCGAGGCCTTCGACAAGAAGGACGATGACGGTGATGACGCTCGCGATCAGCGAGGCGAGGGCGTAATCGCCCTGATACACCGCGTCAAAGAGCTTGAAGACGGCCAGCTGACGCTTGGCGTCGATGAGAAAGATGATGGAGCCCGCCGTCGTCATGCTGCTCGTGAAGTTATAGACAAAGCAGCTCAAAAACGCGGGCCGCAGTGCGGGAAAGACCACATCGCGCAGCACAGCGAGCCGTCCCGCGCCAAGGTCGCGCGCCGAGCGCTCCTGCACTTCGGGTAGGAGCGCGAGCGACGCGGTGCAGATCTTCGTGGAGGTCGGCAGCTGCTTGAAGAGCATGTTGGCCAGCACGATGAGGGCTGTGCCCGTCAGCTTGAGCGGCGCGTGGTTGAACGCGAGAATGTAGCCGATGCCAAAGCACGTGCCCGGCAGCATATAGGGCAGCGTCGCCAGGCAGTCGAAAAGGCTGCGGCCAAGGATGCGTCGGCGGTCCATGTAATAGGCGAAGAGCATCGCAAAAACCGTGCCGGCGATGGAGACGATGAGCGCGTATGCAACGCTTCGCAGCATCGTCGACGAGCCGATGCGCCAGAGCTGATCCCAGTATTGCAGCGTGAAGGAGTAGACACCTTTCGTGCTCTTCAAAAAGCCCGAGAGGAACACGCAACCGTATTGCAGCACGATCATCACGAAGAAGACAGTGCTCAGCGCGATCATGCCCCAGCCCATCGCGCCGCAATACGGCAGCAAAAGGCCAAGCTCTGTCTGAGCGGTGCGGCTGGCGTCGGTCAGCCTGTCCGAGCGGCGCATCAGCGCACGATAGATGAAGAAAAAGATGATCGACGGGATGAGCAGGAACATGTTCATTGCCGAGGACTTTTCAAGGTCCGAGTATCCAACGACTTGCAAATAGATGTCCGCGGCCAGCGTGCTGAAGCGCCCGCCGATGATGATGGGCGTGCCGAAGTCCGCGAGCGAGCGGACGAACGAGAGCAGCAGGCACACGAGCGTCGCGGGCCGAATGAGCGGCAGGACAATATCGCGCAGGATGGCGCCGCCCGATGCGCCGAGGTCGCGCGCCGAGCGAAGGCTGCCCTCGTCCAGCTTTTCGAGGATGCCGGAGAGAAACATTGCGTTGAGCGGCACGAACGAGATCGACTGCATCAGGATGACGCCCCAGCGATTGTAGGGGTTCAGGCTCAGGTGCAGCAGGCGGTAGGTGATCCACCCGCGCCGCCCGTAGAGCTGGATATAGGCGAGCGACGAGACGAACGGCGGCGACACCATGGCGACGAGCATGATGATCATGCAGAGTGTCTTCTTCCACCCGCGCGCCGTGGCGCATACGAGCGCCGCTGAGAGCGAGAGGATAGTGGACAGCACTGCCGTAAAAACGCCGACAAATACGCTGTTGCGCAGACTCTCGCCGTATTGGCGCAGAACAGTGCCGAACATTGCAAAGCTCACGCCGCCGTCCGCGCCGCGCAGGCTCCGCAGCGCGATGCACGCGATGGGCCAGAGAATGAACAGCAGCACGCTCCCGAGCAGGACAAGTAAGATCAGCTTGTCGGCCGCGTTTTCACATAGGGAAAAAAGGACATCATGAGATGCCCTTTTTTCTGTATTTTTTTGGATAGCGCCGGCGGACTTCATTTATTCCACGGCGGCCTTGTCGCCCATCAGGGGCTCAAAGCGATCGAGGATCTCGGTGCGCTGGGAACCGAACAGGGACAGGTCCTCCGTCATGAGGAGCGTAGGATCATAGGACAGCTCAATGCCTTCGATGGAGGGCTTGATGACCTTGATGCCGTTCTTCTGCTCGATCTCGGCGAGCTGACGGAGATGATCGTCGCTGCTGAAGAACCACTCGACGAAGTACTTGGCGGCGTCGACGTTTTCAGCGTTCTTGAACACGGCCACACCCTCGGGGACCCAAGGCATCCCGTCAGAGGGGTAAACGATGGTCAGGTCGTTCTCCTCGGCGGCCTGCTCGATGCTGGCGTCGATGTAGGAGATGCCGACAGCGAACTCACCGGAAGAGACCTTGTTCTTCGGGTCGGATCCGCGCTTGCCGTAGTAGGCGATGTTGCTGTTCAGGGCCTCGAAGTAGTCCCAGCCCTGATCGCCCTTGGCCTGCAGCAGCGCGTTGACCACGGCGTAGTTGGTGCCGGAGACGGCGGGGTTGGACATGACGATCTCGCCGGCATACTGGCTGTCGGTCAGGTCATCCCAGCTCTCGGGAGCGGTCAGACCCAGCTCCTCCATGAGAGAGTTGTTGAGCAGGAAGCCGACAATGGTGATGCCCTTGGAATACCAGTGACCCTCGGTATCCTTGTACTCGTCGCCGAGCTCGGCGGCCGCGTCAAAGGTGACGGGCTCAAGCAGGCCGTCGTCCTTGGCACTCATGAACGCGTCGATGCCGCCGCCGAACCACAGGTCAGCGGACGGGGTGCCGCCCTCGGCGCGGAGCTTGGAGAGCACCTCGCCGGAGGACATGGACAGGCATTCGACCTCCACGCCGGTGTCGGCGGTGAACGCGTCGAACAGGGGACCGTAGACGTCGCCGGTGGCGACGACCTTCATCGTGCCGGAGAGCTCGGGAGCGGTGTCCTGAGGCTCGTCGGGCGTCTGCGTGTCATCAGTCTTCGAGCCGCAGGCGACCAGAGAGAGCACCATCACGACGCAAAGCAGCAGAGAAAACAGCTTTTTCATAATGAACCTCTTTTCCAAATTTGCTAAAGAAATCCCCGCCGCTGTGCTGACAGTGGCGAGGATTATATTTTAAATAGAATAACGCAAAAAGTAAAATCGAAATTTGCACACGACTAAGGCGATTTCATCGAAAAAAACAATTATTTGGCAAACTGCGGATCAAGGACGGACAGCGCGTATGCCGCGTAGAGCGCCGCGCCGAGGGGGAGCGTTTCCTCGTCGATGTCGAAATCGCCGCGGTGGTTGGAGATGCAGGTGTGCGGCTTTTTGGGGTTTGCCGTGCCAAGGTAGGCGTAAGCGCCCTTCGTTTGCAGCAGATACTCGGCGAAATCGTCCCCGCTGAGCGACAGCGCGCGGTTTGCCGTCGTGGGGATGCCGAGCGCGTCGGCGACGCGCTCGACCTCCCCGCACACACCGGCGTCGTTCGTGAGCGGCGTGGCGAAGTCGTCCCATTCGACCTCTGCCGTGCCGCCGTAAAGGGCGGAGATGTGTGCGGCCGCGGCGTTGATCGTTTCGCGAAGGTGCGCGCGGCTCTCGGGCGAGAACATGCGCGTCGTGCCCTCGAGCACGGCGGTCTCGGCCACGGCGTTGTAGGCCGTGCCGGCGTTCAGCTT
>OHBJ01003219.1_pt1 | contig 10816 bp, 9 predicted proteins | sample 1577241 | NCBI WGS metagenome assembly OHBJ01 (sample SAMEA3541594, study PRJEB24748) | human gut metagenome | biome: human gut; feature: human-associated habitat; material: faeces | place: China | collected 2012
CCTTGGCCGTAAAGGCAAGATACGCACAGTTCACGGTTTGGTCCCCTCGCGGTATTCGGTGGTAAAGGCGGGGTCGTACAGTTTGCTGCGGGCATAGCAGCGGCCAAGGAAATCCCCCACCACGATCAAGGCCGTTTTGGTAATGCCCGCCTGCTTGGTGCTTTGGGCCAGGGTGCCAACGGTGCAGCGCACGGTTTTCTGCTCCGGCCAGGTGGCCTTGTACACCACGGCGGCGGGGGTGCTTGCGGTGTATGCCCCCTGCAGCAGCGCTTCCTGCACTTTATCAATTAAGCCGATGGAGAGAAAAATCACCATGGTAGCGCCGTGGCTGGCCAGGCTGGCGAGCTTTTCCTTTTCCGGCACGGGGGTGCGGCCCTCCATGCGGGTAATGATGACCGTCTGGCTGACGGCGGGCAGCGTGTACTCGGCGTTCAGCGCGGCGGCGGCACCGCAAAAGCTGGAAACACCGGGCGTATCATCGTAAGCAATGCCGTCGGCGTCCAGCGCGTCCATCTGCTCCCGGATGGCCCCGTACAAACAGGGGTCCCCGGTGTGCAGCCGCACAGTGGTTTTGTGTTCGGCTTCCATTTGGCGCATCACGGCAAGCACCTGTTCCAATGTCATTTCAGCACTGTTATAAATGGCGCAGCCGGCTTTGGCCAGCCCCAGCAACGCCGGGTTGACCAGACTGCCCGCATAAATAATGCAGTCCGCCGTTTGCAGCAGCGCCGCACCGCGCCGGGTGATCAGATCCGGTGCGCCGGGGCCTGCGCCCACAAAATGTACCATACCTTATTGCTCCTTTTTCTGCCAGCTTTGCAGCAGCTGGGCGGCGGTCTCAGTCTGGCCCAGCGGCCCGGCCTGGTTGGAAAACAGTACAGCCCCCACCCGGAACGCCCCCGCCACGCGGCGGTCCAGATGCAGCTGGATGGCCTGCAATAGGCTTTCGAGCACAGGCTCCCGCAGGTTTTCGGCATCCAGAATGTCCAGACAGGCGTCCGTTGTGGCGGCGTCCATCAGGGCGCGGCAGGTGGCCTGGCTGGCCCCGCAGAGCGCCGCATGGGCACAGAACAGCTCGGTGCGGCAATCCGCCATGCGGGAATGGGTGTTCATAATGCCGCCCGCCAGCTTGACCAGCTTGCCGATGTGCCCCACCAGCAATACCTCTGCAAACTGCTCCGCAGCGGCCATATCCAGCGCATCCCCCATAAAGTTGGAGCACTTGACCACCGGGATGCTGCTGTATTCCGGCAGGTTTTGGGCCAGGTAGTCCAGCCCATAGTTGCCGGGGGCCAGGATCAGCCGCTTGGGGCTTTGCTCCCGCAGGGCGGCCTGGTGGATCTCCAGCTGCACGGTATCCAGGACGGCCTGCTGGCTCATGGGCTCCACAATGCCGCTGGTGCCCAGGACGGAAAGCCCGCCTTCCACCCCGATGTGGGGGTTAAAGGTGCGTTTGGCGGCTTCCTCGCCCCCCTCGATCGAGATCATTACGTCAAAACCGCCGTCATACCCGGCTGCTTCGGCCTCCGCGTGCAGAGCATCGGTGATCATCCGGCGCGGCACATGGTTGATGGCGGCTTCGCCTACGGGCTGGTCAAGGCCGGGCTTCGTCACACGGCCCACCCCCTCGCCGCCAAAGATGCGCACGCCGGGGGCAGCCGGTTCCAGCACCACCGATGCAATCACCGGCAGGCCCGTGGTCACGTCCACATCGTCGCCGCCGTCCTTGCGGATGGCACATGCGGCACCTGTGTCCGTGCTGCGGCAGTAAATGGGAGCCACCTCCACCACAATGCCCTTGGGCGTGCGCAGAGCCACCGTTTCCGGTTCGCGGCCGGTCAGCAGCAGACGCGCCGCCCCGGAAGCCCCCAGCGCGGCACAGGTGCCGGTGGTATAGCCGCAGCGCAGCAGCTTCTGCCCGCTGCGGACGTAATGCTCAAACTGAGGTTTTCCGGCGGGTGCCTTTTCGGCTTCCGGCTCCGGTGTGCCGAACAGAGCCGTGTACTGCTGTTCGGTCAGGCCGTACAGGGTGCGGATGTTCTCCGGCTGAAACGCCTGTTCCGGGGTCAGCACGCCGGAAACACCACCGGGCGAAACGCACACCACCGTGTCCGCTATTTTTTCGGCCAATTCCAGCTCGTGCAGGCTCAGGATCACCGCCAGCTGACCGGTATGGGCCAGCTCCTTTAAAATGGTGAGCAGCTCGATCTTGCCCTTGATATCCAGAAAAGAGGTCGGCTCGTCCAGCAGGATCACTTCCGGCTGCTGGCACAGTGCCCGGGCCAGCAGGATGCGCTGGCGCTGGCCGTCGCTGATGCGGTTAAAATCCTGGTCTGCAAGGTGTGCCGCGCCCACCAGCTCCAAAGCTCTGTGCACCTGCTGCCTGTCCTCGGCAGACAAAATGCCCAGCCGTCCGGTGTAGGGATAGCGCCCCGCCGAAACAAAGTCAAAGCAGGTGGTCAGCTCCATCCGGCGGCTGTGCGGGGCCATGAGGGCCAGCTTCTGCGCCCGCTGGGTACCGGTGTAATCGGCAAGGTTTCTGCCTTCCAGCAGCACCGTGCCGCCCATGGGGGCCAGCTGGCCCGCCAGCGTTTTGAGCAGGGTGGATTTGCCTGCGCCGTTGGGGCCGATGAGGGTCAGGATCTGCCCCGGCTGCACCCCGAGGCAAATATCCGAGAGCAGCGGTGTCTTGCCGTAGCCGATGGCAAGCTCCCGCGCAGTGCAAAGTGCTTTTTCGTTCATCATGCGCCCTCCCGCTCTGAATTGCGCCGCACCAGCAGCCAGATGACCACCGGTGCGCCGAACACGGCCGTGACCGAGCTGATGGACAGCTCCGTGGGCGCGAACAGACTGCGGGCCAGCAGGTCGCAGAACAGGCAGAAAGCCGCACCGCCCAAGCAGCACCCGGGCAGCACATGCAGCGGCTTTGCGCTGCCCAGCAGCTGCTTTACAAGGTGCGGCACCGCGATGCCTACAAAGGAGATCGGCCCCGCAAAGGCGGTGACGCAGGCCGCCAGCAGGCTGGATAGCAGCACCAGCGCTGCCGAGAAAGGCTTGACATTCACGCCCACGCTGCGGGCATATGCTTCGCCCATCTGGTAGGCGGCCATGGGCTTGGAAAGCAGAAAGGATGCCGCCAGCGCAGGCAGCACCACCAGTGCCGCAGCCTGCACATTGGCCCATGTCACGCCGGAAAAGCTGCCCTGCGACCAGTTGTGCAGATTGACGATGTTGGAATCCTGCGCAAAAGCCACCACGATATCGGTGATGGCGGAGCAGATATAGCCGATCATCACACCGCAGATGACCAGAATGCTCATGCGCTGCACCCGCCGGGCCACCGCCAGCACAAAGGCCATGGCAGCCATGGCCCCCGCAAAGGCCGCCACGATCATGGTGGCCGAGCTGTTCAGCATCCCGCGGTCCAGAAACACCACCATGGTCAGGGCCACCGCCAGCTTTGCGCCGCTGGAAACGCCCATAACAAATGGCCCGGCAATGGGGTTTGCAAAAAAAGTCTGCAGCAGGTAGCCTGCCGCGCTGAGGGCTGCCCCCAACAGCGCCGCCATGACCGCGCGGGGCAGGCGCAGCTGCAGGATGATGTTCCCCGCAAGCACATCGCCGCCCTTGCCCAGCAGCGCTGCCAGCACTGCACCCGGTGCAAGGGATACGCTGCCCCAGAACAGGTTCAGCGCAAAAAGCACAGCCACGGCTGCCGCAAGGGCAATATAGGCGGCTGCAAGGCGTCTGGTACGGGTCATAGACTTTCCTTTCTGTAAAGTTTTTCTTCTTTAATCCACATGGGTGAGGAATTTCAGGGTACTGGCGGCAGGTGTGCCCTTGGTAAACACCCGGTTCATATCCACGATCAGGTCTGCCAGCTCCATGCTCTGCTGGAACAGGCTCTGGGTGGTGCACCACACCTGACCGTTCTGCACCGCTTTGAACTCGTTCAACAGTGGGAAACGCTCGGTCAGCTGGCTCACCGATGCGATCATGCCCTCGATGGCGCTGTTGTAGATGAGCACATCGGCATCCTTTGCGCCTGCATAGAAGTCCTCAAGCGGCAGGTTCATGGTAGCAAGGCTGTTGCCATTGTCCGTCAGGTCCGCAAAGACATAGCTGCCGCCCGCCATTTCGATCATGCGGGCCACATAGTCACTGCCCTTGCGCACAGTGGCAAGGTTATTGGTGGTCAGCGAGAAGAAGGCGCAGCTTTTTCCCGTGGGTTTCTGCGAGAGGATGGGCTGAACGGCTGTCTCCTGCGCGGAAAACACCTGCTCGGCCTGTTCTTCCCTGCCCAGCAGGATGCCGTAAAGCTTGATCCACTCCATGCGGGCCAGCGGGTCGCTCTCGTAGCTGGAACGCTCCACCAGCACCGGGATGCCAAAGTGTTCCAGCTGTTCCTTTACCTCCGGCGTGTGCAGGATCATGGTATTCTCAATGGCAAGGCGGCAGCCCGCTGCCAGGATCTGCTCGTAATCCGGGGCGCTGTACTTGCCTGCATACGCGATTTTTCCCTCTTTCATGGCCTGCTGCACCTCAGGCAGATACCAGCCCTCGGCCTTGGTGCCGGAAAAGGCCACGCTGTCCAGTGCATCCAGATGCAAAAGCAGATCCATCACCGAGGTGGAGACCAGATAAATATTCTCCACCGGCTGGCGCAGCACAGTCACGTCAGCGGGCAGGCTGTCCACCTCCGCAGCATCTTCCGGCACAACAAGGAACCGTGCATCCGACTCCGCGATGGTCAGCATGGTATAGCCGCCCTCATAGCAGTCCGCTGTGAACTGCTGTGCATAGTCCAGCTTGTAATGATGGGAGAAAACAAGACTTTTCGTATTGGCAGGTTGAGCCTTGCTGCCGCAGCCGGTCAGCGTCAGCGCCGCAGCGGAGATCAGTTTCAGAAATTGGTTGCGAGTGATTTTCATTCAAATATCCGGACGTTTGTCGTTCCGACCCCTCTTGTGAAAAGGCGTTTGGAGCGGCCCTGCGGTTGCGCAGCAATGAAAGCCCCAGTGGGTCTTTCAAGCAGGCGAGCGATCTGCGATAGCAGATGGAAGGGCTTTGCCCTGACAAGCGTCGGGGCCGCGACAAACGCGAAATAAAAAATTGATTTTCCGCTGAGTATGCCCAGAGCGTGAGCGGAGGGCATTCTCAATCGTTAGCCTTCAGACTTGCGGAATCAAAGGTCAGCGTATACTCGATCTCGTGGGGGGTGCTCATGGCAACGGTGTCGGCGGTGACATCCAGTGCGGTATCCAGCGCCGATACCGGAATTTCAAAGGTGGAATTGCCCTCGGTGTTGGTGGGCAAATACTTCTCGCCGTCCACGATCATATAATCATAGTTCGGGCTGCTCCACACGATGGTGGCGGTCATCTTGCCATCCGCCACGGTCAGGGCTGCGGGGCTGTCCACGGTGGCACGGCCGGAGCCGCCTTCCAGCGTCACCTCACAGGTGTAGGTGCCGTCTGCCGGGGTCTCGGCTTCCGCAGCCTTTTCCACGGCATCACGCACGCTGACGACATGGTCGTACCACTTGCCCTTGGTGCCCAGAATAGCCAGATCAAAGTCGGCATCCACAGCAGAGACCGGGATATCGAAGCCGTACACCTCCTCCGAGGTGCCGTCGGAATAGGTGACGGTATCTGTGGTGGGCTGCAGCCAGTCGGCCTCGTGGTCGGCGGCATCGGAAGCCTTGCCCAGATACAGGTTGACGATATGGGTGGAAGCAAGGCTGACATGGAAGGTCATCTGGCCGTTCTCCACGGTCAGGGTGCCCTTGCCGTCGCAGGCTTCGTTGGCGTGGAACATGCTGCTGTCGGTGTCAAACTCGGCGGTATACACGCCATCCGCCAAAGCGGCGGTCTCAGCGGCAGAAGAAGCCACAGAGGATGCCGCCTCGGAAGAAGCAGCACTGGAAGCTGCAGAAGATGCCGTGGAAGAAGCGCCGCAGCCCACCAGCAGACTCAGTGCCAGAGAAGCAGCGACAACACAGGAAAAAACGCGTTTCATAGGAAATACCTCTACATTATAAGAAATCAGCTTTTATTATACCATTGTTCAGATAAAAAATGAACCCTCTCCACCGGATGCCGCAAAGCGGCCGCGAGACGGAGAGGGTTCGTTTGATCAACCGTTCAGAGAATCGATCGCCGCCTTGGTGTGGGCGACATACAGCTTCTGGACATCCTCGATCTCACCCAGACCAGCGATCTGGCAGTCGATGCTGTCGAAAGCACCGGAAGCCTTGAACTGGCTCAGCCAGGAGTCGGCATCCTCACCGGCCATATCGTTGTTGGCGTGATCGCCGGCAACCACCATCAGCGGGCGCAGGATGACCTTGGTGTAGCCCGCAGCCTTAACAGCCTCGATCACGTTCTCGCAGGCAGTCTCTTCCGGCTTGCCCTCAACGGTGCCAATGAACACATTGTCGTAGCCCAGAGTCTGCATAGTAGTCTGCATCTGGCTGTAGCTCACCTTTGCGGTGTGCGAGGTGCCGTGGCCCATAAAGACAAAGGCGACCTTGTCCGCAGCAGCGGCATCCAGACTGTCGTAGCCGGCTTCCTTCACGGCAGCAGCGGTGACAGCCTTGGCAACGTCTTCCTTATCCTGATTGATGATGGTGGCATCGGAACCGACCTCGCCCAGCAGGGGCTCAGCCACAGCGACAGATTCAAACTTGTCGCGGTAGGTGTCGATCATTTCCATCATCTCGTCGTACTCAGCACCGTGCATCAGGTGGGTGGGCTGGACGACCAGATTCTTCACGCCGTTTTCCACAGCGCGGTCCATGGCCTGCTGCATGTTGTCGATCTTTTCGCCGTCACGAGCCTGCACATGGTTGATGATGATCTGTGCGGTGAATGCGCGGCGCACAGACCAATCCGGGTATGCGGCCTGCAGAGCATCCTCGATGCCCTTGATGTCCTTCACGCGGCTGTCGTTGAAGGAGGTGCCGAAGGAGACCACCAGCAGCTCGTTGTCGCCAATGTCGTCCTGATTGCGGGCATCGTCCTTGGAAGCATCACCGGTGTCACGGCCAAAGTAGTCGGGGTCGGCGTTCTCACCTTCCACCAGTTCCTTCTGGGTGTCGGTCAGGGCATCCCATGCAGCCTTGGCGGCTTCGCACTGGGCATCGGTATCCTCATTGCGCTCCTGCACATAGATGGCATCGATCAGGTCTGCCACGTTCTTTGCTGCCATTTCGTCAGCCTCCTCGCTGCTCGCTTCGCTGGAAGCGGAAGACGCAGCGGTGCTGGATGCAGTGCCGGAAGCAGCACCGCCGCAGCCAGTGAGCACGCCGGCGCACAGAGCCAGAGCCGTAACAGCTGCGGCCAGCTTTTTGGTTTCGATCTTTCTCATTGTCTTGTCCTTTCCTGCTGGATAAATTGCGGTTTGAACCAAACAAAGGGTACAGGAAAGAAAGATGAAAGAAGAGGCCCTTCTGTCCTGCGGATGGCATGACAAAAAGACCTCTGTTGTTTCAGGGCTTTTTGGTACAACCAATTCCTCGTGATCTGGGGTTTGCACCCCCGTACCAACAGCAGGCAGGTTTCCTGACTGAAAGATCGCCGCCCGTCATCTCCTTCCCAGAGCAAAAGCTCCAGTGGCTGGTGCAAAGCACCCTGATGCGGACTCCCTTATCACAGTGACGAGATCGTGCGGGATCTGCACCCGCTTCCCTTTTACCCTTTCCGCCGTGCAGTGCATCGGCAAAAGGCACCTGCTGTTTTTCTGTTCAGTTCGTCCGGCATTATATCATAAAACTGCGCAGAATGCAATAAAAAACGGCATCCTGCCTTTTTATAAGGAAGCATGCCGTTTGGAGATCGAGCCAAATGCGGAACTTACTGGAGCGCACGGATCGCATTGATGGTGATTTTGTACTGGCAGGTCACGCTGTCAAACAGCTCCTTGGTACCTTCCAGTGTGCCTGTGCGCAGCACCTCGGTCAAATCGTAGGTGGGCTGATACAGGTTGGTAAAGCCCAGGTTCTGGCACACGCCCTTGAGCGTGTGTGCCGCACGGAATGCTTCCTTCACATTTCCTTCCTTCAATGCCTGCTCCAGTTTCGGATAGCTGTCGTCGTTCAAAAACATCAGCGTAAATCTGCAGATCATGCCTTCGTTGTAAAGCCGCTTGAGCACATCCTCATAATTTGCGCCCATCTGTCTATAACATTCCTGAATCGTCATGGTTTGTCGCTATGCCTTTCTTTTTCTACTGATCCCGCCTGATTTGCCACAGAGTGACAAAAGCGCCATCCATTTTGTTGCACTTTGTTGCGTTTTTAATATATCACGCCTTACTGCGTTTTTCAATGCAGAGACAAAAAGTCTTGCACTTTTCACATATTGTCCCGAGTTTTTCTTGCAATTTGCCTATCAATTTCTTCCGGCTGGCTTTTTTCTCCGACTTTGCCGTGCCTGCATGGCTGCAGGGCTTTTCCCGCCTTTGCTCTGCACAGAAAACGCATTTGAAGAAAAAGGTAAAAAAACAGTTGACAAAAGCCTTTCTGCATGATAGAATAAACAAGTCGTCCGGCGAAGGACACAAAAAGTGAATATGGGCGTGTTCCCGAGTGGCCAATGGGGACAGACTGTAAATCTGCTGCTTTCAGCTTCGGTGGTTCGAATCCACCCGCGCCCACCAAACAAGAAAAATCCGAACCTATTTCCGATTGGAGAAGGGTTCGGATTTTTCGTTTTCTTCGGGTTTGAGAATGAAGGCTCCCGTGGACGGCGTAAAACTCCGATACCTTGTCATAGACCGTAAGCCAATAACAAGATTTGGAGGATGCGATTATGAAGTACGATGCAAGAGCCTGCCATTTCAACATGGACACTGGATGTGTGGAGCTGCGGCTCCGGGATGGGAGAAAAATCTCCATCGACTGTACCGGGGTCGAGGATGCGCTGGATGTGACCATGGCGCAGCAGACGGAGCTGGACTACCTCATTTACAACGCCCCTCTGAGCTATGCGGATTTGATTCTGAATGGCGATCCGGAGGAATATTTGAAGAATGTGGCTGGAAGTCATGGGTTAGAAGATTGAGATAAGAGAAAGACGTGCCGCACAAAACGCAGCACGTCCTTCTCTTAATAGACAAAAATGCAAGAATCAGTAGCAAAAATGCACATGATTTGTTTTCATTTTTCTGTACATAATAAGATTTTTACTGAGATTTAGCTTTCTGATGAGATTTTCCTCGGAAAGTATGCCCTCAGTGTAAAGTTCATATATAAGAATCCACGAGCGAGCGTTTTCGGAAAGTATATGCTTTTGAGAATCTGATAGAATACCTTTTCTTAGTAACATTATTTGTGCAAGCTCATTCGAACTTGCAACGATCTTATCGATCAGAGAATTTCCGGTGGAGAGAGTTTGGGTCTCTAATAAAATATAGAGAATCCATATAACCTCCAGATCATATTCTTTAGAGAGACAGGCTAAAAGCATTGTTGATAATTGTTCTTTTTCGTGAGCGTCTAACGGTTCCGATTCAACGCTTTTAAGAATTAAAGAACAAGCTTTTGTAAGAGATCGGTCATTATTGGTAAGAATTGTAAACAAGTACGCTCGATACAATTTTTTATCCTGTTCCACCTGAAAGTGAATAGGAGCAGCTTCTATGCTTTTAAGAAGATAACGAATCGCACCTTTCGTTCCGGAGATTTCAAAATTAAAAAAGCTATTAAATAAACTCATTAAATCCGGAACACTAGATGTATCTGGTCTAACACTCAAAACTTCTCTATATGAAGATATGACCTTTTCTAGATTTTCACTTACATAGTATGGGAAATCGAGAATCTCGGTTTTTTCATAGTTCAGTGTGAAACCATATTTTTTTAATACACTTGCAAATTTACTAATGACCTGCTCTTCATCATCGGAGTGAAGATACACCTCATAATCATCGACATATCGAGAATAATTTAGCCCCAGTTCATGAAGGTCTTGATCTATCCTTGTCATCATGCCTTCTGCTATGATTTTCGAGGAAAGTGGTCCAACAAGAAGTCCGTTGGTTTGATTCAAATTTTGTCTACGATAAATTGAATCCAAGTCACTGTATGTTTTGTAAAGTTCGCTTGATTCTTCATTATTTTGGTGATGATGATATTGAATATTTGTCTCATCTAATCCCAAAATAATCACAGGAATCATATGAAGATAAAAACTTGAGAAAAAATTTGAAATATCAAGTTTTAAAACTTTTTTTGCGCCACTTGCTCTAATTATTTTCGTAGCAAGATTTGAAATATAGTTTGATGGAATTTGACCATTTTCTTCTCTCATCGCTCCAGCTAAACCATAGGACTGTTCATGACGCATAATCGAATTGTCTTCCCCTAAAATAGGAGAAAAAGAACAATCATTGCCTGCGGTAAATTCTACCAAATCTTTGATGATGTGGTGGTCTTTCATATAAGCGTGAGTCACTGCATATGCACCAATCTCTGGAATACTAATCGTTCGCCGAGCATCATTTTGATTAAAGCGGCTCATATTGAAATTGTATGGAGGAATCAAGTCGCATTTAGCCCCCGGCAAGTGATGAAAGACATCTGAATTTAGTTGAAAGCACGGTGGCAGATATTCCGAGAAAAAACCTGTGTCACGAATTTTCTTATCAAGATTGGCGTATTCTTCGGTAGATAAAGGCATTGATTGAATCACTCTCCTACTTTGTTTTGAAACGATAAGACTAATTTTATTAAATACTATCCAATCTCAAAGGTCAAGAAAAATGATAAACTTCTGACAAAGCAAAAAACAGGGTGCGCCCCTGAATAGGACGCACC
>OHBJ01003220.1_pt1 | contig 10815 bp, 12 predicted proteins | sample 1577241 | NCBI WGS metagenome assembly OHBJ01 (sample SAMEA3541594, study PRJEB24748) | human gut metagenome | biome: human gut; feature: human-associated habitat; material: faeces | place: China | collected 2012
CCGCGCCATCCTGACGGACAGCGGCGGGTTCCAGGTCTTCAGCCTCGGTGACCTGCGCAAGATCACGGAGGAAGGCGTGACGTTCCGCTCGCACATCGACGGATCGAAGAAGTTCCTCTCGCCGGAGGTCTCGATGGAAGTCCAGATGGCGCTTGGTTCGGACATCGTCATGGCCTTCGATGAGTGCGTGCCGTATCCGGCCGACTACGACTATGCCAAGAAATCGACGGAGCGCACGATCCGCTGGCTCAAGCGCTGCAAGGAGGCGATGACAGCCCCGAATCAGGGCCTTTTCGGCATCGTGCAGGGCGGTATGTACAAGGAGCTGCGTGAGTGGAGTGCCCGTGAGACGACGGCGATGGACCTGCCGGGCTACGCGGTCGGCGGCCTCTCGGTCGGCGAGCCGAAGGAGCTCATGTACGAGATGCTCGAGTACTCGACATCTCTTCTGCCGCAGGACAAGCCGCGCTACCTCATGGGCGTCGGCACGCCGGACTGCCTCGTCGAGGGCGTGCAGCGCGGCATCGACATGTTCGACTGCGTCTACCCGACGCGCGTCGCGCGCAATGGCATGGCCATGACCTGGACGGGCCGTCTCGTCATGAAGAACGCGCAGTTCACGCATGACCACCATGTGCTCGAGGAGGGCTGCGGCTGCTACGCCTGCCGCAATGGCTACACGCGCGCTTACATTCGCCACCTCGTGCGCGCGAACGAGATCTTCGGCCTGCGCCTCCTGTCGCTGCACAATCTCTACTTCCTGCAGGAATTCATGCGCCGCATGCGCCAGGCCATCCTCGATGACCGCTTCACGGAATTCCGCAGCGATTTCTTCAACCATTACCAGATGCATGGCAAGCAGTGAGTGCGCTGTGTGTGAAATTACAAATACAAGAGAAACGATGTCAAAGTAAAAGGAGTTGTTCATTATGAGTCCAGAAACACTTGGGACGCTCGGTCCAATCGTCGTCATGGTCGCGATTTTCTACTTCCTGCTCTATCGTCCGCAGAAAAAGCAGCAGAGCCGCCGCCGTGCGATGCTCGACAGCCTCAAGAAGGGTGACCAGGTCATCACGATTGGCGGCATCTACGGTACGATCGAGGAGATTGGCGACAAGTCGCTGAAGCTCAAGATTGCCGACGGTGTCGTCATCGAAGTCGTGCGCTCGAGCGTCAACGCCAACGTCACGCAGCAGGAGGCCGCCTGATGACGACGCTGCACGAGAAAAAGCTCGCCGAGAAGAAGGCGCTTCGCCAGAAGATGCTCACCTTCCGCAAGGGGCTGACGAAGGAGCAGCATGAGGAAAAGAGCCGGGCCATCCTCGCAAGACTCTACGAGGAGCCGCGCTTTCAGCAGGCGAAGACCATCTTCGCCTACGCCTCGATGCCCGACGAAGTCCAGCTCTATGATTTGCTCGCCCATGCACTCAAGGCGGGCAAGCGCGTCGGCCTGCCGCTCATTACGGGCAAGGGGCTCATGGAAGTCGTCAACCTGCCGTCGCTCGACTCGCTCGTGCCGGGCAAGTTCGGCATCCTGACGGTCCGCGAGGAGGAACAGTCCATCATCCCGGCCGCTGAAGTCGACTTTGTCGTCGTGCCCGGTGCGGCGTTCTCGCCAGCGGGGGACCGCCTCGGCCTCGGCGGCGGCTACTACGACCGCTACCTTGCGGAAAAGGCACCACAGGCTTACCGTGCAGCACTGACCTTTGATGGCCAGGTCGTCCCGAGCGTCCCGATGGAAGCGCATGATGCAAGAGTCAATCTGATCCTGACGGAAACGCGTCGGATTGAACCAAATAAATAGACCACGTAGAAAGGGTTGTGAAACGTTGAGAAAGAATAGTCTCATCAAACTCATTGTCTGCATCGTGGCCATCGTCGGCATATTCCTTGCCTTCGTCAAGCCTTTGGCCAACTCCATACGCCAGGGCCTCGACCTGCAGGGCGGCACGCATGTCGTGCTCGAAGCCGAGGACACAGATGTAGCAAAAGTCAACGATGATGCGATGAACCGCGTCGTCACCATCATGGAGAAGCGCGTCAACGCGCTGGGCCTCACCGAGCCGATCATCCAGCGTGAGGGCGAGCGCCGCGTCATCATCGAGCTGCCGGGCGTCAAGGACCCGGATGCCGCCATCAAGACCATCGGCAAGACGGCTATGCTCGAGTTCAAGGATGAAGAGGGCAATACGGTGCTGACGGGTACCGATCTCAAGGACGCACAGGCCGCGACGAACCAGCAGAACGGCCAGAACGTCGTCAACCTCGAATTCACGGATGAGGGCGCGAAGAAGTTCGCCGACCTCACGACGAAGAACGTCGGCCGCACGATCGCCATCCTGCTCGATGGTGAGGTGCTGACGGCACCGAATGTCCGCGAGCCGATCCTCGGCGGCAAGGCCGAGATCTCGGGCCAGAAGACGCTCGAAGAGGCGCAGAACCTCGCCGTCGTCCTCAGGAGCGGCGCACTGCCGGTCAAGGTCAACATCATCGAGACGCGCACGGTCGGCCCGACGCTCGGACAGGATTCCAAGGATAAGTCGGAATTCGCCTTTGCCGTCGGCCTCGGCGCCGTCCTCTTGTTCATGATCCTCTTCTACCGCATGTCGGGCTTCATCGCCGACATCGCCCTGATGGCCTACACGCTCATGCTGCTCGGCCTCTTGTACCTGCTCGATGCGACGCTGACCCTGCCGGGTGTCGCCGGTATCATCCTGTCCATCGGTATGGCCGTCGACGCGAACGTCCTCATCTTCGAGCACTTCAAGGAAGAGTACCAGATCCAAGGCAAGACGCTGCGCCTCTCGATGGAGTCGGGCTTTAAGCGCGCCTTCACGACGATCTTCGACTCGAACATCACGACGATCATCGCCGCAGCCGTCCTGTTCTTCCTCGGCACGGGCACGATCCGCGGCTTCGCCATCACGCTGGGCCTCGGCACACTGCTCTCGATGTTCACCGCCATCACGCTGACGCATTACATGCTCCGCCTCATGGTCGACTCCAAGCTCTTCGAGAAGCCGGGTGCCTATGGTGTCACGGGCTTCATGCTCTGGAAAAAAGAGGATTTGCAAAAGGAGGATTTGAAGAAGAATGCTTAAGTTCGATATAGCAGGTCATCGGAAAATCTGGTTCCTCATTTCCGCTTTGATCATCATCCCGGGACTCATCTGCATGGCTGTCCGCGGCTTCAACTTCGGTATCGACTTTACCGGCGGCACCATCATCGACCTCAAGTTCAACCAGCCGGTCAGCATCGCAGAAGTCCGCACGAGCCTCGCAAAGTACGACCTCGACGATGCGACCATCCAGCTGTCGGGCGCACAGTCCGACGTCAAGGAGTCGGAAGACGTCATGATCCGCACGCGCGACCTCGAAGAGGACCAGCGCAAGGAAGTCATGGCGACGCTCAAGAGCGATGTTGGTGACTACAAGGTCCTGCGTGAGGAGAAAGTCGGCGCGACGATCGGCGGTGAGCTCATCACGAATGCCATCCTGGCACTCGTCGTCTCGTGGGCACTGATCATCCTCTACGTCGCCTACCGCTTTGAGCTGCGCTTCGGCATCGCTGCCGTCCTCGCGCTCATCCACGATATCCTCATCGTGCTCGCAGTCTTCTCGCTGACGCAGCGCCAGATCGACTCTTCGTTCATCGCGGCGCTCTTGACGATCGTCGGTTACTCCATCAACGATACGATCGTCATCTTCGACCGCATCCGCGAGAACCTCAAGCTCCACTTCCGCCGCGGCGGCGACATCAACCAGCTCGTCAATCGCAGTATCTACCAGACGCTGACGCGCTCGCTCTACACGGTCTTCACCGTCCTCTTCACGACGGCCGCCCTCTACTTCTTCGGCGGCGACACGACGAAAGACTTCGCGTTTGCCCTGCTCGTCGGCTTCACCGTCGGCTGCTACTCGTCGATCTTCATCGCGAGCCCGCTCTGGATTGTCTTCCGCAACTGGGGCGAGAAGAAGAAGCACCAGCCGAAACCAGAGGCTGCGTAAAATCGCATATTAGATTTCTAAAGAGACTGCTGTTTGGCGGTCTCTTTTGCTGTCTTATTGATATCGCACCATTTGATTCGATTAACATTGTAGTAGGGGCGGGGGCTGTATTTCAGCTTCGTCGCTCCGTTGAATGGGCCCCATGATGCGTCTTCTATCCTAGCCATTTCGCCGCCTGCCGCGGCGTTCTAACATCGCCGTGTCAAGAAAAAGCTGTGTCGGGGCCCAGCCCTGCGGGCAGTCACTTCGCTCCTGCAGGTGAAATACAGCCCCCGCCCCTGAGTCCATGCGTGACAGTCGCTTTGAGTTCCATGCAGTCGCGTTTCTCTTAGTTCCTGTGTGATGCAGGTCTGCGCTTGAGAGCGGCTCGGGGCTCGAAAGGAACTGAGCAGGGAGGGTACCATTCCGCTTGCAGGAACGGCGTGATTGCCCGCAGGGATGGGCCGCCCCGCGCACTTGCAGGGCCACGGATGAAGGAACGCCGCGGCAGGCGGCGAATGGGCTTTTGGGATGCGAAAGGTACATGCGGTCCATTTAACAGAGTGACGAAACCGGAATGGTACCCTCCCTGCTACGATAATCTTTCATGAGTCTGGTGCGTCCGCGACGAAGCTGAAATACATCCCCCCGACCCATTGCCAATAGTTTCTCGATGAGAGAATCTCAATGCCGCGAATCCCATATAAATTTTAGTTGTCATGTTTTGGCTTTTCCTGTATGATAGAGAGAAACATTGTAAACTATGATATAATATAGATAACGTAAATACACAAGATAACAAAGAGGGATACGAGTTGTATAAGAAGTGGAAATTGTATGAGCCGGTGCCGGAGCTAGCGGCGTTTGCGCGGGAGATTGGCCGGGATACGACGGTGGCGGCGCTCCTCTGGCACCGCGGCATCCGCACGCGCGAGGAAGCGGAACTCTTCCTGCATCCAGAGCGGCTGCCCTTTGCTGATCCGTTCGCGATGCGCGACATGGATAAGGCCGTCGCGCGCATCCAGAAGGCATTGGCGCAGGGCGAGCACATCACGGTCTACGGCGACTACGATGTCGACGGCATGACGGCGACGTCGCTTCTGACGCGGACGCTGCGCAAATTCGGCGCGAAGGTGGACTTCTACATCCCGGACCGCATGACGGAAGGCTACGGCCTCAACCGCCGGGCGCTCGAGGAGATTGCGGAGCAGTCAGACCTGCTCGTCACGGTGGACTGTGGCATCGCCTCGGTCGCGGACGTCGCGGCGATACAGAGCGCCGGCAAGCTCGACATCATCATCACAGACCACCATCTGCCGGGCAGTGAGCTGCCGCCCGCCTGCGCGGTGCTCAACCCGCATCGCGCGGACTGCCCGTATCCCGACAAGGACCTCGCGGGCGTCGGTGTCGCCTTCAAGCTCTGCCAGGCCCTTGCCGCTGCGCGGTCGGGGAAGCTGTGGGACGGCCAGTCGGCCTTCACGGATGACCTCGAGCTCGTCGCGCTCGGCACGTGCGTGCTACCAAACGTGGTGGGAACTGCAATGTCAGGTGGAGGATTACTACTCCGAGGGGAAGAAACGTCTGCGCCCACCGCTGTCTCAGCAGAAGGAATTTCGCCAGATCAAGAACGCGGTGATCAAAGAAGCGGAGCATCTTCGCATGAACAGATTTTCCTTCGATAGTTTCGAGCGTATCGAGCAGCGGATCAGTACCTATGACATGAGCTACGAGTGTCAGGATCTGCAAAGCGTGGCGAACGATGATCGTTTTTCTTTGGATGAGCGGGATGAAGCGGCGGAGGAGTTGGAGCAGCTTGCGGAGGACGGTGACGCCTACGCCCAGTACATCATCGGCACGGCGTACCGTGACGGCGGGCTGCTGATCCCCGATACGGAAAAGGCGGAGCATTTTCTGAAATGCTCCGCCAATCAAAAGGTTGAAAGACCGCACAAAGTGTGTCTATCTTGAACTGTTGAAATTAATAAGGATTTTTCCAAAAGATGCTGGCAATAAAGGCTCATCCGTTCAGGAAGGACATGGCAGCCAAAAGAATCGTCAAAAAGGCAAAGCTGATCCCAGAAAAAAGAAAAAGAAAACGCTTCCCGCCATTGGGAACGCGGCGCGTATATTCCCGAAAGGTAATGAGGCTTGCCAGAGAAGCTACCAGCGTTCCTGCGCCGCCCACATTGACGCCAACCAGAAGCCCGCAGGCATCCTGCGTGAAGCGGCTGAGTAAAATGGCGGCAGGGACATTACTGATGATCTGGCAGGTAAGCGCGGAGATCAGAATGGTTCCATGGGACAAAAGGCGGGCGAACAGTATGTGGACAGCTTCCATTCGAGCAAGGTTGCCGGAAAAGGTGAAAAAAGCGGCGAAGGTGGCCAGCAGTCCCCAGTCCACGGTTTTCAGCGCATGCCGGTCCAGAAACCAGAGCGCCAGAACAATGACCGTCAAACCAAGGACATAGGGTACCAGCCGCAGCACCATGGCAACGGCTAAACAGAATAGTCCACCATAGATGGCGGTTTGACGGGAGTCTACTGTGACCTGCGTTTCCGGCACGGAAAGCTGTTCTTTTGGAAACACTAAGCAGCACAGGAGAATGAGAACAGTAGACAGGATGAATGGCGGCAGCATTGCCGAAAAGAACGTTTTCGTGGAAAGACCGTAATAGCTGAAAAGATAGAGATTCTGCGGATTGCCGAAGGGCGTGATCATTCCGCAGAGGTTGGCGGCGCAGTTTTGCAGAATAAACAGGCTGCGACCTGACCGAAGAGCTTTTGGCACAGTGGGACATTGCCCTGATGCCCATGCACATTCTGATGGGCGAGGATAGCTATCTGGACGGCGTAACGATCCACCCGGCAGATGTGTTTGCCTATGTGAATGCGGGCGGCAAAATGCCCAAATCCGCCGCCGCAAATCTGGTGGAATATACCGAATTTTTTGAGCCGTTTGCCAAAGAGTGCGATGCGGTGATCCATATTTCGGTCAGCAGCAAGCTTTCGTCCTGCTTCCAGAATGCGAAGCTGGCGGCAGGCGAATTCGAGAATGTCTATGTGGTGGACAGCCAGAATATCTGTACCGGGCAGGGCTATCTGGTGCTGAAAGCGGCCAAGTGGGCTGCAGATGGCCTGCCCCCTCGCAACATTACGATGCGGCTGCAGAGCCTTGCCAAACGGGTAGAGCTGAGCTTTGTACTGGACCGGCTGGACTTTATGGCCAAGAGCGGCCGCTGCTCCGGTGTGCTGGCCTTCGGGGCAAACCTGCTGGGCATCAAGCCCGCACTGGAAGTGATCGACGGCGAACTGAAGGTAGTCAAAAAATACCGCGGCAGCCTGCCCATCTGCGTGGGCAAGTACATCACCGACCGTCTGGTGGAACGCGACGACGTCGAGGACAGCCTTGTGTTCATCTCCTCCTGCCAGCCGAAGCCCGGCTGCATGGACGCAGTGAAGGCGGGGCTGAAGAAATACGGCAGCTTCAAGGAATGCCACGAGACAGACATCGGCACCACCATCGGGGGCTATTCCGGCCCGGGTACCATTGGCATTGTGTTTGCACGGAAGGAAAAATAAAAAAGTGGCTGTTGCACATGCGACAGCCACTTTTTCTCACTGGGAGCGGCGTTTTAAAATTTCATCCAGAATGGCATCGGCCACATCGGCCTTGCTCATCAGCGGCAGCTCACGGGTGCCGTCCGGGGTAATGAGGGTGACTACATTGGTGTCCACACCAAAACCGGCACCGGCCACTTTCAGGTTGTTGGCAACCACCATGTCCAGATTCTTTTTGGTCAGCTTTGCAGAGGAGTTTTCCACAAGATCGCGGGTCTCCATGGAAAAACCGCACAGGAACTGGTGAGTCTTTTTGGGGCCGATGGTGCCCAGAATATCCGGCGTGCGTTCCAGAGGGATGGACATGTCGCCGTCCTTTTTTTTGATCTTGTCGTTTGCCACGGCAGCGGGGCGGTAGTCGGCCACGGCAGCGGCCATAATGAGCACATCCGTAGCATCAAAGCGGCTGGTGACGGCTTCGTACATCTGCTGAGCAGTGGTCACGGGCACATCGGTGGTAAACTTGACCGGCTGCAGGGCAGTCTCGCCGTGGATAAGGGTGACATCCGCGCCGCGCATGGCGGCGGCACGGGCAAGGGCATAGCCCATCTTGCCGGTGGAATGGTTGGTGAGGTAGCGCACCGGGTCCAGCGGCTCCTGCGTGGGGCCGGCGGTGACGGCAATGCGCAGACCGGCAAGATCTTTGGGCCGGGCAATGGCATGCAGGATATACTCGATCAGTACATCTTCCTTAGGCAGACGGCCGCTGCCAACATCCTTGCAGGCCAGCACGCCGCTCTCGGAGGGGATCACCGTGAAGCCGTAGCGTTCCAGCGTGGCGATATTATCCTGCGTGATGGGGTTTTCCAGCATTCCGGTATTCATGGCCGGAGAAACGAGCTTGGGGCACTTTGCAGCCAACACTGTGGTGGTGAGCATATCATCGGCGATGCCGTGGGCCATCTTGGCGATGACGTTGGCAGTGGCCGGGGCGACAAGGATCACATCGGCTTTTTTTGCCAGCGAGATGTGGGTGACTTCAAACTTGAAATCCCGGTCAAAGGTATCCACCATGCACTTGTGGCCGGTAAGCGTTTCAAATGTAACAGGGGTGATGAACTGGGTCGCATTTTTGGTCATGATGACCTCCACATCGGCTCCCAGCTTGCGCAGTGCGCTGGCCACGTTGGCCATTTTATAGGCGGCAATGCCGCCGCTGACGCCCAGAAGGACGCATTTTCCCTTCAGATCCATCCAAAATACCTCCTATAAATAGGGATAATATAACTACAGTATAATGCAAAACGGCCCAGAGCACAACAAAATCTTTGATGGGGGTTGTATCTTGGCCCAAAATGCGGTAAAATACAGCTTGACTTATACAAAAAAGCTCTCTGTCAAGCCTACGGCTCACGGGCTGAAGCAGCTCGACGGCAATTCGCGTGGCTTCAGATTCTATACGCATCTCTTCCCGGCCGTAATGCAGGGCGACCGCACTTCGGCTTCGGTAAGAGAGGCCCTCGATATGGTAGAGATGACCATCGACCTCTGGGACTGCGTGGTGATAGTGCGCGGCGGTGGCGCCACCACCGACCTCAACGGTTTCGACGACTATGAGCTGGCCCGGCGCGTGGCCACATTCCCTCTGCCTGTACTTGTAGGCATAGGGCACGAACGCGACCGCACCGTGCTCGATGAGATAGCAAATACACGGCTCAAGACGCCTACGGCCGTAGGCGCATTCCTTGTCGACCGTCTCGACCAGGCCTGGAACAGTGCAGCCTCGCTGGCCCGGCGCATCGCCGATTTCGCCTCGCGCCGCACCTCAGGCGATCTGCAGCGCCTCAGTCATCTCCAGGCCGTGATACCTCACGCAGCCTCCGCCCGGGTGGCTGACGCCCGTCTCAATCTCAGCCGAATAGCCAATACCATACCGGCTGTGTCCTCCGGCCGTATCTCCGCGGCGTTGTCATATCTCGACTCTATTCCGCGACTAATGCAGTCGGCAGTCAGCGCCCGTTGCCGTGCCGAGGATTATCGACTCGAACGTATGGCCACAGCTGTCTCTGACACCGCCGCTTCCTCTCTCAAGGATGCCTCGGCACGCCTCGACAATCTCTCCGCCCTGGTCGGGGTGCTCAGCCCTCAGGCTACTCTCGCCCGTGGCTACAGCATCACCCGCATCAACGGGAAAGCAATACGCTCGGCCGCAGATGCCGCTCCCGGCGCGGAAATCGAAACAACTCTTGCCGACGGCATACTCAAAAGCATTTTAAAATAAATCACACCCATAACCATATACCCATAGCCGCTTATGGACAATATGTCTTACTCCTCGGCCCTCGCAAGGCTCGAAAGCATAGTAGAAAAGATGCAAAGCCCTGACTGCGACATCGATAATCTTGCCGCTTACACCGCCGAGGCTCTGCGCCTGCTTAAATTCTGCAAGGAGAAACTCACTAACACCGACACCGAGATTCGCCGCTGTCTCGATGAGCTCAATGGAGCTACGGCAGCTCAGCAGGACGATGAGCCGCTTCCTTTCTGAAACATTAAACGGATTCACTTGAGTCAGACTGCCCCCCTCACCGCCGCTTACTTCACTCTTGGCTGCAAACTCAATTTCACCGAAACCTCTACAATCGGCAAATTGCTCGCCGTCAAGGGCATACTTCGCGCCTCAGCCGGCGAATCGCCCGATATATGCGTTGTCAATACCTGCTCCGTCACACAGATGGCCGACAAGAAAGGGCGTTCGCTCATCCGCCGCATCGCACGCCGCTGGCCCGGTGCGCGCATTATCGTTACCGGCTGCTATGCTCAGCTCAAGCCCGAAGAAGTGGCTGCCGTGCCGGGCGTCGACCTGGTGCTCGGCTCCGATGAGAAGCTGCGCATAGAGGACTATATCAACCGCATCATCTCAGAAGGCGCGTCGGCTCTCACCGCCGTCTCGCCCATGAAGGATATACGCGATTTCCTCCCCTCATGCGAACGGGGCGACCGCACCCGCTGGTTCCTGAAGGTCCAGGACGGCTGCGACCGCTTCTGCACCTACTGCACCATCCCGCTGGCGCGTGGCCGGTCGCGCTCGCCGCGCATCGCCGACATCCTTTCACAAGCCCGCCACGCCGCCGACTGCGGAGCGAAAGAGATCATCCTCACCGGCGTCAACATAGGCGACTTCGGAAGGAGAGCGGCCACATCGCTCGCGGACGCACCGGGGCATAATATTGTTGCGGAAGAGCAGTCGGTTCTTTTGATAATCGCAGT
>OHBJ01003221.1_pt1 | contig 10811 bp, 9 predicted proteins | sample 1577241 | NCBI WGS metagenome assembly OHBJ01 (sample SAMEA3541594, study PRJEB24748) | human gut metagenome | biome: human gut; feature: human-associated habitat; material: faeces | place: China | collected 2012
AAAGTCTATGAACCGCCGTTCAAAGACACTGAACGGACATTCAATGTTTATGAACCGCCGAGACCGCGCCGCGCCTGGGCGGCGCGGATGCGACCCGGCGGTTCCTGCGGCTGTTTCCGCTGGACGACTCGTTTCCCCAGCTGTCCGAAGCGCTGGGGCGCGGCGATGTGCAGACCGCCTTCCGTGCGGCGCATACCCTCAAGGGCGTGGCGGCCAATCTGGGGCTGGAGCGGCTGCGGGCGCTGGCATCGGACATGACGGAGTGCCTGCGCCGCGGCGAGCTGTCCGGCGCGCAGGCGCGTCTGGCGGAGACGGAGACGGCCTACCGGCGGGTGCTGGCCGCGCTTGAGGAGCTGGAATAGGCGTATTCGCCAAAAATCGACGCAAGAATACCGCTAAAATTTATGCAAGTCGCCGTTTGACGAAACACGATAAAAAGAATATAATTACAGAGAATCGAATATTTGGCAAATCAGTCGAAAGGCTGAGACGCAAAGCCAAGGTGTCTAAACAGGACTGACTGCATGATTGACCGGCTGCAAAAACAGCGTACCCGCAGGGTACGTTCTTTTGCAGCCGGTTTTTTGTTTTTTTCGGGGAAAACGGATTCCCGCGCCGGTGGCCATCACCGGCTCGAATGACAATTTGGGCATGTGTATATATGGATCGTCCATATAAAAATAATTTCGGAAGGGGTAAACACATGACAGAAAAAAAGAAAAGCGGCGCGGCGCTGAATATCATCGGCGCGGTGCTGTGCGTGGTGTTCGGGTTCTTTCTGGTGTGCAACATCGTCATCATCGTCAAGGGAACCCTCCACCCGGAAACGCCGCCCACCGTGCTGGGCGTAGCGCCCATGGTGGTGCTGTCCGGCTCCATGAGCGGAACCGCCGAGGATCACATCGAGGTGGGCGACCTGATCTTTACCAAGCAGGCCGACATTGACGAGCTGAAGGTGGGCGACGTGGTGGCCTTTATGGACGGCAGCATCGTCGTCACCCACCGCATCGTCTCCATCAGCGCCGACCGGACGGAATTCGTCACCAAGGGCGACGCCAACAACACCGAGGACGAGCCTATCAGCGCCGACCAGATCATCGGCCAGTACAGCGGCCGTATTCCCAAGGTGGGCGACTTCGCGCTGTTCCTGCAAAAGCCGCTGGGCATGGTGATCTTCATCGGCGTACCGGTGTGCGCCTTCGTGGTGTGGGATATCCTGCGCCGCCGCCGGGAGACCCGCGCCGGTGACGAGGAGAAGGAGCAGCTGCGCCGGGAGCTGGAGCGGCTGAAGGCGGAAAAGCCCGCCGAATGACGAGAAACGGATTCCCACGCCAGTGACATCGGTCACTGGCTCGGAATGACAGGGGCGGGACGTCGTACCCCAAGGGCATTTGTTCCGCTGCGCTCCACTGCAGGACGCCGTCCCCTACGGAAACGTGTCATTGCGAGGAGTTGTAGGGCGGGGCCCGTGTGCCCCGCCGTGAGCGAGCGCATACCTGCGGCGGGACACATGTGTCCCGCCCTACAGGGACTGCGGGGCGGGAGAGCATAGCCCGCCGAATGACCTGTAAACCCGCGTCTGGGGAGGCGCAGAAAATACAAAAAAACGCAGCTCCGGGGGAGTGCCGGAGCAGAATGGAGGAAATGTATGAAAACAAAGAAAACAGGAAAGACCATGCGCGTGGCCGGCCTGCTGCTGGCTCTGGTGCTGGTGACCAGCTGCTTCGTGGGCGGCACGTTCGCTAAGTATGTGACCAGCGGTATCGGCGCAGATCATGCCAAGGTAGCCAAGTGGGGCGTAAAGGTGACAGCTCACGAGACAGGCGACATCTTCGCTGATAAGTACGACCAGATTGAAAATCAAGCGAACACTGTTATCGCCGGTGGTGAGTATAAAGTCATAGCCCCCGGCACTAAGAAGGAAGACGCCGCAGTTGTGACTCTGAGCGGAAAGCCCGAGGTGGCGGTGAAGGTCACTTATAATGCAGAGCACTTTGCGCTTACCGGCAAGTGGGCATATAATAACGGTCAGGCTGGCTCCACGGATGAATACTACTGCCCTCTGATCTTCAAGATTACCGGGACGATTAATGGTAAACAGGAAACCAAAACGATTAACTGCATGGGCGATGGCATGACTTCCGTGGAAAAAGTTCAGGACGCTGTAAAGGCGGCTGTTGCCAGCTTCAGTGAAACCTATGAGCCCAATACGGATCTCTCCACCATGGGTGGTAATGGTCTGAAGATTTCCTGGGAGTGGCCGTTTGAGGGTGGCGAAGGCTCCAAGCAGACCGATGTCAAGGACACCTATCTGGGCGATCTGGCGACTGTAACCGACCCAGCAAGTGTCAATACGATACCCGCTGTGTATGTCATGGTAACCGCTACCGTCACCCAGGTCGACTAATCTATCTTAACCAATTTGCTGTACGGGTCGCGGAGAAACACCCCTATTCCCTGCGGCATCGAGAACCCGCCTGCCCCTTGCGGGCAGGCGGGAGCTCCGGTATATAGGCGGTTTGTCCGCGCGGCGGACGGACGGCCTGCGTACCGGAAAACGGATGGGGAAGGGAGGGACGGCATGCGCCTCTGCGAAAAAACCAATCGGCTGGAGGTGGTGCTGACGCTGCTCCTCATCCAGCTTATCCTGCTTCCGGCGGCGCTGGGCGTGACCTACGCCAGCAGCGGCACCCGCCCGGAGCATATTCTGACCTACACCACCGGACGGCTCACGTGGGACAGCGCCACGGAGACGGACGGACAGGGCGCGGCGCGGCTGGAGCTGTTCCGCCGCAGCTACGACAACGTGGACGCCGCCGACGGGCAGAACGTGATCGCCCCCGGCACGGCGGGGGAGACGCTGGTGCGGCTGAAAAACAACACCGGACGCACCGTCCGCTACACCGCCGTGCTCTATGAGAAAAAGACGAACGCCGCCCTGCCGGTGACCTCCGCCCTTACCGGCGAGGCCTTTGCCGACACAACGTCCTACGTCCTTCCCGACGGGGTGGACAAGGGGCAGGTGGTGCGCGCCGTCAGCGGCACCGTGGGCGGCAATCAGCGGCAGGATTTTTCCATCCTGTGGTCGTGGCTGTTTGAGGTGAGCGCCCAGCAGGACGCGGCGGACACGGCGCTGGGCAATGCCGCCACGGATGTGGAGGAGCTGGGCTTCTATCTGACCGTCACCGATCAGGGCGGCTCCGGCGGCATGGTCATCGACCCGGTGACGCCCGCTCCCAAGACAGGCGACGCGTTCTCCCCGGTGTGGTATGTGCTGGCGCCGGGCGCGGCAGCACTGATCGTTATCATCACAGGCATAAACACAAAAAGGAGACACAAGCGTGGCTAAAAAAATCGGAAGTGCCGTCATCAGGGCGGTGCAAGGGGTGATCGTGGCGGCACTGGCGCTGGTGCTGCTGGCGAATCTGTACACACTGGCAGCGCAGAGACTTTTTCACAACGACAGTCCCGCCATTCTGGGCTATCGCTCGGCGGTGGTGCTCACCGGCAGCATGGAGCCGGCCATCCGCGCCGACGATCTGGTGATCGTACACCGGCAGGAGACGTACAGCGCGGGCGACGTCATCATGTTCCGCAGCGGCGCGAACACCACCACCCACCGGATCACGGAGGTGACGGCGGAGGGCTATCGGACAAAGGGCGACGCCAACAACACCGCCGATGCGGACACCGTGCCGCCCGCCGATGTGCTGGGACGGGTGGTACTGACGCTTCACGGTGCGGGCGCGGCGGTGCGGTTCCTGCGCACCCCGCTGGGCGCGCTGTGTCTGGTGCTGATGATACCGGTGCTGGTTCTCGTGCCGGACATGCTGCAAGGGAAGCGGAGAAAGGGAGAAGGCTATGGCAGGCAAGCGGCTGGGAAAACCGAATAAGCGCCGCCTGCCCCTGCGGGCATGGCTGCTGTATCTGGCGGTGGCCACCTTCGCCCTTACCGGCGTGACCTTCTCCCGCTATGTGGCCTCCGCCCATTCGCAGGACGAGGGACGGGTCATCACCTTCGGTGACCTGACCGTTACCGACAGCGGCAGCGTGCAGGTACAGCCCGGTGTGGCCGCCCAAAAAGACCTGACCGTCCGCTTCGAGGGCAGCGAGGCCGCCACATACGTCTTTGTGGAGCTGAAGGGCTCCGACTGGACGCGGGGCGCGGATAACCGCACCTATACCTACGGAGGCGGCAGTCTGTCCTGGCGGGTGGCCGACGGCTGGACGCATTTGCGGGACAATGTCTACTATCGGGAGCTGGAGCCCAACACGGTACTGGATGCCGGGCTAATCGCCGGCGGTACAGTGGACGTATCGGAGAACATGACCCGCACGGAGCTGGAAAAGCTGTCCAAAGCGCTGAGCATCCGCGTGCAGGCGGCTGCGGTGCAGCGGGAGGGCGGGGACACAGCGGAAACCGCGTGGGCGCGGGTCAACGGCTGAGCGGGAGGTGACGCCGAATGAAGAAATGTACCAATAACCGAACCATGAGCTTCCGGCGGCTGCTCTCGCTGCTGCTGGGGCTTGTGCTGTTTATGGAGCTGCTGCCCGGCGGCCTGACCGTGGTGGGCGACGCGTCCGATGCCGTCACCGTCACGGTGGACGGGGCAAAAACGGCGCAGGTGACGCTGCCCCAGTCCGGCCGCGTTACGATGGAGGCCGCCAGCGAAACGGGCGACACGGACTATCAGTGGCAGATACAGCTGGACGGCGACTGGGTGAGCATCTACGACGCCACCGCCGCGTCCTTGACGCTGACGTATGCCATGGTGTCTCCCGCGCTGGAAAAGGGCAGCGCCATGGTGCGCTGCGCGGTGGGCGGCGAGAGCGTCTCCGACCCCGTCAAGGTCACTGTTTCCTACGATGTGGAGACGGACGCCGCCGTTCTGAACCGCCAGAGGGACGAGCTGACGCAGGAGACGTCCGCGGCGGCTGCGCCCAGGCGCACGCCGCGCCGGGCGTCCCGCAGCAGCGCTCCGGAGTATATCAACGTCACCGTCAACTATCTGGACGCTGTGACCAGGCTGCCCATCTACACCGGCTTCTCCGCAACGATCAAAAGCGGCGAGCCGTACAGCCAGACGGTGCTGTCCCCCACCTATCTGGGCTATGCACCCTATTGGAACCCCGCGGATCCGGCGACCACCGACCCCAACACGGCTACGGTCAGCGCACAGAGTCTGGATCTGTCGGTGGGGGAGGGCTATACCGGGGAGACCTATACCGTCAACGTCTACTACAAGGCCATCGCGGTGTCCTACGCTGTCCGCTACTACTTCCAGAACATTCACGACGACATGTACACGGAGAACGTGGACTATTACAGGCGGGGCAGCGCCCTGACAGGCACCATCATCGCCAATGAAGCTCTGGGGCTGAACGAGGAGCAGACGCGCGGCTTCACCAAGCTGTATCACTATCCCGAGGCGGTGGCGGCGGACGGCTCCACCGTGTTCGAGTGCTACTACGACCGCAATTACTATCAGGTCAAGCTGGATGCCAACGGCGGCTACGGCTCTGAGCACGTCTACGCCCGCTATGGTACGCCCTTTGTGGCCACTACCCCCACCCGCCACGGCTACAGCTTCGTCGGCTGGGACAAGCTGAACGAAAAAGGCGAGGGCGACGGCAAGGTCGACGAGCTGCCCACCACCGTTCCGGCGGAGAACGCCAGCTACATCGCCCTGTGGAAGAGCGCCGACACCACGTACACCGTGGTGTACTGGCTGAAAAACGCAGAGGGCACCGAATATGACTACATGGGCAGCCAGAAGCGCCCCGCCGTCGCCGGTGAGGTCGTCTCCGGCGATGCATCGTGGCTCACGGCGGATTCCTACATCTGCGGGCTTACCGAGGACGCCGGACACACCCACGGCGAAGGCTGCAAGCCGGAGCTTTTCCGCCATTCCGTCTATGAAAAAGCCGATGGGAACGTCACCATTAAGGGCGACGGCTCCACCACGGTGAACATCTACTATACCCGCAAGAGCTACACCCTGCGGTTCTACTACGCCAAGGAGTATGTCTCGGCCGAGGACACGGTCGCCCCTCCCGCAAACCCCAGCAACACGCCTGTCTATTCCGTGGTGGGCGGCAGCACGCGCCCCTTCGGCTTTTATCAGGAGGCGGGGAACAATGCGCGCCCGAAGAAAGACGGCAAAACGGTCAATGACGTGGAGAGCCTGCTGTATAACATCCAAAGCGGCGACTGGGGCGTGGTGGCCGAGCTTCCCACCATCCAGCAGCCCACGGGCACAGCGTATACCTACACCATCGGCACATATCCCGACGGCGGCGGCTATAACGCCAAGGGGGACCGGTTCCACTATCTGGAATTCACTGTCCCCTACGGCACCGATCTGCTGCACCTGTGGCCCACCGAGGAGGTGTTCGGCCAGATCCAGACGGCGCGAAGCCGCTACGACGCCAACAAAGCGAATGAGCATCGGGGTGATGGGCAGTGGGGCCACTACGCCTATTTCGCCGGCTGGAACGGCGAGTACAACGTGAAGTACACGCAGAAGAAGACCAACTCCACCATCAAATGCCTGTATCCTGTGCTGAACGATGACCTGCTCTATGCCGAAGAGCTGATCGGCCAGTGGGGCGATGCGAGCACGGTGAACTTTCTGGGCTTTTTCGACAACGGCGCCAATGTGAAATGGAGCATTCCCCGCCAGTGGATCTATAAGCTCTATGTGGAGGTGCTGCCGGGCCATGAGACGGATGAGGGCGTGGCAGAGCGCACAGTGGACGGGGTGACGCGGTATTATATGCTCTACGACACCGTCTTTGCCAACGATGACAACACGACCATCGAGCATCAGACAGACCCGCCCCTGCCGGGCTTTACCTGTATGCGGGATAAGGACGGCGGCAGCAAACCGGAGCCAAATGGAACGCTGGCCGACGGGCGCGAATCCTACACCGCCAATTTTTACTACAACCGGAACAGCTACACACTCACGGCGCATAACTACGACCAGATATTCACGTACAATGACGTGCTGTATCAGGCCGATCTGGATCGCAGGATGTATGATCTCCTGCTGATGCCCTATCCGGAGACGCTGGAAAAGGGCGCATATACGCAGGGCGGCTGGTACACCTCCCCCGGCTGCTTCCCGGGCAGTAAATACGTCCCCGGCAGCACTATGCCGGAGCACGATATCAGCCTGTATGCAAAATGGGAGCCGGTGACATATACCGTCCGCCTGTTCAAGAACCGGGAGGCCATGGAGACGTACCAGAGAACCGACGATGAGGGGCTCGTTTGGAAGAAGGAAACCGTGAATCACGGCTTGGTGCTGGATGAGATCGATGAACCCACCGACGATTGGTCGGGGCACGGCTACAACTTCAACGGCTGGTTTTACCTGAAAAACGGGAAAAAGACGGCCTTTACCCCCACGGATACGGCGGTGAAGGAGGATCTGCTGGTGTACGCCGACTGGGGCAGCCACAAGGCGCAGCCCTATCTGATCCACTACGTGCTGAAGGAAACGGCTGACGAAGAATGGAGGGCGCTGCTGGACAAGGCGTCCCTGTACAGCCCGCAGGACGGAAAAGCCTACACCGTTACCAATGGCAGCGGAGAGAGCCGCACCTACATCTATTACGCCGGTGAGGGCGGCGGCTACCACCGCCAGATCGCTGCGGACACACGGGGCTATGCCAATCAGGGCAGCACCCGCACCTTCCATCCCAAGGCGGGCGATCCCTACAACCAGCTGTACAGCGGCTTCAACAACAGCGGCTATTATCCCACGCTGGCCAGCCACTCCATCACCATGGGGGAGGAGCCAAACGTGGCCGCGCCCACCGTCAACGTGTTTACCTTCTACTATGTGCATGCCGCCGAGGTGTCCTATAAGGTGGAATACCGGTATCATGGCACAGGCGAGCTGATCGCCTCCACCACCGCCGACGGCACCGGCTTCGTGGAGAAAAAAACCTCCAAGGCGGTGGTCACAGAGCGCTTCGCAGTGGTGAAGGACCATGTGCCGGACGCCTTCTACAAGCGGCTTGTTCTGGCGGTGGTCGAGGACGGCAACGGCGGCTACGTGGGTTCACCGGATAATGTCGTCACCTTCTACTATACCAAAAACACCGGGAATGCCTACTATGCCATCCACTACATGCTGCAAAATGTGGATGCCGACACGGACGAGCCAAGCCTCCAGCCGGACGGCACCTACGCCAACTACACCGAGTCCAACGTCTATACCGAGGGCATCGGTGAGATCGGCGCCACCCTCAGCATCACGCCGCAGGAATTCAGCGGCTTCACGATGCGCTCCACGGCCTCCGTCCGCTGGGGCAACAGCAGCGATACGGTGCAGGTCAACGCCGCCGGAGCCTTCTCCCTCACTGTGCAGAAGGAGGGCACGGAGCTGTACGTGTTCTATACCCGCAACACACAGAGCTATGTTGTCCGCTATCTCCGCTACGGCAGCGACCCCCACCACAACCCGCAGCCGGGCGATGTGCTGCACGCACCTGTGAACGGCACGGGCAAATACGGTGAGGTGGTCACGGCCGCTGCGGAGTCCATCGACGGCTATCATTGCGTGTCCACCGTCAGCCAGAGCATCGTCCTCCGTCCCGATAACAGGCAGAACGAGATCATCTTCTACTACGAGCCGCTGCAATACACGGTGGAGTACCGCGTGTGGGCGTATGGCGGCGGCACGTTGGACAACACGCTGGAGGTGGTGGAGGGGAAGAACTCCTTTGAGGGAACCACGCCTGCCGCCAAGAGCGGCTATACCTTTGACGGATGGTATCAGGACGCCGCGTGCACCATCCCGGTGAGGGAAAAGGGGACGGTGGACGCGACCGGCAAATTGACGCCGAAGCACAGCGAGCTGCTTCCCGCGCCCCGAACCAACGTGTTCTATGCGCGGTTCAAGGCGGTGTACGGCAATGTGACCATCACAAGAGAGGCAACGGGGGATGAAAGCAACGGCGTTGGGACGTATGTGTATCGCCTGACATCCAAGGATAACCCTGCCTATGTGGTGGAGGTGACGGTGCCCAAGGGCGGCAGCACCACCGTGTATGACCTGCCCTGCGGCAGCTATACGGTGGAGCAGGTGAACAGCTGGTCGTGGCGGTACGCCGACGGCGCGCAGACGGTGACGGTGAAGGAGAGTCAGACGGAAACCGTGACGTTTGACGGAGTTGCCGTTAAGAAGAAGTGGCTCACCGGCAGCAGCGATGCTGTGGTGAACAGAAAGGGGGACTAACGTGGCAGTAAGACTACAAAAGCCGCAAAATAAGCGCCGCTCGGCGGCGGTGATCGCCGTGGCCGCCGCCGTTGCGCTGGCTTCTGTGGCGGTGGCCTTCATGCTCCGCCGGGCGAAAGCGCAGAGCGATTTTACCCCCGCCGTCGTCACCTGCGCCGTTCACGAAAAGGTCAACGGTGCGGAGGTGACAGGCTCCGCCGCGTCCGGCTCCGTCAAGTCCGATATTACCGCGGAAAACACCGGGAGCACCACGGTGTTCCTGCGTCTGCGGCTCAGCGCCTGCTGGGTGGACGCGAAGGGAAATACCACCGGAACGCCGTCCGCCCTGCCGCAGATCACGCTGCAGCAGAACTGGCTGGACGGCGGAAACGGGCTGTATTACTATGCGCTGCCCGTAGAGCCGAGACAGAGCACCACGGCGCTCTGTGAACCTATGCGGATGGGAACCTCTGTTTCGCCCACCGGTGCGGCTGTGTACCAGCAGATAACGGTGCTGGCCGAGGCGGTGCAGGCGCTGCCGGGAAAGGCGGCGCAGGAGGCGTGGGGCGTTACGGTGGAGAATGGACGCATCACAGCGGTAAAATAAAAGCAAAAAAGTACGCGGAACATGTGTTCCGCGTACTTTTTCAGCTTGTCAAAAAAGTCCGTTTGGACTTTTTTGACAAGCTGAGGCAAAATCGCAAAATAAAAAACAGTATTTTATTTTGCGATTTTGGTCGCTGCGGCGGGTGATTGAACGCGAAAGGGAACCCTGACGGTTCCCTTTCACACTATCCTTCCCTCCGATACTTGTAACCGGGCAGGTTTTTTGACAGTCTGTGCTTATTCTTTACGCCCGTACAGGGTGGTCATGCGGTCGATCTTGGCGGCCAGCTTTTCCGTCAGCTCGCCGGGCAGAAATTATTACGAGAAGTAATGAAGAATTACGAGAATTTAAACATGATTTGAAAAATTATCTTTTACCTCTGCAAGAGGCAATGGAGACCATGCCGCAGTCGGAAATGGTAAAGGTATGGGAAAAAATTAATCAGAAAATTGAAGATGTGCAGACGCTGATTCAGACCGGAAACAGTTATGGATGAAATGGACATGGATGAGGAAGAAAAAGACAGATAATTCGTGCGTAATGATATTCAATTTCAGTTATAATGAGAACAAAAATCAATAAGTCGGCTCAAGTGAGCAATAATTATCAATAAGGAAAAAGAAGTGGAAATGAAAAAACAAATGCGTTACAATTTAGTGAATTCAAAGTGATGATATAGTACTGAACCAAAAAGTACATATCACATATACTAACATCATATAAGAACCTAGAAGTAGAAAGAAAGGCAGGAGACAAAAGATGTCAAACATTTTAAAAGGCTTAAAAAAAGTAGATGGAAAGAAGACAGGAATCTTTGCAGCAGGAGTATTATTCGGAACTGCAGGAATCAAAGTTCTGTCCAGCAAGGACGCTAAAAAAATCTACACGCACACCACCGCCGCTGCGCTGCGCATGAAAGAAACCGTTATGGACCCTTGCCGGGCTTCACGTGCTGGAACTCAACGACCTGAAGA
>OHBJ01003222.1_pt1 | contig 10811 bp, 9 predicted proteins | sample 1577241 | NCBI WGS metagenome assembly OHBJ01 (sample SAMEA3541594, study PRJEB24748) | human gut metagenome | biome: human gut; feature: human-associated habitat; material: faeces | place: China | collected 2012
ATAGAACTTTCTCCGGATATCACACTGGCAAATGTTATTCAGCGAATGTCTGGAGTAACAATCGAACGAAACAGCAGCGGCGAAGGTCAGTATGCCATTTTACGGGGTATGGACAAACGGTATAACTATACGTTGGTGAACGGTGTGAAGATTCCGAGTCCCGATAATAAGAACCGCTTTGTGCCGCTTGATATCTTCCCCTCCGAGATGCTGGACCGTCTGGAGGTGACCAAATCCTTGACGGCGAATATGGAGGGAGACGGCATTGGTGGCGCTGTCAATCTGATCATGAAAGATGCTCCTTCCGAACGCCAATTTACGGCCAACTTGTCTACCGGTTATAACGCGATGTATTTCGGTCGTGACTTCCAATCGTTCAACCGGGGCGGTATCGTAAAGAAATCTCCTTACGAAGCGTTGGGGAAACCGGAAGATTACAAAGTGACGATGGAAGACTTTACGACTTCGAACCTACGGATGAAATGGAAGAAACCGCTGCCGGACCTGACTGCCGGACTTTCGTATGGCGACCGCTTTTTTGATGATAAATTGGGCGTCATGTTGGCGGGGAGTTTTCTGAGTACCAGCCGGGGAAAGGAAAGTCGGCTCTATTATCAACCGGGAACGAGCCATAACGGGATAGAATACCGTAATTATTCATCGGAACAGACACGTATCGGTGTGCATGCCAAACTGGATTACTCCTTGAACGACAACCATAAGCTGACTTGGTATAACGGTTATATGGATATGAGCGAAGCCGAAGTGCGCGATGGGGAAGATGAAAAGGAACGGGCTGTCCGTATGCGTTGGAACCACCAGTATATCATCAATTCGACCTTAAAAGGCGAACATTTGTTTCTGTCTGGCGGAGCGTTGCGGTTGAACTGGTCGGCTGTCTTGTCCAAAGCATTCAGCGAAACGCCCGATAATGCGGAAATATATCTGTTGGGTTCCCACGTGTCTACTACGGATGCAGCCAAACGTCGTTGGGAACATAACTCGGATAAGGACAAAGCCGGATATGTCGATCTGGCATATAAGTTGAAATTGGATGGCGGGGCGGTCCTGGATTTCTCGGCCGGAGGTATGTACCGGGATAAGAAGCGTGACAGTTTCTTTAATGAATATACGTTCAACTCGGCTACCGGTTCCAAGAATCCGCAATATATCAATAAGGACTGGTTTAATTTTGACGAGATACAGTTCGTCCCCCGTCCTTATGGCAACATAGGGGACCCTCTGAATTACGATGCAACGGAAAAGATCGGTGCCGGATATGGAATGGTGAAGTATACCTTGAAGGAATGGGAATTGATCGCCGGGGTGCGTGTCGAGCATACGAATCAGGGATATGTACTGAAATTTCCCCGCGATGTTGATCCGGAAGGGAACCAGGACTATACGGATGTATTGCCGAGTTTCCATGCCAAATACGGTATCCATCGAAATGCCAACCTGCGTTTCTCGTATGCGCGTGCCATCAATCGTCCGAGCTTTTTCGAGATCGTGCCTTACAGCATCATTAATGAAGATTATAAGGAAAAGGGAAATCCGGACTTGAAGCATACGATTGCCGACAATATCGATTTACGTTATGAATTTTTTCCAAAGTCTTCCGAGCAGTTTATGGTCGGCCTGTTCTATAAGAATATCCAGGACCCGATCGAATACGGGTTGTTGAACGAAGGCCAGGATACCTATTATAAACCGATGAACTTCGGTGACGCCAAGAATCTGGGGATGGAAGTCGATGTGATGAAATACTTCAACTGGTTCGGTATTAAGGCAAACTATACCTATACACATTCGAAGGTCACGACAGACAAGCGTATCATGGAAGGATCGGAAGTGAAGTCGGTGCGCCAGTCCCGTCCACTGTTCGGACAGGCGGCCCATGTGGCAAATCTCTCCCTGCTTTTCAAAGAGACCAGACACGGCTGGGAGGGTCAGGTGTCTGCCAGCTATACGGGAAAACGTCTGAGCGACATTTCGAACTGGTATGAAGATGATATATGGGAGGACGGCTACGCCCAGCTGGATGCTTCGATAGAAAAAAGTTTCAAGAACGGCATCAGTATCTTTGGCAAGGCCTCCAACCTGTTGGATATCCCGCTCTTGCGCTACATTCAGAAAGGACCGCATACGGAGAGTGTGGATTCAGACCGGCATAATGGGAATGTGATCGAACGGAAAGAATGGCACGGTCAGTCATTTATGCTCGGCATCCGGTATAAACTTTAACATAGCAATTATATTAATATTTACATTAAGCATTTATTTTATGAAATTCAATGCATTATTAGTGAGTGCAGCCATGATGGTCATGACTTTGGCTGCTTGTGGTGACGATGATCCTGTTAATCCGGATAATAATCAGGGTGGAAATGAAGATACGGAGACTGTGGAGGGGGATGTCGAGGGGACTTGGAAAGCCAATTCCATCATATTGGTATCAGGCCATATCACAGTACCGGCCGGTAAATCCCTGACAATAGAGGAAGGTGTGCAGGTTATCTTTGATGACAAAGGTGTCGGAGCCAACCATGTCCCTGTTGAATTTACGGTAGACGGCAATCTTTACTGTAAGGGAACAGCTGAAAATCCGGTCCTTTTCTCCGTAGCTGAGGAAAATCGCACGAAAGAGAATACGTTTGCCGGCTTATGGGGTGGTATCGTCGCTTCGAACAGTTGCGAGGAAATGTTGATCGACCATACCGTTATCGAATATACGGGTGGCCAAGTGGTGGAAGGTTCTCCGGCTGCGGCCAACGGTGTATATACGGCCGGTGACGACGCTTATCCGCAGATCACGACTAACAATATCAAGGGGAAATATGTCATCACTAATTCTGTTCTTCGTAATGGCTGGTCTGACGGTATTTATTTGATGGGCGGACAGGCAATCATAGCTGGCAATACGTTTGCCGCCAACGGATATGACGGGGCGGAAGCTATCAATGTAAAAGCCGGATGCACGGTGGATGTCGCCGGTAATATCATGTTCAGCCCGAACACTAACGGATTGAAACTGTCCAGTTCAGGCCAGAGCGAAACGCGCGGCCAGGCTAAGGTTCAGGCCTACAATAATACAATCGTCAATGCCGGTTGGCGTCGCGACGGTGAGAAGGGTGGTTGTGTATATGCTGAAAAGAATGTGTTGGCGAATGTTTTCAACAACTTGATGGTAAATTGCAAGTTCCGTGCCATGACTCCGAGCTTCAAGAACCCGAACGACCCGGAAGAGGGTTATAGCGACCAGTCTGTGATCGATTATAATTTTTATGCTTCCGGTAGCCAGAAAAGTGATATTGTATATGAAGAGGAAAGCGGTGTCGCCTATGCATGGGCCGGTTATAACTACGAACATAAGAATTACAACTCCGGAGTAGTGGATGTGCATAGCATTATCGCTACTGAAAATGATTTGAAGGACCCGCTGTTCGAAAACTTTGCCGTTAACGAAGTCGCTTTGACCGAATATGTATATGATGAAGGATGGGATTTCCATGTCAAATCCGGTTCTCCGGTATTGGCAGGCGCTAATAGCGGAACAGATGCCAACTTGGTTCCCTACTTTTCGACAAACGGGCTTTCCGTAAATGGTGTCATTTACCATTCGCCGGCGGTGAAAGCACAATTCGGAGCTTTCGGTTTAAAATAAAAGAACATGATGAATAGAAGAAATTATTTACAGACCTTATCGGCTTTGTTCGCAGTCTCCGCTTTCGGGGGCTGCACTTCTGCCGGTAAGCAGAAAGATGCGTCGAATTCGGAAACGGATATTGCCGGTCCTGCTTTAGCAGGGGAGGCATTCGACGTTCCGGCCGTATCGGAAGAAAGCAAAAATTTTTATCTGGTCAGCGACTTGGGACGGAACGGTTATTATGAACAAAAGACGATTGCCGAGTTGATGGGAAACCTGGCGGAAAAGATAGACATCGAATTTATTGTCGCGGCCGGGGATACTCATCATTTCGAGGGAGTATCCAGCGTCGACGATCCGTTGTGGATGACAAACTACGAGCTTGTTTACAGCCATCCTGAGCTGATGCTGGAGTGGTTTGCCGTCAACGGGAACCATGAGTATCGCGGTAATACGCAAGCGGTATTGGATTACGGCAAGAAAAGCCGTCGTTGGATCGTCCCTTCCCGTTATTACTCAAAAGTCGTGGAGGCGGGTGAAAATGAGAAAGCCTTGTTGGTATTTATAGATACTTCGCCTCTGATTGACAAATACCGTGAAGATACGGAGAAATATCCCGATGCCGGCAGACAGGATATGGAAGAGCAGCTTCAATGGATCGAAAAAACGCTTGCCTCTTCTGCTGAGAAATGGAAGATCGTAATCGGCCATCATCCTGTCTATGCCGATACGCCGAAAGAGGAAAGTGAACGTGCCGATATGCGTAAACGTTTGGAGCCTCTGTTGGACAGATATGGTGTCGATATGTATTTTTGTGGTCATATTCATAACTTCCAGCACATCCAGCCTGCTGACAGCAAGGTTGACTATCTGGTAAATACATCCGGTTCACTTTCCCGTAAGGTAAAGACTGTCGAGGGTACGAAGTTCTGTAATCCGGAAGCCGGGTTCACTGTAGTCAGCATGGAAGATAGTAAGTTATCCTTTTATCTGATGAATGGAAAAGGGAAAATACTGTACGAGTACAGCCGAACAAGATAATACCATCGAAAAAGAACATATTTATTCCTTGTTAGTCCGGAAATCCCCTTGTATTTCATATGCGAGGCGATTCCGGACATTTCCTTTTGGTTGAAAATATGAATGATTGATTCTTTTGGTTTTGTTGTTTTATTGTCTGATTATTAGTGATTTATTGTACTAATAAAGACGAGTGAAAACCGAACTTATTGTCTTTTTTAAACTAAACGCGTTTTTCCCTGTTTATTAAATAGACACCACATGCCCGGTCCTGGGAATTACTTCTAAACATGACCAAATATAATTTTTAAAATATGACGAAAATAGAAATAAAAGACTTATCGATTCTTTTCGGACCTGAGAAGGCCAAAGCGAAAAAGATGATTAAGCAAGGTAAGAGCAAACAGGAAATTTTAAAAGAAACAGGCTGTACCATAGCTGTCCGTAATGCCAATCTGGAAATAAAGGAAGGAGAGATGTTCGTGATAATGGGGCTCTCCGGTAGTGGTAAGTCGACGTTGGTGCGTTGTATTAACCGGCTGAACGAACCCTCTATGGGAGAGATATGGCTGAGCGGTAGGAACATCACATCTCTGTCGGATAAGGAACTGTTGCAAATACGCCGTAAGGAGATGGCGATGGTATTCCAGCATTTTGGCCTGTTGCCTCACCGGACTGTATTGAGCAATATAGCTTTCGGGCTTGAATTGCAGGGAGTGCCTAAAGAAGAGCGCGAAAAGAAAGCATATGAAAGCATAGCCGTTGTAGGATTGAAAGGATATGAGAACCAGCGTGTGGACGAACTCTCCGGAGGTATGCAGCAGCGCGTCGGACTGGCACGTGCTTTGGCGAACGACCCGGAAGTCCTGTTGATGGACGAGGCTTTTTCTGCCCTTGACCCGCTTATCCGCGAACAGATGCAGGACGAGTTGCTGGACTTGCAGGAGAAGATGAAACGTACCATTGTCTTTATCACACATGATCTGGACGAGGCCATCAAATTAGGCGACCGTATTGCCATTATGAAGGATGGCGAAGTCGTACAGGTCGGGACGCCCGAAGAGATATTGACCGATCCGGCGAACGACTATGTCACCCGTTTTACCGAGAGTGTGGATCGTGGGCGTGTCGTTACGGCCTCTTCCATCATGCTGACTCAACCGATCGTTGTCCGTATCCGCAAAGATGGTCCGGAGGCCATAATCCGCAAGATGAGGGAAAAACGTTTGTATGCATTGCCCGTGATCGGTGCGGACGAGCAGTTCCTTGGTGAAATACGGTTGAAAGATGTGCTGCGGTTGCGTAAGGAAGGGGTGCGGGATATCAGTTCGATTGTCATGAAAGAGGTCCCTTCCGTATTGGAGAGTATGACAGTCGAAGATATGTTGCCCCTCTTGCCGAAAGTCCAGCAGGCTTTGCCGGTGGTCGATGAGAATAACCGTTTGAAAGGTGTCGTATCGACCTCAGCCATCATTATCGAGATGACCGGAAAAGATCAGAAAGAAATAGAAGAAATCATTCAAAACGCAATAGATTTATGATAAATATCGGAAAATATATAGAAATGGCCATTAATTGGCTGACAGAAAACTTTGCTGGCCTTTTTGATGTAATCAACCACATCGTAGGCGGCTTTATCGACGGCTTCCAGGGAATACTGATGTGGGTCCCGTTCTACCTGATGATTGCGGGAATAGCAGCTTTGGCTTGGTGGAAAGCCGGAAAGGGAACCGCTGTCCTGACCTTGCTCGGTTTACTTTTGATTTGGGGGATGGGGTTTTGGGTACAGACCATGCAGACTGTGGCGCTTGTCTTGTCGTCGACGATCATCGCCTTGCTGTTCGGTGTCCCGCTAGGAATCTGGACCGGGCGAAACGATAAGGCGGCTAAGGTGATCCGTCCGGTTTTGGATCTGATGCAGACGATGCCCGCTTTTGTCTATTTGATTCCGGCTGTCCTGTTTTTCGGACTGGGACCTGTTCCGGGCGCTTTTGCCACCGTGATATTTGCCATGCCTCCGGTTGTCCGTCTTACCGGCTTGGGAATCCGTCAGGTTCCGGAAGATATTGTAGAGGCGACCCGTTCGTTCGGGGCCACTTCGGGACAACTTCTTTTTAAAGTACAGCTCCCGTTGGCTTTACCTACCATTATGGCAGGAGTGAACCAGACAATCATGATGGCTCTCTCTATGGGTGTGATTGCGGCCATGATCTCGGCTGGCGGATTAGGTGAGATCGTATTGAAAGGAATCACACAAATGAAAATCGGACTTGGTTTTGAAGGCGGCATAGCCGTCGTGATTCTAGCGATCGTTTTGGATCGTATTACACAGGGCTTTGTGCGTAGAAAGTAAAACAGATAAAAAGAAAAGTATTTATGAGAAGATTGATTATCATTATAAATTTATCCCTTATTGTAGCCTTCATGATGATGTTCGCTGATTGCAGCGATTCCTCGAATGGCAGGAAACAGGTTTCGATCGGTTATGTAAACTGGTCGGAAGGCATAGCCATGAGCTATCTGGCGAAAGTCATGCTTGAGAGCAAGGGGTATGATGTGATGCTGCGAAATGCGGATATTGCACCGGTCTTTGTCTCGATGGCGGCCGGTAAAGTCGATGTTTTTATGGATGCATGGCTTCCGGCTACACATGCCGATTATATAAGGAAATATGGCGATAACTTGGAAGCGTTAGGAGTAGCCTATAAAAATGCCAGGATGGGGCTGGTAGTCCCTTCGTATGTCACGATCCGTTCCATAGAAGAATTGAATGAGCATAAAGAGAAGTTCCGCAACGAGATCATCGGTATCGATGTCGGGGCCGGCTTGATGAATGAGACTGAGCGTGTCATCCGGGAATATCCGGTCGAGCTGACGTTAAAACCTTCGAGCGGTGCGACAATGGTCGCATTTCTCCAGAAATCGATCGAGAACAAAGAGTGGATCGTGGTAACCGGCTGGACTCCCCACTGGATGTTCTCCCGCTACGACCTTAAATTTCTAGATGATCCGCAAAAACAGTACGGCGATGCCGAACAGATTCAGATTATGGCAACCAAAGGCTTTTCTGACAAAGATCCGTATGCAGCCGCTTTTTTCCGGAACTTTTCTCTCGATAATGACCAATTGAGCGAATTGATGGATTTGGTGGAGGCTTATCCGATGTACGAGGAAGAGGGAGCTAAAATTTGGTTATCGGAACATCCGGAAGTGAATGAATTTTTTCCTACATTCGCAGAAAAGTAGAAAAATTGAATTATGAAGGATATCCGGAAAGTTATAGGTTTATTGTTGTGTATGACAATCTGTTGTTATATGACGGGCGAGGAAAAGAAAAATCTGAATATAGTATTTATCGGAAACAGCATAACGCAAGGCGCTTTGTTGGAAAATCCGAGACATGAGGCTCCCCCTGTGAAGGCCGCTTTGTATCTGCGCAGGCAGCCGTCTGTCGGAACTGTCCGCTATTCCAACCAGGGGGTAAGTGGAAGTACGACTTTTGATTTTCTGCCTCAAACCGATTTGCTATTCCCGAAGGTGGTCCGGGTCGCCGACCAGTTCAAAGATGAAACTTGGGCGACTTTGATCTTTTCTATTATGCTTGGGACGAACGACAGCGCTATTACAGGACCGAACGGAGCTCCGGCCTCGCCTGCCAAGTATTATGAGAATATGAAAACGATTATCGATAAGTTGCTGGCACTCTATCCGGAATGCAAGATCGTATTACACCGGCCGGTATGGTACAGCCCGAATACATACAACGGAGCCAAATACCTGGAAGAGGGATTGAATCGTCTGCAAAGTTATTATCCTGAATTACAGGCGTTGGTTCTCGATTATTCCAAACATTTTCCCGGACAGGTCTTTATGGGAGATACGGATGGTTTCGATTATTTCAAGACGCATTATAAAAACGAACTCTTCCCCGAAAAGGGAAATGCAGGAACTTTCTATCTACATCCTAACCGGAAAGGGGCTTCTGCTTTGGGAGAGCTGTGGGGGAAAGCGATACTTGGGGCAATTGACAATTAATAAGAATGTGTCAACTAATTGTCAATTGTCCATTATCAATTGTCCATTGTTTTTATCTTTTGCCCAATCTGTGGTCAAGGATACCAACATGGCATTCGCCATAATTCTTCAACTGTTCTACGATTTCTTTAGCTGTAGATTCTTCTTCAACCTGCTCGCGAACGAACCCAAAGAGGAAGTCTCTTGATGCATGGTCTTTATCTTCTTCTGCGATATCGACCATTTTGTCGATCAGTTCGGAAACGTAGCATTCGTGTTTGTAAACATGTTCGAATAATTCTGTGACGCTGCCCCATGCAGTAGGAACGACATTGATCTGCCCGATTGTGATATCACCACCGCGGTCGATAGTGAAGTCGATCATTTTGTGGGCATGCCCCATTTCTTCTTCTGCTTGCTTTTTCATCCAGTGGGCGAAACCGTTTAATCCCAGTTTCTGGAAGTGCACGGACATGGACAGATACAAGTTGGATGACCACATTTCTGCATTAACTTGTGCGTTAAATGCTTCGGATAATTTCTTGCTTAAAATCATAATTTTATTTCCTTTCTTTCAATTAGATTTATAATACGATACAATGTTTATATAGGCAAAGATATAGATAAAAAGATAATGGTTTGCTTTAACCGGATAATATTTTTCCAATAAAACAAACCATTAGAGCCTTTAGTTTATATGAGACAACAGATTATTTGATTTCGATAATCTTTTCAGCTTTCTTGGCTGCTTCCTCGCTCATTTTCGGGATGATGATGTTCAACACGCCATTCTCGACTTTTGCTTCGATCTTTTCTTTCTCTGCGTTTTCGGGAAGAACCATTGTCTGCTGGAATTTGCTATAGGAGAATTCGCGTCTCAGATAGCGTCCTTCTTTTTTGTCTTCATTCTTTTCTTCTTTTTTCTCCATCGATACGACCAGATTGTCGTTCTCGTCGATGCGGATGTTGAAATCGTCTTTTGTCATACCAGGAGCAGCAACTTCTACCCGATAGTCCTTTTCCGATTCAATCACGTTGATGGCGGGAGCTGTAGAGTTCGCTTTAATCATCCAGTCGTTGTCAAATAAATCATTGAATACATACGGTAACCAATTTTGACTTCTTCTCATCGGTGTCATAATACAGTCCTCCAATTATTTAGTTAAACATTTATATTCTTTTCCGCTCTCGTTTCTTCTAACCCGAAAGCACTATATCAACTTCAAAAGACATGCCAGAACAATATGTCCGGCGTTAATATGAATAAAGGATGATAAACGAAGTTGAAAATCCTTTCCGGAGGCCATGATTTTAGGTAAACAGGCTTACTCGTATGGATATATGTGTTTGAAAATGGGATTGTTAATGGAGAGTGTCTGTAGGAAAATTTGGCAGAAAAGGAACCATTTTGGCATGTAAATAGTGGCAGAAAAGCAATAACGCTTATCTTTATGGCCTAATTATAAATATTGAAGGTATGAAAAAGAAAATAGAGGCTCTTCTCAAACGTTTACAGATAGCAGTGCAGCACAATCCGGCAGAGGTAGTTCTGTCTGTTTTATTTTGCTGTTTCGGTTGCGCGCTGTATGAAACATCTTGGGCAAGACTGGCTGTTGTCGTTTATTACTTCCCGGTCTTATTCCTGATTACCTGTACATTGAATTCGATGACGGAAGGATCGCGCTGGCGTTTTGCCTATTATCTGTCTGTGTTGTTCTTTATTCCGTTTTTCTGGAAGGAGAAAGATCTCTGGTCTGTTTTCTATTGGGTGACGCTCGTAGTAGTGCAACTGCTGTATCTGGCGCCGTGAGCATCAACGCGCAGCCGAAGTACTCGCGCAGGCTCATACGCTCGTGCAGGAAGATCGCTCCCGACACGACCGCAAAGAAGGATTCCAGACTCAGGATCAACGACACGACCGTCGGGTCACCGTCCTTCTGCGCAAGGATCTGCAGCGTATAGCCCACGCCGCTCGACATCACGCCGACATAGAGCAAAAACGGAAGGCAGGTCTTTACAGCCGCAAGCGTGGTGTGCTCGCCGAAGACGAGCGCGCCGACGGCCGAGAGCACAATGACCACCACGAACTGCGCGCAGGACAGTTCATCCTGCGGCAATTTTGCGTGATCCA
>OHBJ01003224.1_pt1 | contig 10805 bp, 7 predicted proteins | sample 1577241 | NCBI WGS metagenome assembly OHBJ01 (sample SAMEA3541594, study PRJEB24748) | human gut metagenome | biome: human gut; feature: human-associated habitat; material: faeces | place: China | collected 2012
CCAATAAGTTCAGCGGCGACGGCGGATTGCACGAAGCCTATGTCGGTTTGGGTTGGGCCCCGATTAAGCCCCTTTCGTTGGGTTTCAACATGGGCTATTTGTGGGGCGAACTCTCGCACACGGTGCTGATGAGCTTCGACGATGCAAACATTCATTCCACCCGACAGGCTTACGATGCCGACGTGCGCACGTTTAAGGCCAACTTCGGTTTGCAGTACGAGCAAAAACTGAATGCCAAACATACGCTGACGCTCGGTGTGGTATATGGCTTGGGGCACGATGTGAACCGCAATGCACATTACTACAACCAAAAGGTGGGAACTACAGGCGTTACGGGCGGCGACACGCTGACTTGTGCCAATGCCTTTGCCCTGCCGCACACGTTTGGCGTGGGTTTGACCTGGAGTTTCAATAACCAGCTGCGCGTAGGTGTGGACTACACCTTGCAGAAATGGGCCGATGTGAAATATCCCACCGTGGTGACCGATGCCTATGGCACCCCCTCGTATGTAACGGGTAAGGGCCTGTTTAAGGACATGCACCAGGTGAGCCTCGGTGCCGAATATGTGAAAAATCCGGAGGGATTGCGCTGGCGCCAGCGCGTGCGCTACAACGTAGGTTTTGCCTACACCAGCCCCTACACACGCATTGGCGGTGTTGACGGACCGGAGCGTTACATGGCCAGCATCGGAGCCTCATTGCCCATCATCAATTTCCATAACAGCCGCTCGTTTGTAAACTTTTCGGCACAGTACGAACACGTGAAGCCCAAAATGCCCGGCATGATTACCGAAAACTATTTGCGCTTCAGCATCGGCCTCTCGTTCAACGAACGCTGGTTCATGAAGTGGAAGGCCGAATAATTCAGTGCCTGTTGATATTTTAACTGATAAAAAAATGGAACTTTCCGGCCCCAGGTGTCGGGTTCCTCTTTCTAATTACATATAGCCGATGTATCAACCTATCGCATCGCTACGCATACTTTTGGCAGCCTCCCTCATAGGGGGGCTTGCTTCGTTGTCGGCAAGTTGTGGCAGCGAGGCACCGCCCATGGGGGCAGCCGTCGAAAATCGCGATTCCCTGCCCGTAATGGTCACCCGGGGTGTGTCGAAACTTATTTCTGATTCCGGCGTCATGCGTTACAAGTTCATTACCGAGGAATGGCGCATTTATGACAAGACCACACCGCCCAGGTGGGAGTTTTTGAAAGGCATATTCATTGAGCGTTACAACGATAAGTTCAAGGTGAACATGCACATCACCGCTGACAGCGCATGGTTCTACGACCAAAAGGTGTGGAAACTGCGCGGCAATGTCGAACTACACGACGAGGAAGCCGAAACGCGCCTTACGACGAACGAACTTTACTGGAATATGAACACGGGCGAACTGTGGAGCAATGTCTACACCAAACTGGTGGAACCCAATCAAGCCATCGAGGGTAACTGGTTCCGGGCACGCATTGTGGACAAAAGGCTGACGAGTTACCATGTAAAGCAGTCGAAGGGATTTATGCCGAGCGGTTCGGTAACGACGGCTTCTGTAGCTGAACCCGTTGCACTGCAGTCCGAAACCACCGATACGTTGGCGCCGGCCGATACGGTGCCCCTGCGCGAAGCACCTGTGAGCCACCGCAAAAAGTAGGGTAGGCGCTGGGGGCGATTGGGCGTAAGGAATAACTGCAAAATCAGGCTGACAAACTGCTTCGTGGCGCAGAATGACGAAGAAAGCCCGTAAAAACGAGCAGAGAAGCCAAAAAAACAACTTTTCTCTTTTTAAAGTGTTCGTTTTGCATTATCTTTGCGTGTCATTAGGCGCATTATGTACGTGCGACTGCCCTGTCGCGACCTGTGGTAACCTTGTGAACAACACAAACCGCAACTCGTGAGCAACACTACCGACGAGAATAAATAAAAAAAACAAAATACAAAAAATCAATGGCAGCATTACAAACAATCAGAAGCAAAGGCGCCCTGCTTGTGGGCGTGTTGGGCCTGGCCCTGTTTGCTTTCATTGCCGAAGAGTTCTTCCGCTCGCTTGAGACAACCTCAATGGTGGACAGAAACCAAGTAGGCGAAGTGTATGGCGAAAAGCTTTCCATTCAGGATTTCCAAACCAAAGTGGAAGAGCAGAGCCAATTAGTCCAACTGCAAATGCGTATGCAGGGACAGGATGGTAACCTCACCGACGAACAGAACGAACAGATTCGCGAACAGGTGTGGCAGCAGTTTGTACAGAACCAGATTGTAAAGCACGAATGCGATGAACTTGGTCTGTATGTAACCGATGGTGAAGTGCAGGAAGCCCTCCGCCTGGGACAGGCCAACAGCCTTCAAATGGTGGCCACCATCTTCGGTAATCCCCAAACCGGCCGTTTCGACCTTGCTCAACTTCAGGCCTTCCTGAAGGATTACAGCAAAACCATCCAGCAGGCACAGCAGGCTCAGAACGCTGAGGCTGTTGAACAAATCCAGATGATCAAGAAAATCTGGGAAATCACCGAAAAGCAACTTCGCGATGAATTGCTCATGAACAAGTACAACATGCTGTTTGCCATGGGCTTTACTTCGAACCCGGTTGCTGCCAAAGAAAACTTTGACGAACGTAACGTGCAGAAGAATGTGGCTGTTGCCGCTCTGCCTTACAGCACTGTGGCCGACAAGGATGTTCAGGTTACCGACGAAGACTTGAAGGCTGCTTACGAACAGTACAAGGAACGCTTCTATACGCCTGTTCCTACGCGCGACATCAAACTGATCGACGTGAACGTAGTGGCAAGTGCTGCTGACCGTGCTGAACTCACCAAGAAGGTTGAGGCTGTTGAAAAACTCCTTCGCGAAGGTGCCAACGTTAACGATGCTCTGCGCAATGCTAATTCAGCCGTGCAGTACTCGAACCTCGCCCTTAGCAAGCGTGCTTTCAGCCAGATGCCTGACGTAGCCGCTAACCTCGACTCAATGGCAGTGGGCAGCGTAAAGGCTACTTACTACAATGCACAGGATAACACCATCAATACGTTGAAGCTCGTTGCCAAGCAGGAAGCTCCCGACTCAATCCTCTATCGTCAGATTGCAGCTGTGGCTTCTACGCCCGAGGCTCGCAAGGCACAGGCCGACTCAATCCTGAAGGCGCTGAACGGTGGTGCTTCGTTTGCTGAACTCGCCAAAAAGTATGGTCAGCGTTCTGACTCTGTTTGGATTACTTCAAGCCAGTACGAAAGCTTCGGTATGTCGCAGGACAATGCTGACTACCTGAACAAACTCTACACGACGCCTGCTAACACGAACACCATGATGACCAGCGAACAGGGTGCCGTTGTAATCCAGGTGCTCGACCGCCGCAAGATGGTTACGAAGTACAACGTAGCTGTGGTGAAGTGTCCGCTTAACTTCTCAAAGAAAACTTACGAGGACGAACTCAACAAGTTCAACCGCTTCCTCGCTCAGAACCAGGATGCTGCTTCTATCGAAAAGAACGCTGCCAAGAATGGTTACATGCTGGTTGACCTCACGGCTTACAGCCCCATGCAAAATATCATTCCTCAGCGTATCGGTGGCTCACAGGCCAAGGATTGCGCTCGCTGGATTTTCGACGAAGCTAAGGCTGGCGATGTTTCACGCCTCTACGAATGCGGACGTGCCAACGACCACTTGGTGCTGACCATCGTGAAAACTGTTAACGACGAAGGCTATCTGCCTTGGAACAACGCTGATGTGAAGCAGTTCCTTACGACGGTTGTGAAGCAGCAGAAGAAGGCTGAAAAGGCCATGGCTATGGTAAAGAACGTAAAGACTGTTGCCGATATGCAAAAGGTGAAGGGTGCCGTGATGGATTCACTCTCTAACCAAACGTTTGCGGGTTATCCCATGGTTGCCGGTGTTAACGTGCCCGAGCCCAAATTGGCCGGTGTTATTGCCAAGACGGCAGTAGGCAAGGGTTCAGCCCTTGTTCAGGGTTCAGCTGCAGCTTACGTGCTGAATGTAACGGGCGAAAGCAAAACGCCTGAGAAGTTCGACGAAAAGGCCGAAATGTCGCAGGTATCACAAATGGTTGGCCAGCGTGCTTACCAGGCTGTGTTCAACTACTTGATGCTCCGCGAAGCCAAGTTGGTTGACCACCGTTATCAGTTCTAATATCAAAACCACACATATATTTGTATAATTGAAAATCCCCATGCACCTCTGAAGGTAGCATGGGGGTTTTTGTTTCCTTACGTTCGGTATGGACAAATTCCGGCTGTCTGGGAAAAATAAAATATGAATTAGGGCATAAAAGTTTTACCGAACAGCCCTATAAAAATAGGGACGACTACTTAAAATGGCATATCCCGATTTCATTTTTTTTTGTGTGTGGAAAACGTGCCGGAATGCCGATAAATAAAGGGCTGAATGCACCTTTGAGGGTGTGGAAAACTTTCGAGGTGCGATATCAGGTGCCGAAAAAATTTGGATATCGGGGGGTGCGTGTTGTATCTTTGCATCAACCATGTAAAGGCTGCGCAACAGTATGGATAAACTGTACGTCAGCCTAAACGGATGAAAAAACAGTATTCCTTATTCATTCAGCGTTCTTTGACATTTTGTTACAACAGAAAGTAAGGCAGGTAGGCCTGCCTGAAACACATCTGTGTCGTTGGGCTTTACCTTACGCTTTTGGGCTGAAGAGGTTGGAGTTCGTTGCTGCGGTTTAGTTCGTCAGAGCGGTTTTCGCGTTTTAGCTTATTTCTGCTGTTCATGCAGTAAGCATTGTGCAAGTTCGCTTTTGCTTTCAGCACCGCAGTCGTGTGGTTACTCCTTGCTACCGGTGGAATTTTTCAGGCGGTTAGCTTCGAGAATGGGCAAGTTGGTTTCAGTCGGCACGTAAATCACCGTTTTGTCGTCTGATTTGCCTTGTTGACGCACCCAAAGATACTGGATGTAAGTGGGAGTCAGACTGCCATTTTCAATGCGAATAGCCTCAGCAGCACCCTTGGCACGTTCAATTTCGGCCTGTGCGTTCAGCTTTTCCGATTCCAAATTTGCCTTGGCCTCTTCAATCTTGATTTTGCGGTTCTGTTCCGCTTTGGCAAATTCAGCCTTTCCTTCCATTTCCTGTCGCCATACATTGTACCAGGGCAGGATAAAAGCCGTGGCAATGCCCAGCGATGCCAGGATGATGAGGGCAATGATGATTTTCTTTACAGCGTTTGAATCAACACCGGAGTAGTTGTAGGAATTTTTGCTCATAATGTGATAGGTTTTGAGTAAGTAAGTTATTATCTTGTGTAAATGTAAAAACGAAAGGCGAACTGCGCAAGAAAATGACAAGTTTTTTTGCGCGTTCGCCTTTCGTGTCTATTTTTTTGTATGAAGTCGTCTGAACTTTTATGAAATTCAAGATTTGCCTTAATTTTTGAGGCGTTTTTGGGCCTTGAAGAAGGAGTGTAGCGAGCTACACGACTGATGAAAGGTCAAAAAACGGCCAAAAAGAAAGGTGAAGATTGAATTTAGAAGAGATAAATCTCCAAATCAAATCTTCGTCAGAAAAGTTTAGACGACTTCTATATCTGATCTTTGAGAATCAACAGATGACTGGGTGCTTTACTTGATGTTGCCCACCTTAATCAGGTATTCGGCAATCTGTACGGCATTGAGTGCTGCTCCCTTGCGAATCTGGTCGCTGACAATCCAGAATGAAAGTCCGTTGGGGTTAGCCAAATCCTTGCGGATACGGCCTACGTAAACGGGGTCTTTGCCTGCGAGGAAGAGCGGCATGGGGTATTCCTTCTTGGCGGGATCGTCCATGAGTACCAGTCCGTCGCCTTCGGCAAAAGCCCGGCGGGCATCTTCCACTTCGATGGGGCTTTCGGTTTCGACCCAAATGGCCTCGGAGTGTGAACGGAGTGAAGGCACGCGCACGCAGGTGGCCGAAGTGAGGCAGTCGGTGTGCATGATTTTCTTCGTTTCGTTGTACATCTTCATTTCCTCTTTCGTGTATCCGTTGTCCTGGAATACGTCGATTTGCGGAATGAGGTTGAATGCCAACTGGTATGCAAACTTTTCAACCTTTACGGGTTCGCCGGCGAGTACCTGACGGTATTGTTCCATGAGTTCGTCCATGGCAGCTTGTCCGGCACCGCTTGCTGCTTGATAGGATGCCACGTGTACGCGCTTGATGTGGCTAAGACGTTCGATGGCTTGCAATGCTACTACCATCATGATGGTGGTGCAGTTAGGGTTGGCAATAACGCCACGCGGACGGTTCAGCGCATCCTCAGCATTGCATTCAGGTACTACCAAGGGTACATCTTCGTCCATGCGGAAAGCCGAAGAGTTGTCGATCATCACCGCACCGTATTTGGTAATGTCGGCTTCGTATTCCTTTGAAATGCCGGCACCGGCTGAGGTGAACACCACGTCAACGCCTTTGAACGCATCGCCGTGTTTGAGTTCCTGCACGGTGTAATCCTTACCACGGAAAGTGTAAGTGTTTCCTGCACTGCGGCTTGAACCAAAGAGCAGCAGATTGTCAATCGGAAATTCGCGTTCGGCCAATACGCGCAAAAATTCTTGGCCCACGGCACCGCTGGCGCCCACAATGGCTACATTCATATCCTATAATATATAATGTGTTAGTTTTGTTTCGTGTAGTGTTTGGGTTTCGTGTAGTGTTTAGATGGGCTGACAAGGTGTCGTGCCAAACGTGATTTACGCTTTGGCAAACGATTGGTTGGTTTGGTAATATTTTGTCAGCCAAATTGCCGAATATGTAGTCCGACAACTGCAAAATTACAACTTTATTCTGACGTGATTTGCGGAATCGGTTACGATTCAAAAAGGTGCAAATATGAACAAAAAAACTGACAATCTACTAGAGCTATTAGTAGACAAAAGAAGATTCAGCCTGAGGCTGCTGCTGGAGGGACTGGCCGTAGGCCTGGGGGCAGGTATCAGCATCAGCGTATTTCGCTATCTCTTAGCAGGCTCCGAGATACTGCGTCCTGTGATTTACCAAAATCTCAGGGAAGCAATGGCTGATGGACAATGGCAATGGCTGGCCTTATATATTCTTTCCTTTATTATTATCGCCTATTTGCTAAAGCTGATTGTAGCCAAAGAGCCTATGTGCACCGGCAGCGGTATTCCCCAGATAAAGGGCATTCTGCAGGGAGATATGTCCATGAGATGGTTTTCCGTCCTTTGGTCCAAGATTATTGGCGGTGTACTGGCCATTGGCGCCGGTATGTCCCTGGGCCGGGAAGGCCCCAGCGTTCAGATAGGTGCCTGCGTTGGTCAGGGCCTAAGCCAAACCAGTCGTCGCACTAGATTCGAAAGTCGTATCCTTATGACTGCCGGAGCAGGGGCAGGTTTGGCTGCTGCCTTTAATGCCCCTCTGGCAGGATCAAACTCCGGAAACGGCTGCTGTTCCATACAACCTTTCACAAAAGCCACTGCTTCCTGCAATCTGTCTTTCGGAATGAGAAACGTCAGTTCATCGTGAATCTGCAGGATCGGTCTCAGCCATGGGCGTGACGGCAGTCCTTCTAAAATACGGACAATTGCCAGCTTCAGAATATCCGCAGCCGTTCCCTGAATCGGGGTATTCAAGGCACATCGTTCCGCAAAGGACTGCAGTCCCCAGTTGTCGCTGCGAATATTGGGAAGATACCTTCTGCGTCCCAGCCAGGTTTCTGTATACAGTTTCTGCTTTGCGGTCATCTTTGTTTCATTCTGCCAGACCGTCAAAGCCGGATAGCCAGCCTTCAGATTGCGAATGATTTCTTCACATTCCGGTATAGATTTCTCTACGCCTGCCTTGAACTTCAATGTGCTCTGCAGTCCCTTTGGAAATAGCCCGTAAAATGTGCCAAAGTTCACGTTCTTGGCGATGGTACGCTGTTCCTTGTATTCCGGTCGATGCTTGTTTTGTGCTTCTGCATAGGTACAGCCGAAAATGACAGAAGTCGTTGCCGCATGAATATCCCCGCCGTTTTGATAGGTTTCCATCATCGTCTTGTCCCGGCAGTAGAATGCTCCCACACGCAGTTCGATTTGCGAAAAATCGAGAGACAAGATCAGATGATTTTCCGGAGCCTGGATAAAGTTACGGACACCGATGGGATCGTTGCTTTTTCTGGGACAGTTCTGTAAATTGGGATTGCGGCAATTCATGCGGCCTGTTTCGGTGGACAATGCAAAGAAATCCGGATGGATCCTGCCCGTTGCAGAATTCAGATATTTCAGATAGCCGTCAATGTAGGTAGACTTGATCTTGCTCCATTTCCGGTATTCCTGTACCAGTGTGAACAAAGGAGAAAGTTCCGGACGATTGGCATCACACCATTCCTTCAGCAAGATCATAGACGCATCATCTGCTGCTTCTCTGTTGGATGCAGTGACTTTCATAACAGGCAGTTTCAAGGTCTGATACAGATACTCCTTGAAAGCTTTAGTGCTGCAGTTTGCACCAATCGGAACATCGCCAATGAGCATTGTAATCTCATTCCGGATACGCTGCATTTGCTGTTCTGCCTTCTGCTGATGCTCTTTCATCAAGTCTACATCCACAGGCACGCCGTTGTGTTTCATCATACCGAGATACACCGCTGTCGGTGATTCGATCTGTTCCACAAGATACCGATGTTTCGGCAGAAAACGGTCAAACCAGCTGTTGAAAATATGATACAGCCGCAGTGCAAAATCAGAGTCCGCACAGCCATAGCGTATTGTTTCCATATCCTGTGCACCCAGTTCGTCAAAGTGTCTGCCGTTTGTAACATCCGAAAAAGTGGGCAGCCGTTCATGACACAATTCTTCCGCCAGTTTTTTCAGACCGCTGTCAGCAAGTTTGCGAAATGCGTAGTTGCTTTTCAAGGTCATTTGTGCTGCACAAATGGTATCATACACCGGCGGCTGTATGACGATATTCTGTTGACAGGATATTGCAGATTCAAAGGCGATATTGTGAGCAACTTTGACGATATTTTTGTTTGTGAGAAAGTTTTGCAGAAATCGAAAAAAAGCAATGCCATCCATGTTTCTTCCAATTTTATGAGCAACAGGAACATAGATCCCCGTATGCTCTTTGGCGGAAAAGCTGCACCCGACAATATGACTTTTTGCCGGATCAAGAGCTGCCTTTTCTTCGATGCGGTAAGGCTCACCCGGTGCAGTTTCATAGTCAAAAGCCACAACGGCGGCATTGCCGATATACTGCTGAATTTCCTGCACCGAAGTGACACATCTGTAATTCTCCATAGCATTCTCCTTAATTCAGCGGCTCCATGACTTCGCCGGTTTCCGGGTCCACACGCAGTGCATCTTCTGTATCATAGCCCACATTTTTACTAAGAGCCTTGACCTGTTCTGTCACAGCTGCGATCAGCGGATATTCTTCCGGAGACAATGCCCGTTCTACGGCAAACTGTGCCTGGGAATAACTCATGCCAGTGCCGCTGACTGCTTTTTTCAGTGTAAATTTTGTTACCACAGCATTGGAATTCTTGTATTTGGGGATCACACGCATCAGATAACGGGTAAAGGCTTTCAGAGAACCGGTGGGCAAAGACAGGATCACCGGGAAAATGTCACCTTCCCGAAGCAAATACAGACGGCGGCGGTTCTTGCAGGCTTTTGCACCGTTTTTCCCGGAACCGTACTGATTCAGCGGACAGGTACCACAATCTCCGCCGGGCGTTCCTTCCCCATGATGTCCGTCAAAGCTGCCGCAGTCAGGCGGATTGGAGCCTCCCTGATATTCGCTTTGGTAGTAGGCATTCAAAGAATGCTGATAGAGGATCACAGCGGAAAACGTTTTTACCGTGTCCGGTTCCTCCGGATTCTCACCGGGGATCTCAAACATCACACCGCCGCCGGATGGGATCTTGATCCGTTCAAAAGCAGCGGAAAGTCCGTCCATTTCCTCCGACATCACCTCACGCAAATTCGGATCCTGCAAAGCGAGAAAGCCTGTGTGATTTGCCATCAATTCCTTTTTCATTGTTCTGATTCCTTTCATTTTGTGGATTTACGGACAGACACAGCGGTCTGCTCATAGACATGGACAAGACCGTTCAGCCAGTCAGGAACGTGATCTTGGTTTTCAGAAATTTGTTCTTTCACAAAAGCTGACAGACTATTTGCATTGACCGTCTCATAGACCAGATCACCGTAGCCGTTTTCTTTCAGAGCCGCATATAATTCATCCTTACGTCCTGCCATGGCAGAAGCACGGGTTTTGGTGGTCAGTCGCGGATTCCGTTCCCGAAAGAGAATACGAAGAATGCATCAATAAGGCGAAAGCCGTGATGAACGCACTGGAGCTTGCGGAGGAGGAAAGTATATGATTTTGCTCATCGATAATTATGACAGTTTTTCCTATAATCTCTACCAGCTCATCGGAGAAATTGAACCCGATATCAGGGTGATCCGCAATGATGAGATGACGATAGAGGAAATCGCCCGGTTGGCGCCCGATCAGATCATTCTCTCTCCCGGCCCCGGAAGACCGGAAGAAGCCGGCATTATCACAGAAATCGTAACCGCCCTGGGAGAGAAAATCCCCATCCTCGGCGTCTGCCTGGGTCATCAGGCCGTCTGCGCCGCATTCGGCGCAGTGATCTCTTACGCAGGGAAACTGATGCACGGAAAAACATCCGATGTAAAATTCGACACCGAATGTCCCCTGTTCCGGGGATGTCCGGAGAACGCTCCGGCCGCCCGCTATCATTCTCTCGCGGCAAAAGCTGATACGATTCCCGAATGCCTGAAAATTACAGCGGTCGCATCAGACGGAGAAATCATGGCAGTCCAGCACAGAGACTACCC
>OHBJ01003225.1_pt1 | contig 10805 bp, 9 predicted proteins | sample 1577241 | NCBI WGS metagenome assembly OHBJ01 (sample SAMEA3541594, study PRJEB24748) | human gut metagenome | biome: human gut; feature: human-associated habitat; material: faeces | place: China | collected 2012
CGTAGGGGCGCCGGGAACCACGGCAGCCCTTGCCATGCTCAATGACCAGGTAAAAAAGGGCGGCGTAATGGCCTCCTCCTACGTGGGCGGCTTAAGCGGCGCATTCATTCCTGTCAGCGAGGACCAGGGAATGATCGATGCCGTAAGTCTGGGCGCCCTTACCCTTGAAAAATTGGAAGCCATGACCTGCGTATGCTCTGTTGGTCTCGATATGATCGCCGTACCGGGCGATACATCGGCAGCGACCATTTCGGCGATCATTGCCGACGAAGCAGCGATCGGCATGATCAACAACAAGACGACTGCCGTCCGCGTCATTCCCGTACCGGGTAAGACCGTTGGCGACGTCGTAGAATTTGGCGCTGCAGGACATTTGCCGCATCACGCAGAAAGAACTTCATACCCAGTTCTTCTGCCATAGCATTCATTTTTTCTGAAAGCTTTTTCAAGTCTTCTCCTGTAACCAGTGCTGCTTCTATTACATCTACGCCTTTCCCTTTAGGAGCTGTGCGTGCGGCAGTCATCATTTGCCTTGCCACGCCCAGCACATGTTCATGACGGCAATCCCGTTCGTTCTGTATCATACTTTTTCTCCCGAATTAATTAGTGATACAAAGATAAAAGTATAAAGTTATGTATGCAAATCTTTTTTCCTTACCTTTGCAACTAACGACTAAAGAATTTATTTATGCTACAAATAGAGGATGCCAGTATTGCATACGGTAATGATGTGCTATTCTCCAACTTCAACCTGCAATTGAAGAGGGGAGAGATTGCCAGCATTTCCGGCTCGTCGGGGTGTGGAAAAACATCTCTTCTCAATGCCATACTGGGATTTACTCCATTAAAAGAAGGACGTATTACGGTCAATGACATCGTATCGGATAAAAACAGCATAGACCTTATTCGCAAACAAATAGCCTGGATTCCACAAGAATTGGCACTACCGTTAGAATGGGTAAAAGACATGATACAACTGCCTTTCAGCCTGAAAGCCAACCGAGCCACACCGTTCTCCGAAAGGCAATTATTCAATTGCTTTGAAGAATTAGGTTTGGAAAGAGAGCTATATTACTTTGGCAGACGGGTCAGCGGTCTTGCATGCATTCTTATACAGCAGTTCGTCATTGGTGGCGTACATCTGTTTGTCTCGTATGCCGAAGAATATGTTGATAGCGCGTGATTTATAGACATATTCATTCTCATTCAATTTCACGATGTCTTCGCCGCGTTTCAGTCCCAGTTCGGACTTTTTCTCATAAAGGGCTTTCAAGGGAGCGTCGTTCTTTACGCTGGCATAGGCCAGGAAAGAAGGATTGCTGTTCATGGTTACATTGATAAGGCCTATGGTCAGGTCGTTGTGGAAAGCACTGAACAAGTCTTTTACTTCAGCGGCTTTGGTAATGGAGAAATCGTTGCGGAACTGCTCATTCTCTTGCAGCACATTGTAGAACTCTTCTCCATTGATACCTATGCTGAATAGCGCCAGGGTAGATTTTGGGAAATACTTCAAGAACGTGTTTTCGATGGGACAAGTACTTTTGATTTGCTTTTCGAAAAGTGCTTTCAATTCTGTGTTCTCGGTATAGCTCTCTACTTTCAGTTCTATTTTCCCTTTTTCGAAGGAGAGACTTCCCAGCATCTTCAAGTCTTTCAGGTCGATATTGTGGGATATTCCGTAATTCAGCGGATTGGCATATGCACTCAGCAGGCTGGAAGGAGAGATGAGCATATTGATGTCTCCATCCTGCTTTTGCATTTTCTTGAAAGCGGTGTTGCTGTTGATGCTGTTTTCTCCGGTCTGTTTCAGCAAGGCGGGAATTCCTTCTTTGACTTTTTCCAGTTGTGATGTGCCGGTGTAGTTCACCACCATAAGCGTGGTAGGAGTGAAAGCGAGCAATGCCCGCTTGTTGATTTGTGCAAAACTGTAACCGTCCGCTTCTGCCACATGGCTGATTATCTGTTCTTTCTCCGTAACTTCCAGAAGCTTCAGCAAATCATCCTCACTTTGAACCTTGGCTACCATGGTGGTGTAGGGGAACGAGGGAGCGTTGAAGACATAAATCGGCGCATTGACGTCCACTCCCGATTTGGCAGGGTCTTTCAGTACAGCCTCCAATTGTTGGAAAGTAGCTGCATTCATATCGCTTTTCAAGGCATCTGTCAGCTTTTGCAGTGCTTCTTTAGTCTCTTTATCTTTGGTACCGGCCTTGTCTGCCAATGATTTTAAATTGACAGCGATGACTTGCGAGGCATCGGAAGGAATAACGTTGGTGTATTCTGGCTTTTTGGACGAACAAGCGCTTATCAGCACGATGAGCATTGCCAGTACTGAGAAGTGGAAGAATAGGTTCTTTTTCATATAGTTTTTGTTTTAGTGAGTATCATTGATTCTGTAAATTGAGGATGTGGCAGGCAACCAGTGCCGCCGTCTCTGTACGCAACCTTGATTTTCCCAAGCTGATGGGGATAAAACCGTTTTCCGTCGCCTTCCGGACTTCCTCTTCGCTGAAGTCTCCTTCAGGACCGATTAGTACGAGGGCATCCTCTCCGGGATGTACCATATCCTTCAAAAGCGGTTTTTCGCCTTCATAACAGTGGGCGATGAATTTCTGACCCGGAAAAGGCTGTGTGATGAACTTGTTGAAGTCTGTCATTTCATTCAGTTGGGGCAGGCGTGCCTTGAGCGACTGCTTGATGGCGGAAACCAGAATTTTGGAGATGCGCTCCGTCTTGATGACTTTCCGTTCCGAGAAACGGCAGTTCAGGAATGTCAGTTCGTCAAACCCAATTTCCGTCGCTTTCTCGGCAAACCACTCTGTGCGGTCCATATTCTTGGTAGGCGCCATGGCAATGTGCAGATGACCTTTCCACAAGGGGGCTTGCGGAAGGGTTTCCAGGATATTCACCAGACAGCGCTTGTTTGTAGCCGTACTGATTTCGGCACGATAAAAGCAGCCTTTTCCGTCTGTCAACATGACCTCGTCTCCAGCCTGCAAGCGCAAGACGCGTACGGCGTGTGCGGCTTCCTCTTCGGGCAGCTCTGCGTGGGCTTGTATGTCGGGGGTATAGAATACGTGCATATTACAAATTGTTCTTGAGTTGGTTAATCTGGTCTCTTAGCTGTGCGGCACGTTCATAGTCCTCTTCATCGACTGCTTTTTGCAGGGCCGTTTTCAGTATGCCTATCGTGTCTTCCTGCAGCAGTTCGTCTTTGTCCGGTTCGCTGCCTTCCATCGGGTCGATGGAACCTTCGACGGTTTTCAGACATTCTGCTTCGAGGATGTCTTCGTAGACAAAGATAGGGGCATTCATGCGCAATGCCAGGGCAACTGCGTCGCTGGTACGCGCGTCAATCCGGAGAATGGTTTCTTCGGCTTTCATATAAAGGTAAGAGTAAAATACTCCGTTGTCTACTTTATAGATAAGAATACGCATCAGTTTTACACCCAGCACTTCAAGGACGGAAGCAAATAGGTTATGGGTCAGCGGACGGGGCGGTACAATACCTTTCATCTCGATGACCATAGCTTGTGCTTCGGTGGCACCTATAATAATCGGAAGCTGGCGTTCGCCACCCACTTCACCCAGTACCAAGGCATAGGCACCCGCTTGCGCCTGGCTGTTGGAAATGTTTAGTACTTGTAGTTCTATCTTTTTCTTATTCATACCTATTAAATCAACCTGATTCTCAATCAGTTTTTCTCTATTTTCTCCGGATTATGTTTATAGCGGAATACTATTCCAAATAACAGACCAATGACTAAGGCATATCCTGCAAAGATAAACCATACCGGTGTCCAGTCGCGGCTTACCAGTCCTCCACCTTCGGCATATACCGAGAAGGCATCTACCACGGCTCCGCTGGCATAGCCTCCGATGATGGCTCCCACACCGTTCGTCATCATAAAGAACAAGCCTTGTGCGCTGGCGCGGATACTGGGATGTGCCTCCATTTCTGTAAACAGCGAGCCCGATACATTGAAAAAGTCAAATGCCATACCGTAGACAATCATTGAGAGAATGAGCATCCAGAGTCCGCTTCCCGGGTCTCCGAGGGCGAAGAGCCCGAAACGGAATACCCATGCAAACATACTAATTAACATAACACGCTTGATTCCGAAATGTTTTAGGAAGAAGGGGATGGCAAGGATAAACAACGTCTCACTCATTTGCGAGATGGAGAGCAGGATGACGGAGTGTTTCACACCGAACGAATCTGCATATTCCGGTATGGAAGCAAACGAACCCAGGAAAAGGTCACCATAGGTGTTTGTTATTTGAAGGGCGGCTCCCAGCAACATGGAGAATAGGAAGAAGATAGCCATCTTCTTGCGCTTGAACAGCACCAGTGCGTCCAGTCCGAAAGCGGAGAGCATCGTTTTTCCTTCGCTGCGCATGGGGGGGCAGGCAGGCAGGGTGAAGGCGTAAAGCCCCAGCATGGCTGCCGAGATGGCTGCCACATAGAGCTGTGCCGAACTTGCCTTGAACCCGGTAAGGTCCACAGCCCACATGGCACAGATAAAGCCTACCGTTCCCCATACACGGATGGGAGGGAAGTCTTTTATCAAATCCATCTTATATTTTTCCAATGCATTGTAGGATACGGTGTTGGCCAGAGATAGTGTAGGCATGTAAACAAGCATGTTGAGCAGCATGGCCCAGTACATGTGGTTGTATGTGGTGGCAGTTGAAGCATAAATCAGAGCACCGGCACCGATGAGGTGGAGTATGCCATAAAGGCGTTCGGCGTTTATCCATTTGTCGGCGATGATACCGGTCAGTCCGGGCATTATCAGTGAGGCTATACCCATGGTTGCAAAGATTGCTCCGATTTGTCCGCCTTCAAAATGTAACGTACCGCCCATGTAACCACCTAATGAAATCAGCCATGCTCCCCAAACGAAGAATTGCAGGAATTGCATGGCAGTGAGTCGGAATTTGATGCTCATAATATTAGCTTTTTATATTTTAAATTATGTAATAGATGCAAATGTACAATGAGACTAGGAGAAAAACAAGTTCTGTACGGCTTTTTCTTCAACGAAAGAGATTAATGAGGGATGGATTTTGGGAAGGAATGTATTATAAAAAAAGAAGGGTATCTATCCCAGACACCCAATCTTTATTAACCTTAAATCTAATACCATGAAAAACACAGTGCAAATATACACGGTTTATGTTATATAACATGCTGTTTTGGCGTATTTCTGCTTTTTATTAACTCTATTTAAGAAAAGCAGGCTAACAAAGCCTGCTTTTTCCTTTATTCTACATATAGAACCAGTCCTTTCAGGTATTATTCTACATATAGAACCAGTCCTTTCAGGTATTCCCCTTCCGGATGATAGATGCTGACCGGGTGGTCGGCAGGTTGCGTCAGTTGGTGCAGGATGCGTACGCTGCGGCCGGACATGGCAGCGGCTGTGAACACGGCGGTGCGGAAGTTTTCTTTGCTGACGGCTTGCGAACACGAGAATGTGAAGAGGATGCCGCCGGGCTTGATTTTCTCGAAAGCCTTGACGTTCAGTTTGCGGTAGCCTTGCAGGGCATTGCGCAGAGCATCGCGGTGCTTGGCAAAAGCAGGAGGGTCAAGAACTATCAGGTCGTATTGGTCGCCCATGCGGTCAAGGTATTTGAAGGCATCTTCTGCATAGGCGGCATGGCGGGTGTCACCCGGGAAGTTCAGTTCGATGTTCTTGTTGGTCAAGTCGATGGCTTTGGCGGAGCTGTCCACGGAATGTACCAGTTTGGCGTCTCCACGCATAGCATATACGGAGAAGCCGCCGGTATAGCAGAACATATTCAGTACGCTGCGGCCTTTGGCATAGCGTTCCAGTAGCGAACGGTTCTCGCGTTGGTCTACGAAGAAACCGGTTTTTTGGCCTTTCAGCCAGTCGATGTGGAACTTTAGGCCGTACTCCATGGCTACATTGTCCGTGCTGCCGCCTTTCAAGAAACCATTCTCCGGATAGAGGTCGGCCTTGAAGGGAAGGGTCGTCTCCGATTTGTAATAGATATTGTCAATCTGGCTGCCCATCACTTCGGTAAGGGCATCGGCAATGGCCATGCGGTCGAGGTGCATGCCGGCAGAATGTGCCTGCATCACTGCGGTACGGGCATAAATGTCGATAACCAGCCCCGGCAGGTTGTCTCCCTCCCCGTGCACCAGGCGATAGGTGTTGTTTGTCGGGTTTCCGGCTATGCCGATACTGCGGCGCATGTCGTATGCTATGCTGAGTTTGCGTTTCCAGAAGTCCGCATTGATTTCTTCTTCTTGACGGAAGGTCAGTACGCGTACGGCGATACTGCCAATCTGAAAATGCCCTTTGGCTATGAATTCCTTTTTGGACGTGTAGATTTCAACAACTTCCCCTTCTTCGGGCTCTCCGTCGAAATGTGCGATGGCGCCGGAAAACACCCACGGGTGAAAACGCTTTAATGACTCCTCTTTATTGGGTTTAAGGTATACTTTGTACATATATATATATATAATGTGATTAATGTGGTAATCTGATAATGTGCATCACATTACCACATTATTATTGGCTTCTATCTCAAAATCTCCTGTCCGTTTCAGTTCTTGCAGCCTGTTGTAGATGTTGAGGCATGCCCAAGCATCGGTGGCGGCATACAGTTTCTGCGGTTCGGTCAAGGTTTCGGCTTCCCAGTTGGAAAGGCGCTGGCTTTTCGAAATCTTTTCCCCGAAGAGGATGGCGTATATCTTCTGCAGGCTTTTGTCCTGGATGCCGAAAGCGCGGACATATTCCTGCAATTCGATGCAGGCATGCTGTTCGAAGGGCGCGCGTTTGTGCAGCATCATGAAGTCGTCCCGCAAGGAAAGGCCTACTTTCGTTACGCTTGGGTTTTCCAGCAATGTGATAACCGGCAGAGTCAGTCCCGTCAGGTTGAGGCGGAACAGAAAGCAATGTTCCTCTGAGGAAATCTGCAGCAGGGCCACCTTGTGTATCTGTCCTTTTGTGAACGATGGACGGGTTTCGCTGTCTATGCCCAGCAACGGGCAGGACTTCAGATAGGCGACTGCCTTCTCCGCTTCCCACGGTGTCTGTACGACATGTATCTGTCCCGGAAAGGCGGCTTTGGGCAGGTCTTTCACTGTTTCTTTATCTATTGTTCTTTTGATAACCATAATTTAATATTCAAAGTCTGCGGTTTCCTCCTCTTCATCCTCGCCTTGCGCATACTTCACCTCGTGCAGGGCACGCAGGGTGTTGACAAGCTTTTGTCCCCAATGGAGGCGGAAGTTTTCCTGGCAGATGGCAAGCGAATCGTTCATCGTCTCGTTGAAACCCAGCTGGAATACGAAGATAAAGTCCTTGATGTCCTGGTATATGTCGGCCAAGTCTTCGGAAATGTTCCTGGTGATGGGCTGGTCACTATACTTCATGTCAGATACGAATACGTCCAGGTAGTCGTCTTTCTCGGCCAGGATATTGGCGAGGTTCATGCGGAGTACCTCATAGGTCTCTTCGGTGACGAATGTTTCCGGCGCCTCGTCTCCTATGGTTTCGCACTCGGGCAGCATGGAGGCCTTCAGGTAGAGCAGCGGAAGTATTTTTAAGGAGGTATCGACGAACGCGGAACGTTTCACCCCTTCCGCTTGTTCCAGAAACTTGCAAAACTCGGCGGCTACGGTCACAAACTCTACGGCATTCCGGTCGAATATCACTTGACTTTCTTTTTTCATATCTTCTTGATTTGAAACGCAAAGATAGCGCAAACCGAAAGTAGAAGCAAATTAATTGGCAGGATTATTCTTTTTTCACTACATGATATTCTGTTCCTCTTGTCTTCCGGCGGCTGCTGATGCCCAGTTTGTGGAGTGCACGTCCGAACAGAGCCACTTTATTGATGGACAGCCGGTCTTTGGTCTTGGTTTGCAAGAAGGAGAGAATCTCCATAGGGGTCATCCAGTCTCCTTCCTCTTCATTTTCGGCGGGATGGAAGTGGCAGAGGAAGAGCTGTTCCAACGGTGTGGGCTGTTCAAACTCCCGGTTGGTCTGTTTCAAGATGGCTTCGTCGGAATCGTCCAGCCAGTAGCGTTCACCTTTGGCTATGGCATCCATGGCTTGTGCGTAGAGTTGCCGGTAGTTGATGGTGACATTGGTATGGATGGGGCCGGTGACTTCGATGCAGATGAAACGGCGGCTGCCGCTGGGGTCTGTCAGCAGGTCTTTCTGGTTGCTGGTGGCTATAAAGGAGGCGTAGCGTCTTATTTCCTGGATGGCGGTGCCGTAAGGCTTGCGCTGGTTTGCCACGGGTTTCTGCAGCAGATGCTTTAGAAAACCTTGCTGATTGACGCTGATTTGGTCGAATTCGTCGATGTTTATCAGGAAAAAGCGGCCGAGGCTCCGCTCTGCGTCCTGCTTGCTTTTGAAGTCGATACTGTCGGTATATCCGAAGCGCAGTTCGGGTGGCAGCAGGATGCGGCAGAAGGTACTTTTACGATAGCCTTGGGCTCCGACCAGTAGGGGAGACGTGTTGTTTCCATGCTGACGGTCGATGTTTTGCCAGTGCGCCGTCATGCTGAGAAACCAGCGGTAGAAGAGTTCCCGCCAGTACGGATTGTTGCAGGGGACGAGGTCGGCCAATGCGCGGATACGGTCCTTGCCGTCCCAATGTCCGGTGCTGTTCAGATATTCTTCGATGGGGTTGTACAAGGGAATGGCGTCCGAGTTGAGGTAGCGTGCCACATCTCTGTCCCATACGCTGATTCCTTCTTTCAGGGCATTCTGTCCGATACTGCTTCTTACCCGCTGGTCGGCAGGGCGGAAATGGAAGTGTATGGAGTCCCGTTGGCGGAATTCCAATTCTCCCAGCACGGTGTTCCAGCGGAACTCATAGCGTCTGTTCATGAATTCTTCCAGGCGGAAGGCGGTGATTTGGTCGCGGGTCATGCTGCTGCGGGTGCCGAAGCCTTTGCATTCGCGGTAGAGGTTGTGCAGGGTCATGCGCACCAGTTGTTCATCCGCTTCGCGGTAGTAGTGCATCATGACTTGACGTACTGCCTCTTCTTCGGGAATGCCGGCTTTGTAGCAATGCCTGGCAAGCAGGTAGAGCAGGGGGCGAAGGTCATCGCCCCGTTTCCAGTTTTCCAGCTCTTCGAAGGTACGGTTCAGGGCGGCTTCGAAGAGGATGGAGAAGGTTTGGGAGGCCGGATAGCCGGGGGCAATGCGCATCAGCGGGTTTGCTTCGGTCTGTTTCCGTTGGCCGAAGGTGGGCTCGTCGGGCACGGACAAAGGCTGTTCCAGACAGAAAGGGACGGCAGACGGATTGTAATAGGGACGGTCATCGAGCGTCATGCGGCAGCTTTGCTCCACGGCAGGTTCTTTCAGTGTGACGGGGTAGGGGAGCAGGGGCTGATAACAGTTTACGGCGAGCCGGTAGGCAGCGGTATGAAACAGCCTGATTTTTTCTTCCTGCCTGGGGCGCGAACCGTCGGGGGTGGCAAACAGTACCCATATTTTTACGCTTCGTCCGCTGCTTCCGCAAAAGGCGGCAAAAGTTTGTGGCAGCAGGGCCGCCTGGCGCTTTACTTGCTCCACTTCCACGGCATTGGCCAGGTGGTTGACTTCAATCTGTACCAGTCCGTTGTAGGTTTTCAGGTATCTTTCCCCCTCTTTGCTGCGGGCATATTCTGCGGCAGGGCAGATGCGTGGCAGTTTGTCTATGCAGGGGTAGTGTCCGTTGCTTCCGGTGATGTGGGGAATGAGGCTGCGCAAGGCGGATATGTGTCCGGCTTTGTTCTCGGTTTTCATCTTCTCCATCAAGGTGTCGCTGGGCCATGTGCTGAATGTCTCTTTGCCGGTTTCACGAGCGGTGCGTATAAGGGTAAGTTTCATGGGGTGCTTGCTGTATTAAAGTCCGCAAAGCTACTGAAAAATGACGGGACAGCCGAGGAAAAGTGGAATTATGATGAAACTTCTCATATTTATTCCGGCTGTACGTCGTAATCCGACTGGTTTTTCACGCCGACAATGTCTTGCTTCCTCACCTCGGTTGTTAATATGTGCTGCAACTGCTGTGAGGTCAGCGTCTCGGTGGGAGAGAACTCAGCCGACTTCATATAGCTTAAAATGGCATTGCGCAGCTGACCTCCTTCCGGAGTGTGGCGAATTGCTTCGAGGTTGCTCATACAAACCAATACCTTACCGTTGTCTACGGCAAATTCGAACAGCAAGCCTAACTTGTGGTTCCGTTCCACATTGTCTACTACTTGGATAAGCGGCTTGTATTCGTGGCGTGTAGCGTTCAGAATAAAGGGGCGGGCATGGCGTACGATGCTCCACCATTGCCAGTTGCTATGGCACTCGGTGGGGAACTGCCGGAACAAGGGATGTTTCTCGTCCATCAGCAAGGAGAGGGTGCCCGGCGAAACTTCGCGGCCGGCGTTTTCCGAAATGCTTTTGAACATGGCATAGTTCCAGTAGTCAGGAGTAAAAAGTCCACCTACACTCTGTTCTTCAATGGCTTTGTGGTCGGGTATAAGCAGTATCTTCCCTCCTTGGCTCAGTCTCTTTCGCGCCTCGTCATCCAAGGACTGACAGATGAAGATGTCCGCTTCGCTTTCCGGTGTCCGGTCGGGGTATACCCATAAGTTATAATAGTTATGATAATTCCCGGTGGTCAGTGTCAGTCGCAATTGGGCAGGCTTGTCTATTTCGGTAAGGGTGCTTTTCAACTCGCCCACCTGCATTACTTTTCCTTGCTCTACATGGGCGGGGACTTTGCCTTCGCGAACAAAAGTTACGCTGTCACTCAGGCTTTCCAGACGCCAGCATAAT
>OHBJ01003228.1_pt1 | contig 10801 bp, 4 predicted proteins | sample 1577241 | NCBI WGS metagenome assembly OHBJ01 (sample SAMEA3541594, study PRJEB24748) | human gut metagenome | biome: human gut; feature: human-associated habitat; material: faeces | place: China | collected 2012
CGGAGGCAAGCTGCCGTCCCTTCGTCCACGTGAAGGTATAGTCCTTGCCGTTGTAATATGTGACCGGATTGCCGGAGGATGGGAGGTCGCTCGTCTGCGACTGCCCCTCATACAGGACGTCCTTGGTCGTACCGTTTGCCGTCACGCTCGTGAGCAGGTCCGGCCACGAGGCATTCGTGTAGCCGAAGGACTTCGTGACCGTGCCGTCCTTCGTGATGCTGCGGATGTTCCCCGCCGTGTCGTAGGCATAGCCGAAGGTCGTGCCGCTGCCGTTGACCTCAGACACCAGCTGGCCCTGCGCGTCGTAGCCATACTCCTTCAACTGCGCCGCCTTGGGCACGCTCGTGCCCGCAGTGACAATTCTGGAGATGTTGCCAGCCTCGTCATAGGTATAGGTAAAGCTGCGGCTGTTCGAACCGAACGTGTAGCCCGTGCTCGCCAGACGCGTACCCATCCGGTTGCAACCGTCATCCTCCGCGATGACCGCATAGGTATAGGTGCGGTCATAGACCTTGGTCTGTTTCCCGTTCTGGTCAGGCACCGTGACCATCTTTTTCTCAAGCTGGCGGAGGTCGTTGTACTCGTACTTAGACGTGATGGCGCTCCGGCCCGGAACCGTGGTCGTGATAGCGCTGATCGTACCGTCGACCGAGCTGTCGGTCGCGCCGTCGGCCTTGACGCCGGTGTAGGAATACTGCTGGTGGTACAGGCCCGTGCCGAACTGCCACGACTGCGATGTGAGCCGGTTTGCGTTATCATACATGTGCTGCGTGAGCTGCACGAGTGTGCCGCCGCCCGTCGACTGGCGCGAATGGATGAGCCTGCCGAGGCTGTCGTACTGGTAGCTGTACTGCTCCGTGACCGCGCCGCTGCCGTCCGTGACGTACTGCCGCGCAAGGTCGTTGTCGCCGCTGTAGTCGTAGTGGTATGTTGTGCCGTCATTATACGCGGCGGTGCGCTGCCTGTCAAACGCGTCATAGGTGTAGCTGACACTGTCGCCATTGCCGTAGGCCATCGTGGCCAGCCGGCCGTTATTGACGTTGCCCTCATATGTATACGACGCGAGGGTGACGGGCGCGGTATACCCCTCTCGCTCCGTGCTCGAGGCGCAGACCTGCACGCGCGTCATGTTGCCGAAGGCGTCGTAGCCCAGCAGGTAGTGCTGCCAGAAGCCCGTCGTGCCTAGGTACGCCTTGCGGATGAGATCCGAGATCTGCCCTTGCGTGTAGACGTACTCCATGGAGGCTTTGCCGTCGATGTACGTGAAATCCACACGGTCGGAGTTGTTGTAGTAGTGGTAGTCCTGCCGCGTACCGTTGGCCGCCGTCGTCGAAAGCAGGTGCGCGGTGCCGGCATCGTAGCCATACTGCATCGTGACACCGTTAGCATCCTCGGATGCCGTGCGGAAACAGCCGGTACTGTCGTAGATATTTTGGGACTTGAGGTAATCTCCGCTGTAACCCTTGCGCGTCATGCTCGTCGTGGGGCTGCCGGAGGTGTTGTGGTAGGTATAATTCGTCAGGCCGGCCAGCGTATCCTCCTGCAGGTTGTTGCTTGCGTCGTACCCCAGCGTGTGCTTTGCGCCGCCGGGCGTGGTGTAGCTCTTGAGGCGCTGGGAGTCGGCGAAGAACTCGCTGGCCGTCTTGGCGCTGCCGTCCGTTGCCGCGATGGGGTTGCCCTTGCTGTCGTAGCTGTAGGTCTCCGCCGGTTCGAGCACGAGGCTGATGTTCGTGAAGTACGCGTCGTTGGCGTTGTAGTCATAGGCGCAGCGCACCGTGATCTCTTGGACCCACTTGTCGCGCTTGCCCGGCACGATGACGCCCGATGCAAACTGCCAGCCCGCGTAGTCCCCGTTGAAGCTCACGTACTGGTTTTCGGTCGTGCCGTCGGTGTAGGCAATCTCCGCGACAAGGCCAAAATACCGCTCGTCGCCGTCCTCATGCTTGCGGGCCGTGCCGCCGACGGAGTTTGCCTTGCCCCAGCCGGAGAGCAGGAACGTCGCCTCATCTGCCAGGAGATTGAGCGGGATGACCTGGTGCGTGCGCGCGTAGCCGTTCATCGTGTTGCTGACACGCATGGATTTGCTCAGCGACTGGCCGAACGGGTGCTCATCGCTGATCGTGTAGCTGTTTGGGACCCAGCCTTCCGGTTTCCCGTTGACGAGCCACGCAAATCTGCCATTTTGCACCAGGTTGATCTCGGAGGCGGCCTCGCTCTCTTCCAGCAGCAGGTCGTCGCAATAGGCCGTGCCGTCCGCTCGATCCTGCAGGAACGCCATGTAGTATGTGCCCGACGTCTCCGGCATGAACGTCACGCTGATCTTCTCCCAGCCGCGGTTGATCGAGGCATCCGTTTTGTAGTTCACCTGTTCGCTTTTCCACGGCGAGGCACACGCCTGCGACAGATCCGCGATCTGGTCGGCCGTGAGTGCCGCAAGATACACGCTGCCGTTGGAATCAAACGCGGTCATGTCGCATGTGTTCACATAGCCTGAGAAGGTGTACGTTGTGCCTGCCTGCAGGGTGGCTTCCTGATACATGCCGCTGCCGCGCGCCGTGGTTTTAATTGAGGCTTTGCCAAGGCGCGCCTTGTTTCCGGACTGTGTACCCGCCGAGGCAGACGTGCTGAATGAAAGCTGCGCCCAGTTGTCCGCAGCGTTGCCTGTGCAGGTCTCCAATCCGGAGTTGGACAGCATGTTGAACGACGATATGCCCATAGCCGCCGCGCCGGTCAGGCGGTTGTTCGTTTTGCTGGTGCCGCTGTTGTCCGTATAGTTGGCGGCGCTGGCACCGATGATCTCTGAGTAGTCCGTGTTGCTGTCATAGGTGCAGATCGTCTTACCAAAATGGTCGAGCACGCAGGTCATGACCGTGTCGTCGGCCGTGTCCCGGGTATGGTCCGGCCCGTAGAAGCGGTACGACGTCTGGTGGATGCCGTTGCGGTAGGCATGGAAGGCGCTGCCGGTCTGCTTCGCCCCCGAGGTGTTGGCAAATTCCTGCACGCGGAACGTGGACACGACGCCGAGATTGTAGGTGTAGGTAATGTCCAGTCCGTACTGGCTCTCGGCATCATACAGCGTCGACAGACGGCCGCCGCTGCCGTTATACGCGTAGGACACGGACGTGCCGTCTGCATAGGTCACCTGCGTCAGGTGACCGCCGGAGTCGTAGCTGTAGTTCGTGCTGCGACCGGCGTAGTCCGTCACGCTGGAGAGCCGGTCGCCGCTGTAGGTCAGGTTCGCGACCGTCTGGGGCGTCCTCGGATTGTCGTTGCTGCCGCTGTTGATGTCCATGACGATCTGCACGAGCCGGTTGCTGGCAGAACCCTTGACCGGCTTCCACGCGCTGCCGCCGCTGCTGTACGCTGCGTTGTAGGCGAAATAGATCGTGTTGCTGTTGTTGTCCGTAACGGAGATCAGGTAGCCGTTGTGGAACACCCACGTGTGGTACTTGTCCATGTCCGTCATGGTATAGATCGTATTGCCGCCGCTGGTGGACTTGACGATCTTCAGGCTGAGGCCGTCCTCGTCCTCATAGGTGTTGGTTGCCGTCTCGCTGAAGTAATGCTCGGTGCCGTCCTCGTCGTTGTAGACCAGATACGTCTCGTCGCCGACCTTGCACTCCACCACCGTCTGCTGCGCAGAGAGCTTCCAGCCGACGCCGACTTGCATGGACGTGTAGTCACAGGTGTGAATACCGCCCGCCTCGTTATTGGAAAATTCGATGCCGGAGGTGGCGCTATTATAGATGTGGCGCAGCGCATAGGATGCCGGCTCCAGCGAGAGGGAGACATCCGCACGGTCGAGCGTAAACTGGTTCGTGAAGTTGTGGATGGAGAGGTCACCCGCTTTTCCCGCCGATGCCTCCTGATAGGTATAATAGCTCTCCAGACCGACCGGATTGCGGTAGTACACCGCAAAATACGGGCTGTGGTCGTGGTATCCGCTGCCGATCAGGTTCGCTACGCGATAATTCTCACGACCGTCAATTCCCTCGAGGAGTACGCCGCGCCCGCCGCTCGTGTCGCCTTCGTTCTGCTTCTGGTACCACTGCATGACCGTGCGCGTGATGTCCCATGTGACGTATTCCCCAAGAGTTTCCTTACTTAATTTTTGGTAGTCAATGGTTTCTTCGTTAACAGGTGTAGAGCCAAAATGGACCAGATACCAAGTCAGACCGGAAACATCGCTAACCGCAGCGGGCCATTCATGCGCTTCCACCGTCAATGATCCATCCGGAGCCGCACAGCCTACACCATCGGATGTGAAAAAGCCGGCGTTATACATTGCCAATTGCGCGCTAATTGGAACACAATTTTGCGGAATCTCCGGCAGGTTTGCAAACTGAACATAAATATTACAGGCATCATATCCTTCGTTTGCCCTATACCCGACAAATTGATCTGCAGAATTCGGGGCAACAGACCCCGGCCATGCCGACCGGATGAACGTCGTCAGAACGTTGCCCTTGTTGTGCAGCAGGATCGTCGGGTCGAGCGTCACGGGGTAGGCACGCTCCGGCGCGTTCATCCACTCCGGGTCCGCCTCCACGGTCAGCAGATAACCGCCCGAGACGCGCTCGAGCTTGTAGGCGGCATCCTCCAGTGACGTTGCGCCGTCGGCATCCGCCAGATACGGTGCCGGGATCTCGTAGACCGGCTCGCCGTCGGCACCGCGCAGCAGCACAGAGCCGTCGGCCTCAAGCGTCGGCGTCAGGCCCTGCAGGTTCAGCACAAACGAGTAGGCATACTGTTCCTGCGGCTTCTCGATGATGATGCTCTCTTTTACGTTATATCCATAGTTCTGGTACAGCAGGCTGACGCCGTCCATCACGTTGTCGAACGCAACGCTGGAGCGGATTTTCTGCGGCTGGATCTTGTCTTTCTCCGCCAGCTTGCTGAAGGTGCGCATTTTGGCCCCCGGGTTTTCCATCCTGGCCGCCGCCGTGGACGTGACCAGCGTATACGCCGCGTCGTCCAGCAGCGGCAGCTCCTCTGCCGTCTCCTGCTGCGGCGCATCCGTCTCCGCCGCGGCTTCCGCGGGCTCCTGCGTCTGGTCTGCCTCCGTCTGCTCCGCCTCCTGCAGCTGGTCGGCAGTCTCCGATGCCGCTGTTTCTTCGGGGGCTGCCGTTTCCTCCGCTGCTGGAACGTCCGGCGCGACCGCCACAACGTCGCGGCTGCTGCGCCGCGCCAGCGACATCGACACGCTCTGCCCCTGATACGCCGTCTCGAACAGGAAGCCGCTGTCGAGCGACGCGGCAAATTTCCGCGTCATGTCTCCCGCCTGGGCAACATACTGCTGACCGGTTTTCTGCAGCGTGTTGTCGATCTCCTCCCAGGACCCGTCCGCCGTCTGGTAGTGCACTGCCGTCTCGTACTCCACCAGCATGTAGCCCCCGTCCCGCAGCCGGAAATGCTTTACGGACTCCTCGCGCAGCGCGTCCTCCTCGCCGACGATCTCCGCATCGTCGTCCTTCATGGACACCGTTTCGCTGTCTGTACTGATGTCCAGATCGTTTGTTTCGTCGCCGACACCGAATGCCACCACCGGCAGCAGCTGCACCAGCAGCGTCAGCACAAGGATGAGGGATATGCTTTTCTTTACGCCTTCTTTCATGGTCCTTTACCCCGCTTTTGCAAATATCACACAAAACTTGCCCGCTTTCGCGCAGGCTTTGTGTAATTTTACCCAGAATCCGCAGGCGTGTCAACGGAATTTGTTCCTTTTTGTCTGGTTTTCTTAGCAGCGCGCTACCCCGCCAAAGAAACAAAACGCGGGCGGTGCAACAGCACCGCCCGCTTTCTCGATTTAACTCTAAATTGTCACATAAATTTCATTCGGACCAATATATTCATCCACGGCTCTCCACCGAACTTTTGATGCACATATTGTAGTACCTGTATAGCTTTCTATATCCTTTACTGATAACCCACCGCAATCACACCAATAAATGCAATCTTCTTTGAAAATCATAGTTGCATCAAGTATTTCACAGGTATAGTTTTCGTCATTTGGAAATAGTTTTAAATACTTTAGCCCCACAAATTGCATTTCAACCACAGATGGGTTTTCAAACTGCCGTTGAATGATCACGCTCAATATTCTTTGGCTATTGACCGGCGACATACTTAATTTTTCATTCACATACGCACCGCTAATGTATTTGATCTCCTTTATGCAACTGTCATGGAAACCACACATAGCATCCATAAAGTTTTTTAAATCATTTTCGTTTGCAATGTCATTCCACATATATGTCTCCTTTAGTCATCCAAAGATCATGATCAGCCCTTCACCTACACCTGCTCCAAGTGGCCCAAAGAGAAAGTCATCCGCAACTCCTACGCCTGTGAGATCATCGGCAGCAACAGCTATTATGCCAACAGTACATATGACAACCAAACCAGCGCCAATTACCGGTTCCCAACTCATTTTGTAAGAAGGATCCGGCGGAAGATGTTCTTTCCCTCTTTCGCCGTTTTTCCACTCTCCTTCTCCAAACGAAACTGAATATCCATCATATGTTGAAGAAGCCAGCATCGTGCAGTTTTCGCCGTGAGGCGGAAACGGAACGATGCTGGCTTCTTCTGACGTTATGGTGCCGGTGGCCGGACTCGAACCGGCACGCCTTGCGGCACTTGATTTTGAGTCAAGCACGTCTACCAATTCCATCACACCGGCAAATGCGGTCGTTTGATTATACAACAGCCGGGCGCACATTTCAAGTGCAAATCTCGCGCGGCGGCACGAACCGCAGCCGCTCCGGCGGCTGCTCGGCAAGCGAGCACGCGGCGGCCATACAGCCGGGAATGCCGTCATACACGCGGCAGAGCGCCCCAATAGTTCTGCTATTGATGGTTGTGAGAATTATTGTAACGATCGATACGATTAGCAATATTTTGCTGCACACTGAGAAAATAGAGGTTTAACTCCTGAACATGATAGTTTCCTTTGGGGAACAACTGCTCGATTGACGGAATATAATAATCATCATCTGACAATCCATCAATCAATAGCGTATGCCGATCATTCGTCATGCCTACACCGACAGCATGGAATAGGGTATCAGCATGTCCTTCTGAATCAAAAAACACAGACCCAGGATTTTCCGAAGCGGGAGCATACGTACCGTCAACAGTCCAATTAACCGGATTAATACAAACCACATTATTGGCAAACAGCCGAGAACATGCTTCAGGTCTCGACACACTATTAAACAGCACCAACGCCCCAATATCATCAACACCGGATGCAGGCTTCAAAAGAGGACTTTGTGCCAACTCATTACTTCCGACCGAAAAGCCAAACGCATAGGCAGCTACCATCCGCTGATACTGTTCTGGAGTGACAGAGTGCTTTAACAGCTCGATTACAGCTTTTGCCCCTTGGCTATGTCCAGCCAAAATAAACGGACGCCCATTGTTATAATGCTCCAAATAATATTTAAATGCCCGAACTACATCTTGATGGGCAACTGCATAACGCTCATTGATTACCTCTTCGGATTCAAACCAGGAATTCATGGTAATCTGCCGATAATAAGGCGAATAGAAATTGCAGCTTTTCTCAAACAACGCATACGCCAAAGCATTGGATCCATCCACTAAAGATCGCTGTACCGAATTGGTAACATCCATATAATGAACTGTTTGCCCGGACTGATCTTTCCAATCCCAGATACAGGTCGGCGTAATATAAAATACATCGACTGCTTTATTGTTAGCTCCTTCAAGAGACCGATACCACATCTCTGACTGAGCATAATCAGGAACTGGCAATTTACCGCCTGCACCATCCTGCTCTGACGTAGAACAGGAGAGATTGAACCCAATGAAAAAGCAAACCAGCACCGAAAATTGAACAATCCTTTTCATATAGCAGAATTTCTCTAAAGACATGATCTTTTTTTTCGTTCTTTACAAATAGCTCAGATGTGCTTTGCGCAACCAATTTACCACCCAATCAGGCATGCAACACAACTATTGCGCAATAGGACACATAAAAAACAAGCATTTATCCTAACTTTTCGTACAAAAATACGTTATCAAACCTTAGGATAATGCTTGTCTTCACAATATTTCTCTCACACCTTTCCTTGCAGGAATCCACACTCCTTCAGCAATGCCAATTATACAAAGAGAACACTGGACAAAATCAATCATTCATTCTTAGCCTGTCCACTCATGTTGGATTACATCTCTATCGTAATACCCAACGTGGGCAGGATCGTACTACCCAAATCATGGGCAATGTGTTGCATTTTATAATACCCGGGACGATCCGGATCCAACACATATTGTCCATCTGCACCGATCTCAGGCATAAGGATCTCTTGACCTGCGACTTTATGGTTATACAAATTCTGAATGTCAATATAAAAACCGAGGCGCCACTTTTTAAAATACCATACCTTATCGATACGAAGATCCAGCTGATGATAAACAGGCGTTTTCATCGCATTGTAACGACTGTTGTCCGGATAGGGGCGGCGACGAGCATCCCATGCTGAAGTCAATGCAGACAATGTCTCATCATAAGGGGTATAGGGCACACCTCCAGACAGATACCATTTCACACCGGCCGTCCAATTCGCTCCAAATTTATGAATTGCAGAGATATTCAGAATATGACCCACATTCCAACTCGAGGAAAGATAATGCGAAGTAGGTTTCAACTGATCATCCATTTGGTTAACCTGCGACACGAAATAGGTATAGGAGACATTGACAACCGTATTATAAAGATCCAAATTGCGATAGGAAATTTCACCTCCATATGCCCGTCCTTTACCCACTGAACGAGCCGGAACATTACCTACAATATAGTCTGCGAAATCGCCTGTAGATACCGGCAACGAATCCAACAACGAGACAGGCAACTGCGAATATTGTTTATAAAAATATTCAAATTTTATATCCGACCGTGGAGTTGGAGAGAAATTGATTCCAGCCACATATTGATTGACTGCCATATAACGCAGTCCAGCGCGTTGTTTATACCCTGGGATCACATTACCGTCATACCCCATTGTGGTATAACTCGGTTCTTGATAATAACGGGCAACAGAAGCACTTACGCGCCATTTAGGAGCAAATTGATAGAACATGCTCAGTCGCGGAGAAAACTGATCAAAAGGGTTAGAGGTATGTTTCGAATAGGTCATACCATCCATCCGGAAACCGGCCGATACTGCCAATTTTTCGTTAAAGAAATTACGGCTTAACGTAGCGAACAACTCGTAACGTCCGATCGTAAAATGGCTTTCGGAGAAATCTTCCACCTCCTGATTTTGCACATACACCTTGCTAAACGATTCGCTACGATAGGTTCCCACACCACCTCCGATGCCTGCATTTAACCGAAATCCTTTCAAATCCCACAGATTAATCGAAGCACGAGCCCGGTAATTTCCCTCACGACTATCTATATCCAGAATCCGAGGCAACGATTCATCATTGTCACGGTACTTGTACATTTCGTTTTTCAGGTAATCGCGACTGGCCGTAATCTGTAATTTACCTCCAGAAAACATGTGGTTATATCCAGCTCCAAACACATAACTGGTCTGATTGCTTTCAGGCATATAACCCAATATATATTTTCGATCCTCTTCAGGATCTTTCAGCCCCAGATTCAACCGATTTTTATCGAAAGAGCCTAATCCGATCAGAAAAATCTCATCCCGATCAGACAACTTCGATGTCACTTTAAATTGGTAATCGTTATATGTCGGCAAAAATGGAAGCTTCAACACCTTAAACAACATTTGCAGATAGCTACGGCGAAATGATCCGACCAAGGTTGTCTTTCCATCCGATGAAAGCGGTGTATCCAAATTAATTCCCACATCCGAAGCTCCTAAAATCAGCTTACCGTGAAATCGATCGGTATTACCCGCTTTGGTCTGCATATCCAAGACTGAACTCAAACCACTCGGCAAATTGGAAGGGAAGGCACCTGTATAAAAATTGACAGATTGTAAAAGAGCCGGATTAATCAACGAGGCGTAACCGCCAGATGCTCCTTGCACAGCGAAGTGATTCAAAACTGGAATTTCAATCCCATCCAGATAAAAACGGTTTTCACCAGCTCCACCACCTCGCACCAACAGATCATTACGGTTGGCTGTCGGAATAAACAGGACTCCAGGAGAAGATTGTACAACTTTGGAAATATCACGATTGGCACCGGGAGTCAAATCAATCTCCTCTGTACCGATTCTGCGCATTGAAACCGGGGATTCTGTGGTCGGACGGAACGGAGAAGCACTGACGATCACCTCATCCATTGTCACAGTTCTCTGTTCCAATTCAACCCGTATTTCGGCAGGAGTAGATGTTGTCACTAAAAAGGACTCTGTCAACACATCTTTAAAATCCTCAGCGTCCACATAGAGCGAATTATATCCGACAGGCACACCTTCAAGTTGGAAGCGGCCATCTTGATCCGTTTGCTGTTGAAGGGTATCTCCGACCACCAAAACCAAAGCTCCGGAAATCGGTTTTTGTTCATTTTTCGAGATGATTACGCCGCGAACAATTCCAGTGCGAACCGTCGTAGATGACTGCGCCCATGCACTGAACCCACACAACACCAACAGACAAATTCCTATATAAAATTTCATACACCTACCGTTGTATTTTAACACTTCGCAAAATTAACATAACTCGAAGCAATATCATACTGCCACTCACAATTTTAACGCCACAATATTACTGACACATTGAAATTAGGAGCTATTTTTTTCATTTCACATGACATACTCCGGTTCACCTCATATTAGATATTCAGATGATTTTATAT
>OHBJ01003232.1_pt1 | contig 10793 bp, 6 predicted proteins | sample 1577241 | NCBI WGS metagenome assembly OHBJ01 (sample SAMEA3541594, study PRJEB24748) | human gut metagenome | biome: human gut; feature: human-associated habitat; material: faeces | place: China | collected 2012
GGGAGCCCGGGCCGCGGCGTTCAGGCGGGAGCCGCCGCACGCGGGGCAGGGGCCCTGCTTCAGGAACCGCTCCACCCGCTTCATGCCCTTTTCGTCCGTTACCTTGGCAAGGGCGTTCTCCACGGTATAAACGGCGTTGAAGTAGGTGAAATCCATTTCGCCGGCCGCGCCGGTCTTGCTGTTCTGGTAGAGCAGGTGCACTTTTTTGGCGGGGCCGTGGAACACCATGTTGCGCTCTTCCGGGGTCAGCTCCCGGAAGGGGACGTTGGTGCGCACGCCCATCTTTTCGGCGATCTCCTTCATCAGCGACCACATCAGGGTCTGCCAGGGCAGCACCGCGCCCTCGTTGATGGAAAGGCTCTCGTCCGGCACCAGAGTGGATTCGTCCACCACCCGCACGATGCCGGTGCCCTCGCAGTCTGGGCAGGCCCCGGTGCTGTTAAAGGCAAACTGCTCCGCGCCCAGCACCGGCACCTGCGCGCCGCACCGGGGGCAGTAGAGCGGGATCTCGGCCGCAATGTTCAGGCTGGGCGGCACCATGCAGCCGCAGGCGGGGCAGGGGTAGTGGGACAGCCGGGAGAACATCAGGCGCAGGCTGTTCAAAAGCTCGGTCATGGTGCCAAAGGTGGAGCGCATCCCGGGCACACCGGGCCGCTGGTGGAGGGCCAGTGCGGCGGGAACATAGCGGATATCGTCCACCTGCGCCTTTTCGGCCTGGGTCATCCGGCGGCGGGTATAGGTGGAAAGGGCCTCCAGATAGCGGCGGGAGCCCTCGGCGTAGAGGACACCCAGCGCCAGCGAAGACTTGCCGGAGCCGGACACGCCCGCAATGCCGACGATCTTGTGGAGCGGCACATCTACGTCGATGTTCTTCAGGTTGTGCACCCGCGCGCCCCGCACCCGGATGGCGGCGGGGAGAGCGGAACTGGATTCGTGGTTCATCGTGTCTCCTTTCTCTGAATGAGGTCACAAAAGGCTCCCCCACAGGGGAGCCGGAAAGATCATAAACCGAGAGGATTGAACCGCTGGTGTTCGAGCTGGTCGATCACCGCCTGCGCTGCCGGTGCAATGGGGGCGGGCACTGCGGCGGGGCGGCTGAGGTAGTAGCCCTGCAGCAGATCCACGCCCAGACTGATGACGGTGCGCAGCTGGGCCTCGGTCTCAATGCCCTCGGCGATGAGCTGCATACTGCGGGCGTGCGCGTAAGCCACAATGTTGGAGACGATCTGCTGCTTATCGCGGTCGGTATCGATCCCGCGCACAATGGAAATGTCGATCTTGATATACCGGGGCGACAGCTCCAGCAGGTTCAGCTCGTTGCTGTAGCCGCTGCCGTAGTCATCCAGCGCAAAGGAGCCGGAGAAGCCCGGAACGTTCCGTTTCCGTTCCAGACATGCGCGGTCCAGATCTTCCTGTTCGGTGATCTCCACCACCAGCCGCTTGAGCAGCTCGGGGTAGCGCTGAGCATATTCCTCCACATCCTCAACCGTCAGGCTGACATTGGCGATGGAGTTGATGAAGAGCAGGGCATCGCTCTGGAGCAGGCCCTGTACCTGCATGCGCTGGAAGATCTCGCTGGAATGGAACACAGTGATCCGCTCGATCTCATACAGGCGGCCTGTCTCATGGGCCAGCTGCATGACCTGAGCGGGGGAGTGCAGGGTAGGCAGATCGACCCGCATGAGGGCCTCGTAGGCTGCGACCCGGCCGCTGCGGGCAGAGTAGATGGGCTGGAAGTGGTAGGACACCAGCTCCTCCTGCAGCAGGCGCTCAAAGTCCTGCTGGGTCTGGGCGGCGTATGCCTCCTGATGGTAGCTGCCGATATCAAAATCACACATGCGGCCCTTGTGGGAATGCTTGACCTGATACATGGCAAAGTCGGCATATTTTTTCAGGGTGAGCAGGTCGTGGCCGTCCGTGGGGTACCAGGCAATGCCGCCCGAGATGCTGATGTGCAGCTGCTTGCCGTTGGGCAGGATGGACACGCTGCGCTGCAGGGCGGCACTCAGCAGCTCCAGCTGGGCGCGGAGCTGTGCCTGATCCTGGTAGCCATAGAAGAAGATCAGGAATTCATCGCCCGAAAGGCGGGAGCAGATGGTGCTGGCGGGCGTGTTGGCCGCAAAGCACTGGCCGGTCTGGCGGATGTACTGGTCGCCCCAGTCATGGCCGTAGGTGTCGTTGATCTGCTTGAGGTTGTCCAGATCCATCATCAGCAGGGCGGCACAGCCCAGCTTTTCGGGCTGCTGGAACAGTGCGTCACAGGCGCGGTCAAAGGCACGGCGGCGGTACAGGCCGGTCAGGGTGTCGTAATCGCGCTCGTGCTCAATGCGCTGCTGCTCCAGCACCGTGGTGGTCATATCCTCAGCCAGACCCACCTCGGAGGCACTTTCGCCCAGGATATGGGTGATACGCAGGGTGATGTAGTGGGTGCTGCCGTCGGGCTGTGGGATGGCAAAGACCTTGTTGTTGGCCGGGGACAGGCGGTAGAACCACCGCTGCTCCAGTGTGCCCATCAGGGCGCGGAAAGCCTTTGGCGTGAGCGGATCGGGCTGCTCCTGTGCAAGGCCCAGCATGGAGAAGAAGTTGTCAGTCACATAAACGCTGTCATCGCGTAGCTCATAGCCGCCCAGCTCCGCACTGGCCAATTTCATAATGCGCAAAAAGCGGGTGGAGGAGTCCAGCACGTCTTTGCTCAGCTGGGTAAAGGCAGAGGAGAACTGATCCAGCTCCCTGATGCCGGTGGCGGACAGATGCGGGATGGCTGAGGAATCCGCTTCGGCAGCGGCTACCTCAGCCGAGAGCTTGGCAACGGGCCGGGCCAGCCGCCTGCTGATCAGCCAGCTGCAAACAATGCCAACGGCCAGCGTGATCAGCATGATGAAGGAGAACAGCTGCTTCAGCCGCTGGGCGAAAGCAAAGAGCTGCACCGCGGGAACGGAGCCCACGAGAAGCCAGTGCTTGCCCGAGAAAGGAGCGTTCCGGCTGTAGAGGTTCAAGGGGGAGACCGAAGCAATGTAGAGGGCATTGCTGAAGAGGTAGCGGTGGGTATGGGCACTGTGGAGGCGCAGCGTAAGGCTTTCGTCCGCAGAACCCGGCTGCCCGTCGCAGTGGGAACGGAGCACCGGACGCAGCTGCAGTTCAGAGGCAGAGAGCTCCTCCGTATCGGTCACGGCAAGAAAATAGGTGCCGTTGTTCTGCAGCTCAGAGCAGGGCAGGTTCTCCCACAGGTAGTCGGCCAGCAGTTCCACGCCGATCACGCCGTAAACGGTGCCGTCCGGCAGGATCAGGGGCTGGCTGTAGGCAATGGCCTCGTGGGTGTCCCCGGGTACCAGATAGGATTGTGAGGTCCAGTGGCCATAATCGGAGGCGGCAAGGCTGGCTCCGTCTTTATAGGCGGCCTGGAAAGGGGGATAAAGGAAGCCACGGTTTCCCAGTGCCCGGTAACGGATGGCGGGGGACCAGCTGTTGTCCGTGGCAATGGAGAGGGACTGCACCAGCTGGGCCGGTGCCCGCACAAAGGTCAGGTCGGCGTTGCGCTGGGAGGGAGCGGCATCCGGGTCGAGATCCCGCAGGTAGATGGCGGGCATGAGGCTGTCCTGCTTCCGCTTGTCCAGATCATGGGTGTTCAGGATAAGGAACACGCCGGTCACCGACTTGATGCGCAGGGTGCTGATGAGCTCCGGCGCGGCGGCTTCCAGCAGGGGATAGGCCGCGTCGCTGCTGCTGTCCAGCGTGCTCAGGCTGATCTCTCCCTCGTCCAGAAGCTGCTGGGTCAGGCCATTGATGGCATCGGAAAGGCTGGTCAGCTCCTGTGCATCGTGGAAGATGGACTGAAGATACCGGCTGCGGTTGTCCACCTGCATGGCAAGGATATCCTCGGCGTTCTGGTTCAGCTGGGGGCCAAGCCGGGTGACGTGGACAGCAAAGGTCAGCAGCAGGAACTCCACCGCCAGCACAGCCAGCAGGGAGAAAAGGATGGTGCCGAAGATAGAATGGCCCGTCTGAGGGGCCTTCTGGCTGTGCGGCTTGCGGTTCTGCATCTGAGAGTCTCTCCTTTTGTGGTTGTTCCAAGGGCATCTCAGCCCGCAAAGGCGCTGAGAGCGGCCAGAGTCTGGTCGTACCAGGCATCAAAATAGGCATCGGTCAGGAACTCGGCTTCGGCTTCCTCGGGGGTCTGCCCGGCAGCCAGCCGCTCCAGCACCGTGGCACGGTCGGCAGTGACACGGTCCTCCAGCGCGTACTGCAGGGTATTGCGGGCGCGCAGGGCATCCGGGAAGGCATGGGTGGTGTAGAGCTTGCTGCGATCGATGGCATCAACGGACAGGCTCAGCACCTTGTGGATACTCTCGGAGACCGTCAGGCCGCTGTTCTCAAGGGCGGACATGCTGTTGGCGGCATAGGTCACGGGCATATAGCCGGACTGCACCGAGAACTGCAGGTTGTTTTCCGGCTGGGTGAACCATTTCAGAAAGGCAACGCAGGCACTGATCTCGTCCTCGGTGCCCGGGATGACTACCATGCCGGCCCCCTGCTGGACGGCCACCGGCTCACAGCCTGCAAAGCTGGGGCAGGGCAGCGCGGCCATCTCGATGCCGTGGCTCTCGGTGTCGCTGGTCAGCACCTGGGTGGGGAAGAAGGAAGCGCTGGAGGAGGAACCGACATAGGCCAGCAGGCTGCCGATCTTGATATCGTCGCTGCGGAACTTGCCGCTGGCACTGCACCAGCCCTTGATGTAGGGGACATAGTAGTTATCCCACAGCTTGCGGAGGGTCGGCTTGTCAAAGTGCAGGGTCATCACGCCGTTCTCGGCATCAAAGATGGTCGTACCCAGTTCCTGTGCGCCGCAGAGCAGGTAATTGGTCAGCGCGTCGCGGCCATACAGGGCCTTGCCGTCGTTGGGCGCAGCCGTCTGGGCATCGGTCCAGTCGTAGTATTTGTGTGCGGTCTCGTTCAGCCCCTCCACGGTGGAAAGATCCGCATAGGTCACGCCTGTGGCCTCGGCAAAGGGGGCAAAATCGGTGACGTTCAGGTAGAGCAGCTCGGTGGATTTTGCTATGGGAAAGACCTTGAGCTCCCCGTTGTTCATCAGGTCGCCCTCTTCGAGAAACCCGGCGATATAGGCGGACTTCTCTTTTTCGGTCAGGTAGGGGCTCAGGTCAACGGCAAGGCCCATCTGATCCAGCGTAAAGGCGGTGTCTGCGTAGGAGGAGACGATGTTGGGGAGTTTTTCGGCACCCACCTTGCCCTCGGCGGCGGCCAGCACGCTGGTCTCCAGGTCGTTCACGCTGCCCTGACTGGAGCTTTCGACTCGGATGTTCTTCTCTTTGCCCACGGTGGAGTTGAACTGCTCCACCAGCTGGTTGAAGCATTCCAGCTGATCGCCGTTGTAGTAGGTCCAGATCGTGATGGTGGTGGGCAGCTTGCTTCGGCCGCAGGCAGTGCCGCCCAGCGCCACGGCGGCGCACAGCAGCAGACTGACGGCAGAACGAAGGATTCGTTTCATTACATTATCTCTCCCATTCCGACAAAACGGCTCACGGAAAAACGGCGCGTCCTGTCGTTTCTGAAATGATACCAGACGAAAACATTGTAACACTTTTTCGGGGCGGGGGCTACTGATTTTTGAAAAAACACCCGAAAGCAGACGAAGAAAGAAAGAATCTCTGGCCTGCGCTTCCATTTTTCGTAAAGTCCGGATATAATACAAGCATAAAATACAACAAAAAGAATGGGAGAGCTTATGGCACAGAAGAAGGACGAGGGCCTGAACGGCAACGAAAAGATCGAACAGGCGGTCTGCCAGTTACAGCAGGAGCCTACACAGGAGCAGCTGGCGCATACCCTGACCGTGATCCGGCGGCGGATGCGGGAAAACGGACAGGTCGTGGTGGCGGTGGAGCCGAACCCGGCCAGTGAGCAGATGCAGCTGCGGGCCCTCCGCACGGCCGATGGGGCCAGCTGGTGGTATGCCTTTACCAGCTTTGAAGAGGAGATGAAGGGCGCGGAAGCGGTGCAGTCCACCTTTCTGGTGGAGCTTGAAAAACTGTTGGATGCCGCACTGCAGGTGCCGGAGATCCAGGGCATCATCCTGAACCCCTGGAACCGCACCATCCAGCTGGACAAGACCCTGCTCCGGATCATCAAGGGATAAGCACGAAAGGGCCCGCCTGCCGCATTTTGGTGCGCGCAGACGGGCCCTTTTTATATGGTAAAGGAAGAAGGAAAATGGCAGATCAGGCCGCGTCGGTGCGGTTTTTCTTGAGCAGGCTCAGGATCACGGCACCCACCACGCTGCCAGCGGCCAGAGCCACGCAGTAGAGCAGGGCATGATCGACCACGGGGAACACGAAGATGCCGCCGTGGGGAGCGCGCAGGGCGCAGCCGAAGGTCATGGAGAGGGCACCGGCCAGCGCGGCACCGGCCACACAGCTGGGCAGGACGCGCAGCGGGTCGGTGGCGGCGTAGGGGATGGCACCCTCGGTGACGAAGCACAGGCCCATGACGTAGTTCACGATGCCGTTGCGGCGCTCGTCAGGGGTCCACTTCTTGGGGCAGAAGGTGGTGGAGAGAGCAATCGCGATGGGAGGAACCATGCCGCCCACCATGACAGCGGCCATGACCTCGTAGTTGCCGGAGGCCAGTGCGGCAGTGCCAAAGACGTAGGCCGCTTTGTTGAAGGGACCGCCCATATCAATGCTCATCATACCGGCAACGATGGCACCCAGCAGGACTTTGGAGGTGCCGCCCATGGCGTTGAGGCAGTTGGTCATGGCGGTGTTGATCATGCCCATGACCGGGTTGATGCCGCACATCACGGCACCGATGATGAGGATGCCGCCCAGCGGGTAGATCAGCATGGGGCGGATGCCGTTCAGGCTGGCGGGGAGCTTTTCGGTGATCTTCTTCAGGAACTCGACTACATAACCGGCCACGAAACCGGCCAGCAGAGCGGCCAGAAAACCGCCGGAGATGCCGGTGGTCTCACCATTGGCAAGGCCTGCAAAGTTGGTGCCGTTCATGGCCAGCACGCCGCCCGCAAAGCCCACGGCCAGGCCGGGACGGTCGGCGATGGACATGGCGATGAAGCCTGCCAGAATGGGGAGCATGTAGCCAAAGGCGGCGCTGCCCACCGTCTTGAAGAAGGCGGCGATGGGGGTGTTCATGCCAAAGTTGGAGGGGTCGATGGTGTAATCGTCCAGCAGGAAGGCCAGCGCGATCATAATGCCGCCGCCCACCACAAAGGGCAGCATGTGAGACACGCCGTTCATCAGGTCTTTGTACACCTTGCGGCCAAAGCTGTCGCCGGAGGTCTCCTCTTCGGCAGCGGCGGCACCGCCCTTGGCGTGATAAACGGGAACTTCGCCGTGGGCCACCTTTTTCAGCAGCTCCTCGGGCTTGTGGATGCCGTCATCCACCCGGGCAAACAGCACGGGCTTGCCGTCAAAGCGGGCGGTCTCCACATTTTTGTCTGCTGCCACGATGATGCCGTCACAGGCTGCGATCTCGGCGCGGGTCAGCACGTTCTTGGCACCATCGGAGCCGTTGGTCTCCACCTTGGTGGGCAGGTCCAGCTTGTCACCGGCCTTGGCCAGCGCCTCGGCGGCCATGTAGGTGTGGGCAATGCCGTTGGGGCAGGCGGTCACGGCCAGAATGCGGTAGCCGCTCTGGGGGATGGCCTGCTGGGTGAAGCTCTCCTCACCGAACTGGGCCTCCTCCTGTGCGTCGATGAGGGCAAGGAATTCGGCGGGAGTCTTGGCGGCCTTCAGCTTTTCCACAAAGTCCTCGTTCATCAGCATCTGCATCATGCGGGCCAGCATATCCACATGCAGGCTGCCGTTTTCGGGGGCCGCAATGGCAAAGAGCAGGTCGGTCTTGCCGTCATCCTCGGCGTTGTACTGCACCGGGGTGCTCAGACGCAGGGCGGCCAGGCTGGGCCGGGTGACCACATTCGTCTTGGCGTGGGGAACGGTGATGCCGTTGTCCACATAAGTGGAGGCCTCATCCTCCCGGGCGTAAAGTGCCGTCTTGTAGGCTTCTGTGTCGGTGATGTTGCCGTGGGTGGCCTGCAGCTCTACCAGCCGGGAGAGGATCTCGTCCCGGTTGGAGGCCGCGGAATCCAGTTCGATGGACTTTGCGGTGAATAATTCCGTAATGCGCATAAGGGTTCTCCTTTCTCTCTCTGTGCAGCCCTCTCAGCTGCTTCAAATTTCCTGCATCAGTTCGGCGATCTTTTCTTTCGTTGCCAGCCCAAGGCTGAACGCGGTGGCACTGCCGCAGGCGGTGCCCAGCCTGAGGGCCTGCTCATAGCTGCCGCTTTGCAGATAACCTGCCACAAAACCTGCCACCATGCTGTCGCCTGCGCCTACGCTGTTCACGACCTTGCCCTTGGGGCAGCCGATGCGGTGCACCTCGCCGTGCTCATCCACCAGCAGAGCGCCGTTCCCGGCCATGCTCACCAGCACGTTCCGGGCACCCTTTTCCTGCAGGGCGCGGGCGGCGGCGGTGATCTCTTCGTCCGTTTTCAGCTCCCGGCCCACGATCTCGCCCAGCTCGTGATTGTTGGGCTTGATCAGGAAGGGGTGATAGGGGAGGACGTTGACCAGCAGATCCTGGGTGGCATCCACCACGGCCCGCACGCCGTGGCCCTCCAGCCCTGCCAGCAGCCGCTCGTAGGTGCTCTGGGAAAGGCTCTTGGGGATGCTGCCCGCCAGAATGAGGATGTCGTCAGGCAGCAGGGTGTCCAGCTGGGCTTCCAGCTGCTGCATGGCGCTTTCCGGGATGCTGGGGCCTGCGCCGTTCAGCTCAGTCTCGGTGCCTGCCTTGATCTTGACGTTGATGCGGGTCATGCCCTCGGCCAGATGGATGAAATCGGTCCGGAGCCCCTGCGCGGCCAGACCACGCTCCAGCCAGGCACCGGTCTCACCGGCCACAAAGCCCAGAGCCACGCTCTCACAGCCCAGCTCCCGGAGCACGCCGGAAACATTGATGCCCTTGCCGCCCAGCACGCAGTCCTCCCCGGCGGCGCGGTTCACCTCGCCCACCTCAAGGGGCCTGTCGAGACGGATGACATAATCGATGGCAGGATTGAATGTAACAGTGTAGATCATACCTCGGTCTCCTTTATCAGAGTGTATTGCCGGTATTTGGGGTTGGGGCACCGGTTCGTCAGGATGGCACCGCTGTGCAGATCACAGATGACGGCGGGGTAGACCTGCGCGAATTTGGTGTCGTCCACCAGGAACCACGCCTCCCGCGCCCGGTGGAGAGCCGCAGCCTTGACGGCGGCCTCCTCGGGGTCTGGGGTGGTAAAGCCGGAATCCAGCGCCACACCGTTGGCCCCCATGAAGGCTTTGGTGAAATTGTACTGCTGGATGGCAGTCAGCGCAGCCGCCCCGATGATGGCCTCGGTCTGGGGCCGCAGCAGCCCGCCGGGCAGGAACACCCGGCAGCCTTTCTGGGCCAGCAGGCGGGCGTGGGCCACGCCGTTGGTTACATAGCTGGCGTTCAGGGCCGGGCCGCTCAGCGCCCGTGCCAGAGCCAGCGTGCTGGAGCCTGCATCCAGATAGATGAAATCTTCCGGCAGGATCAGTTCTGCTGCCGCCTGGGCGATGCTCTGTTTCTGGCTGACGGCCAGCTCTTCCTTGGCGGCCATGGTGGGCTCGTCGGTGCGGAAGGGGCTGTCCGGCAGCGTGGCTCCGCCGTGGACTTTGTTCAGTTTGCCCTGCTTGTCCAGCTCGTTCAGGTCGCGCCGGATGGTGGATTCGCTTGCGTTCAACGCCTCGCACAACTCCTGCACGGTGGCGGTGCGCTGCCGCGCCAGCAGATCCAAAATCAGGCTGAATCGTTCTTCTGCCAGCATCGGGAACATTCCCCCTTGTTCGATTTATATGATTGGTTTTGATTGACGTTGGCGGGTTATGACCGCCTTACCCCCTTATTATAGCAAAACTTCAGTCAAAATCAATCAGATTCCGCCAAACTTGAGTGACAAAATATTGCTCTGTTTTTTGGGCAGGATGCATAAAGAGTGGGATACAACAAAAAAGGCCGACACTCCGCAATGGAATGTCGGCTGAATCTCTCACCGCTTCGGTCTGGCTGTGCCAGCGCCTTGCGGAGCTCTCCTAATAGGGAAGCCAGGGATCAAGGTTACTTGTTCTGGATGTACTCGTCCATGGCCTTCGCGGCTGCCTTACCGGCACCCATGGCCTTGATGACGGTGGCGGCACCGGTCACGGCATCGCCGCCGGCGTACACGCCCTCACGGCTGGTCTTGCCCTCGTCGCCCTCGGTGACGATGCAGCCGTGCTTGTTGGTCTCCAGACCAGGGGTGGTGGAGCGGATCAGGGGGTTGGGGCTGGTGCCCAGGCTCATGATCACGGTATCCACATCCAGCTCAAACTCGCTGCCCTTCTTTTCAATGGGACGGCGGCGGCCGGAAGCATCGGGCTCACCCAGCTCCATCTCAATGCAGGTGATGGACTTGACGAAGCCCTCGTCGTTGGCGTGGATCTCCACGGGGTTGCACAGGGTCTTGAAGATGATGCCCTCTTCCTCGGCGTGCTCCACCTCCTCCTTACGGGCAGGCAGCTCGGCCATGCCGCGGCGGTAGACGATGTACACAGTCTCAGCACCCAGACGCAGGGCGCTGCGGGCAGCATCCATGGCCACGTTGCCGCCGCCTACAACGGCCACCTTTTTGCCGGTGCGGATGGGGGTCTTGCTGGTGGGCAGGTAGGCCTTCATCAGGTTGGAGCGGGTCAGGAACTCGTTGGCGGAGTACACGCCCTTCA